>Ga0206935_10068_pt2 | contig 35096 bp, 20 predicted proteins | sample Alteio_BWOrgHeat_13_FD_152924 | JGI IMG/M metagenome (GOLD analysis project Ga0206935, IMG submission 152924) | Enriched cells from forest soil in Barre Woods Harvard Forest LTER site, Petersham, Massachusetts, United States -... | ecosystem: Environmental > Terrestrial > Soil > Temperate forest >...
CCAATCCCGATCTTGTCGTAATTCACCTGCTCCCTTTATTCAGGGAGAGGTCTGCGAGTCCCGGGGTGAGGCCGTTGCGAAGGTTGAGCGAGCTCGAAGTTGGTGAAACCGGCGTGCTGGTGGCGCTGGAGTTGCCGCCCGGCGTGCAGAATCACCTGATGTATATGGGCTTTGTACCGGATGCGCAGGTTAAGGTGTTGCACCGCGCTCCCATCGGCGACCCGACGGTCTATGCCGTTGACGGGATCGAGATTGCGTTGCGGCGCGAGACGGCCCGGGAGATCCGGGTGGATTCCGGTCGGCTGAAAACTAAACCCGAGATGATCCGCGAAGCTGGACATGAACCGACCCAGGAAGAGCCTGCCAAGGAACTGGTTGAGGCTGGCAGATGAACGATTGCTGCACCGTTCCGGCATTTGAACCTGCTGTTCATACCTCGGTGAAGACTGCAGGCGAGTTGCGCACAATCGCGCTGATCGGACCGCCTAATTCCGGGAAGTCGACGCTGTTTAACCGGCTGACGGGATTGCGGCAGAAGGTAGCCAACTACCCCGGCGTGACGGTGGAACAACGGATGGGGCGCATGGCCGGCATTGGCCGCGACGATCTGACACTGATCGATCTGCCTGGCATTTATTCGCTGGACGCATATTCCGAAGATGCGCGGGTCTCTATCGAAGTTCTTGAAGGGCACATGCCCGGCACCCCAAAGCCTGATGCGGTGTTGCTGGTGCTCGATGCTCTGCACCTGACGCGGCAGCTTATGCTGGCGGCTCCGGTGCTGGCGCTCGGTCTGCCGACGATGGTGCTGCTGAACATGAGCGATCTTATGGACGCTCGCGGCGGCGCGGTCGATCCCCTGCTGCTGGCGCAGGAGCTTGGAGCACCTGTGGCGCTGGTGAGCGCTACGCGAGGGACCGGCCTCGATTCGGTGCAGTTGTTTCTCAATCAGCATGGCGGCAAGAATGAGCAGCCAAAGCTGATGCTGCCTGTGCTTGGGAACGCGATGAGCACCCACCGCTGGGCTGCGCAGGTTAGCTCGCGTACCGGATATCGAGCGCCACTTTCGGCCAAGGCTACGCGTAGGGTGGATGCGGTGCTGCTGCATCCGGTGTGGGGGCCGCTGACGTTTCTGGTGGTGGTGTTCGGCGTCTTCCAGGTGGTGTTTTCGGTCGGATTGCCGCTCAGCAATGGATTGCAGGATGGGCTGGCGCACCTGGGCAAATGGGCTACAGGATTTCTGCCGGCGGGCTGGATTCGTTCGCTGGTGCTGGATGGCGCCTGGAACGGCGTGACCTCTGTGCTGGTCTTCTTGCCGCAGATTCTGCTGCTGTTTCTTTTTATCGGCATTCTTGAAGACACGGGATACCTTGCGCGTGCCGCGCTGATTGCCGACCGGGTGATGCGGTCGATCGGGCTGAATGGGAAGGCGTTTATTCCGCTGCTGTCGGCTTATGCCTGCGCGGTGCCGGCGATCATGGCGACGCGCACGATTGAGAACAAGCGCGACCGGCTGGCGACGATTCTGGTCACGCCGTTTATGACCTGCTCGGCGCGGCTGCCGGTTTACATGCTGTTTATTGCTGCGTTCATTCCGAATATTGCCTTTGCGGGCGGATTGATCGGACTTAAGACGATTGTGATGTTGAGTCTCTACGCGATCGGCTTTCTGGCTGCATTGGTTACTGCGCGGCTGTTGAAGAGCTCGATTCTCAAATCGAGCGAGACGCCTTTCATTCTGGAGTTGCCGCAGTACAGGATGCCGACGCTGCGTTCGCTGGGATTGCGGCTGGTGGATCGGGCTCGGGTTTTTCTGAAACAGGCGGGGACGGTGATTCTCTGCGTAACGCTGGCGCTCTGGGTATTGGCTAATCTGCCGGTGCACGGCGGACACGGGCCGGAGCTTGGGGAAAGCATCATCGGGCGGCTGGGGCATTTTATCGAGCCGGTCATTGCACCGCTGGGGTTCAACTGGAAGATCGGGATTGGGCTGCTGACGAGTGTGCTGGCTCGCGAGGTGATGGTGGGCACGATGGGCACACTGTACGGAGCCGACCCGGAGACGCAGTCGCTGAGCTTGCAGACAGCGCTTCACCATGACCTGCCATTGGGCGGAGCGGTGGCGCTGATGGTGTTTTTTGCCTTTGCGCTGCAGTGCACTTCGACGATTGCGGTGGTTCGGCGGGAGACGAATAGCTGGAAATGGCCTGCTGTGCAGTTCGCTTATATGCTGGCGCTGGCTTATGGGGCGGCTTTTCTGACGAATATTGTGGTTACAGCTCTCTGGGGATAAATAGAGGCATAAAATATTTAGTTTCTATTAGTTAATGAGCAGATCATAATGTTGTTATTTATGGCGATAAGGGCTCTCCGTTACTCTCTTGATTCCTCTTTATGTATACGAGAAGGTGCTCGACTCCCGCGGAGAATTGGGCCGGGATGGTCAGCAGGCTAATTACCAGCCAGCCTGAGGGCGGGAAGCCAAAGAAGTGGCCGGGGTGGATCAATACTCCCAGATCGAGAAGGCCCCTGGCTGTATGTTCATCGGATTGGGTGGCGGGGATACGGAGGACGGCGTACCAGCCCCCTTCGATCTGGAGGCGGCTTACCCATTGCTGTTGCGCTAGCTGGGCGGCGAGGGACCGGTCGAGTTGTGCCAGATTCGTCTGCAGTCGGGTGTGGATCTGGGATTGAAGATGGGAGCGCTGATCGAGCCAGGTGGGCAGGGCGGACTGGATCGGGGCATTCATGGAGAGGTAGGTGTCCGCGAGGACTTCCAGGCGGGCGAGAGCTGCTTCAGATCCAGGGCCGATGGCGAGAAGCCACGCCGCTTTCATCTGTGGAAGGGCAGCTATCTTGCTGATTCCGCTGACGATGAAAGTGAGGGTATCGAGGTTGCGTGCAGCGAAGCTTTCCTGTCCCGGGCTTGGTGCGATGGCGTAGTCGAGGAAGACTTCGTCGACGATCAGGGAGAGGTTGTGCTGGCGGCAGAGAGCGGCGAGTTCGGCTGCTTCCTCGGGGCGGGTGAAGTGGCCCGTGGGGTTGTTGGGGTGGACCAGGACAATGGCGCGCGTAGTTGGCGTGATCTGGCGGCGGAGGCTCTCCAGGTCGAGCTGCCAGCCGTGATCGTAGACGAAGGTGGCATAAGAGAGATTCACGACTTCGGCTTCGGCGAGGAAGTCGAAGAGCGGATAGCAGGGTTGAGGAACCAGGATAGTATCTCCCGGGTTGCATAAAAGCTTGAAGATATAGCTGTAAGCTTCACTTGTGCTTGTAGTTAGAATGATCCGATCTGGGTTGACGGTAGTGTTATGCGAGGCGTAGTAGCGGGAGACTGCTTCCCTTGCCCGGTGGCTGCCTTTGGGGTTGGGGTCGTAGTCGAGGGCGGCTGGATTGTTGAGGGGTTGGAGCAGATCGGCCGGGTAGGTGAAGCCGCAGCGGGTTGGGTTGGAGGCTGTGAGGTCGAAGATGGGGAGTCCGCTGGCCTGACGCTCACGGAGCTTGCGGGCTAGTTCGTTCTCTTCGGTATTCCAGTTGGTGCGTTTGGAGAAGTTCATTGATCGGCTGTTATGAGAAAAAAACGTAGTAGCACTCGGGATGGGAGCGCTCTGGAGAAGCGCGAAAGCAGATTCCCTCTGGGAATGACAGCAAGAAAAGCAAAGGCAACTGCAAGTGACGCTTTTCTTCATTATGCGCTTTTGGAGGATAGTTCCCGGCGGCTCGGGTCCCGATGCCTGAGTTGAGATAGTTTGCGTCTTTCTCGCTGGATTGAGAGCTTTCGAGGCTGATCATTCACTTCGTTCAGGGTGAGGCTAAGAACGTTTGGGGGGGCCTAGGTTAGGCTGATATACGGGTAGGGATGAGGAGGGCGAATTGCCCATTAAGGCAGTGGTTTTTGACTATGGCATGGTGCTCAGCGAAGCGCCACAACCGGAAGCGCGGCTGGAGCTTGAGCGCATTACCGGACTCACTCCGGAAGAGTTCGACAAGCGGTATTGGGTTGATCGGCTGGCGTATGACAGGGGCGACCTGACTGGGCTGGCTTACTGGGAAAAGCTGGCAGTCGATGCAGATCTTAAACTTTCAAAAGAAGAGATTGCGCGGCTCACCGCGTGGGATGCCCGGATGTGGACAAGCGCGAACGAGAGAATGCTCGCCTGGCATAAAAAGCTGAAAGAGCGTGGGCTGAAGACGGCGATTCTCTCCAACATGGGCGATTCGGTAATGGAGAGGATGCTGGAGACCTTTGCGTGGATCGAGGAGTTTGACGTGCTGATCTGGAGCTACCAGCATCGCATTGTCAAGCCAGACGCGGCGATCTATCGGCTGTTGCTGGGCAGGCTCGGGACGGCCTCTGAGGAGACGCTCTTTCTGGACGACAAGCAGGAAAATATCGAAGGAGCGGAGAAGCTGGGTATCAGGGGTCTGCAGTTCTCGTCTGCGGACAAATTGCGGGCGGATCTGGTGGGTTCAGGGCTAGATGGCGAGTTGCCTTTGCCGTGAGACTTACGGCCTGTCTAATGTCTCGGTCTGTGCTTCTTCCTGGGTGGCTGACGGCTTCTCTGCGAGAGGGATCGATATACGGAAGGTAGTGCCCTTGCCCAGGGTGCTTTTGACGTCGATCATGCCGCCCTGGGCTGAAACGAGTGCTCGGGCTATGGCCAGTCCCATGCCGGAGCCTTTCGCGCTGACGCCTCTGCTCCTGCCTCGGTAGAACTTCTCAAAGATCAAGGGCAGGTCGCGCGGATCGATGCCGGGACCGTCGTCCTGGACTTCAAATTCAAGATGGCTGTCAGAGAGCCTGCCACGCAGCTGAATGCGGCTGTGAGCGGGTGTGTGATGAGCGGCGTTCTCTAGAAGATGGCGCAGGACGCGGCCTATGAGGTGCGGATCAAACCAGACGGGGTGATCTGACCCTTCGGCGGAAATTGTTACCTGGTGCGATGCCAGGTCGCTGTGTGACTGCTCAACTGCATGATCGAGGAAGGTCGCGACCTGCTGCGGCTCAGGCTTGACACGAATGCCGTCGGACTCGATCTCAGCGATTTCCATGGCTTCGCCTATGAGCGAGTCGAGGCGGGAGCTTTCTTCGGCGACGACGGTGGCTAGTTCCTTACGGGATGCATCGTCGAGGCCACGGCCATCGACCAAGGTGGTGGCTGCTGCCCTGATTGCAGTGAGCGGAGTACGCAGCTCGTGAGTAAGCGAGTCGATGAGGGCGGAGCGGAGGCGATCGGTTGAGCGGGCGGCCTCGAGGCGAGCTGATGCCTCAATGGCGTGGGCGCGGGTGATGACGATGGCGACCTGAGCGGCGATGGAGCTAGCGATCTCCCGGGAGAGTTTGGCGGGTTTCCAGGCAAGAGCACCGATGCTGTTCATGCCAAAAACGAGGTTCAAGCGGGAGTAGTCTTCGAGCGATACAGTTTCTCGATCCCATGTGGCTGAGGCGGCTCGCATGGCGTCAACGAGAGTGGTTGACGTGAGTGGAGTGGAGGAGTAGAGGCGGTCTTCGTCTCGAACGTAGAGGAGGACGGCGTCGAGGGCGAAGTTGCGTTCGACGAGGCGGGGAATCTCGTGGACGAGGTCGGCGGAGTCCCCTTGAAGCATCATCTCCTGGTTGAGTTCGTAGAGGCGCTCGACGTCTTCACGGCGCTGCTCGGCCTGACTGGTCTGCCGGCGGGCGCGCTCGGCGACTCGGCTGACGGCGATGCAGGATACGACGAAGGCGGCCATGGAAAGCCAGGACTGGAAGCCTGAAACATTGAGAGTGTAGCGGGGCTCAACGAAGTAGAAGTCGAAGAGGATGCTGGAGACTATGGCGAGATAGATGGAGATACGGCGGCCGGCGAGTGTGGCGAACCATACGACGAGGACGAGATATGCTATGCCGGCTGAACCTGAATCCGCATGGAGCAGGGCCAGCACCGAGGTAAGCAGAAGCGTGATGAATGTCGCGCCGAGCCAACGAAAACTTTCCTTGACCATGCGACGGATTGGTGAGATAGCCATCGAATGTGATGATAGTGCAGTGTCCGGACGTGGCTCTCATTTCAGCTTCAGAAGCTGGGAGGGCGGGATGGTGCGATCCTGTATCGTTGCACTTAGCTGGCGGGGAAAGCAGATTCCCTTCGGGAAAGACAGCAAGAAAAGCAAGTGCATTGGAGTGGTATGCAGGGAAAGATTCTGGTTATCGACGATGAGGCGCAGATCACTCGCGTGCTGCGCGCGGCGCTGACGGCGCAGGACTATCAGGTACGTACGGCAAACGATCCGGAAGAGGGATTGCAGGTCTATCGAGAGTGGGGTCCGGACCTGGTGATTACGGATCTGATGATGCCGACGATGACGGGCGTGGATGTGTGCCGCGCGATTCGTTTGATTGCACCTACGCCGGTGGTGGTGCTTTCGGTGCGCGATCACGAGCGGTCGAAAGTTGAGGCGCTGGATGCTGGTGCGGATGATTATGTAACGAAGCCGTTCAATATTCAGGAGCTGCTGGCGCGGGTGCGCGCGCATCTGCGGCGCGCTCCGGAGCGGACGACTCAGGCAATTGAAGAAGGCGACTTTGTGGTGGATGCGCCGGCGCATACGGTTACGGTGCGGGGAAAGCCGATTCACCTGACGCCGAAGGAGTTTGACTTGTTGCTGTACATGGCGCGCAATGCGGCGAAGGTCGTGACCCATCGCGCGCTATTGACGGCGGTGTGGGGCGCACAGTCTGCGCATCAGCCGGAGTATCTACGGGTATTTGTGGGGCAGTTGCGCAAGAAGCTCGAAGCTGAAACGGGCAAACAGTACATTCAGACGGAGCCATGGGTGGGGTACAGGTTTGTGCCGGATGGCTGGCGTGAGGGCGAGGAGCAGGCGTAAACAACTCTTGTTGCGGTAAGTGGTTATAGAAAAAAGGCCCAGACCTTCAAGGTCCGAGCCTTCGTTGTTTGAAGCGCCCGAGGAAGTTACCGTGCTCCTCTTCTGAGAACGTTGACTGTCACGGTAGTAGTGTGCGTTGTGCTCCCGCTCTTGCCGGTGACGGTGATGGTGTGGTTGCCGAGAGAGGCTCCGCTGCCGACGCGAACGGTCATGGTGGACGAACCTGCACCGGTGATTGACGTTGGGCTGAAGGTTACAGTCAGACCGCTGCCACCACCGGAAGAGGACAGCACGATTGCTGAACTAAAGCCTCCAGTTACGGAGCTGGAGATGGTGACGCTCCCGGATGTGGTTCGGCTGATGCTGGTTGAGGCCGGCGAGGCGCTGATGGAGAAGCCTGCTGGTGCTGTTCCGGTAACCGTAAGTGAGACGTTGGTGGTTGAGGTGGTGCTGCCTGACGTTCCTTTTACGGCGATGCTATAGGTGCCGGCGGCTGTGGTGGAGGCTACGGTGAAGGTCAGCGTTGAGCTGCCGGTTCCGGTAATGGATGATGGGCTGAAGCCGACCGTGACGCCTGCGGGCGCTCCGGAGGCTGACAATGTAACCGCAGAGTTGAATCCGCCGCTTACTGTGCTGGTGATGGTGGTACTACCGGAGGCTCCCTGGACTACGGATACCGAGCCCGGCGAGGCTGAGAGGCTGAAGCCAGAAGTCGATGTGGAACCGCTGAGTGCGGTGATGAGCGCGGGGGTAGGACTACCCCATCCGGTGACGAGATCATAGCCTGTTACAGCGGAGAAACTTCCGGAGGTGCCGCTAGTGATGTCGTGGAAGTTCGTGGAGTAGCCCGAGGTTACGTTCATGTTGTAGATGGTGGGGTTGAGGAAGCCGATGGTCGGTTGTCCATTGGTGGCTAGCTGCTGGTTGACCAGGGCGATGTAGCCCGCCCACATGGGTGCGGCGAAGCTGGTGCCGCCGTAGGTGTTGGCCAGACAGGCTGTCTGGTTGGCGCAGGTGTAGAAGGTGAAGTTGGCGTTGGCTGAGACGTCGGGCCCGCTGCGAAGGGTGGTTGAGCCCTTGTTGCTGGAATTGATGACGCCGGAGAGCTGCTGCCAGGTGGGGATAGCGATCTTGTCAGGAGAAATGCCGCCGCCGCTGTCTACCCAGGCAGTTTCAGACTGCCATGGACCGGCTGCACTTGCGGTGACGAGGTCAGTGCCGCCTACAGAGACTACGTGAGCATCGTCGGCAGGCCAGGCTTCATTTCGCGTTGACCAGGTGGAGCTGTCGCCGGAGGCTGCGAAGAAATTCTGACCCTGGGCGGCCATCTTTTGGAAGTAGGGATCGAGGGTGCTTGGGTCGGCTGGTGTCCAGCCCCAGGAACAGCCGATAACGGTGGGCAACGGGCTGTGCGTGGTCATGGCGCTGATGATTGCTGTGTCCGTAGAACCGACATACATGACGAGACTGGCAAGGCCGGGGGCCATGCCGAGGGCCTGCGTCATGTCGAGGGTTTGCTCGGTGTCGTCGCAGTTGCCGCCAGCCCGGGTATCGACGCAGGATGTGCTGGTGCCGTCGACGGAGAGCAGCGTGATTGGGACGTGGTTAGTCTGGCCGACATTTGCGTAGTAGGTGTTGAGGTCGGCAAGATCGGTGCCGAGGAATTCAAACAAGCCAAGGTTCTGACCGGCGCCGGTAAGGGTTGTTCCGGCCGCGTAAGCTGCACGCATGTCGCTGCCGAGGAAGGAAGCGGACGGACCTGAGCCTGTGGTGGCGTGCTTTACGACTGCTTCGGTGCTCATGTTGTGGGCTGCGGCGAAGTCACTCTTCTTGACATAGAGCGGATGGGGATTGGAGAAGTTGTCGAGGCCGGAGACGTGCCACAGACTGAAGGGCAGGTTGATGACGGGTTCGCGGTCGGGGCCGTAGAACTCACGGCTTTCGGTAGGGTGCTGGAAGGTGCGCATGTTGACGTGGAAGGCGGTTTCAATTGCTGAGACGGAGCCTTTGACCTGGACATCCATGCCATCGCGCGAGCCGCCTGTTACTTTGAGCCCGTTGGCTTTGACGAATGCAAGGACGGCGTTGTAGTCCTTCTGCGTGGGACCGAATCTTGCGGTGAATTCAGCGGGCGTGAGGTAGTGCTTGTAGGAGGGGCTAGCAGGATCGTAGAGATCGCTGAGAAAGTTTTCGAGGCCCTCCTTGTCGCGCAGCGGAAGAACGAGGTCGAGGCTCATAACCTGTTCTGCGGGAAGCCGGCCGATGGGCCTCGCTGCACCGCTTTGGACCGCTTCTCGCACATGATGCGTCATGACGGACTGCGCCTGAGAACCTGTGGCTGCGGCTAGCATGATTGCAGCGATTGCGGGCAAGATCGAATGGATTCTCCGAATCACGGCTTCTCCTCTCAAGTTTCGGTTTGGGTTTGGGGGTAACGTTCCTCCGAAGGGCTGCCTATTACTAACAGAGCATTATTCCAGTGTCAATCGATATAAAATCAGTTACTTCGGGATGAGTGGATAAGTTATAGGGACGAACGATACGGCGAGTTTTTAAACCAGAGCGCTGCTTAAGATTGAGGCGATAGACGAAGCCACGGAACCTGACCCAGCTGCCGCCCGTTCCGGCTCGCCACTTATCCCCACCAGGCCCCGAGATGCGCTTCAGACCGCGCCGAGAGACTGCCTTCTGGTACGTCACTCACCGGGACGACGCATGCAAAGTGCGTACTTGGTGTTGCGAAAAAGCTGCAAGTCATATGAGGGCTCCGAAGTGATGAAGTTGAAGAACCACCCAGGCCCGTAAGGATGTCCGAAACGATCTTTCTCCCGGTTGCTGCTCCAGGGATCACCTGCCAGTGACAAGCCGCCCCTCACGTGAGGGCCAATATTGATATAGAAAGTTTCAGTATTGCCGAATCGATCGGGAGCAGGAACGCTTTTGTCGACAAGTCTCGCCAACTCATCGAGTGTTGCCAGCCTCCAATCAGGGTACCCAGCTAAGCGCAGGTTGCGGCAATATTTCATTGCGTGGCCCCAAGTCACGTCTTTGCCGTTGTCCTTCGCGGCCCACATGAGTCCGGTGGAGGGGTCGATCCAATAGCCACGTGCCTGAGTCTCCTGCGCCTGCCTCCGTTCCTCTTTCGCTTGTGCCTCTCTTTGCGCTTTGTCCGCCTCTGCCCTCTCGCGAGCAGCAGCGTCCTGCTCCTGAGGTACAGGCAATTGCTCTTGAGGAAGCGCAGGCCGAACCTGGGGAGCAACGGCTGGCGTGGAAGGGCCCGTCGGGGATTGAGCGCGGGAGATCATGGCGACGAGAGACAAGAGAATCAGAACAGCCTTGGCCTGGCTCTTCACAACACACGCTCCAGACCACAAAAAACACTTCGAGAGGTTTGCACCATCAAGCTTTGCACCATCAAGCCTTTATATGGGACCACGCCCCGCTCTTAAAAGCATAGGATGAAACAGCCAGTTCCTCTGCTCGCGATCCGGTCTTTGGCACTACAAACGTGGGTGCTTCGTTCCATATGATAAATATTTCCAGTAGAAGAATAAGGCCGCCAAGAAGAACTGCTCAGCGAAGGAGAGGGAATGAATCGTTATTTTTCGCGAAGGAAGTTTGCTCAGGATATGGGTCTTGCGCTGGCTGCTGCTCCACTGCTGCGTAGTGCAGGAGCTGTGGAGCCGACGGCAGCAGCTTATCGCACGCCTTACAGGTATGGGAAATTGGTGCTGGGGCCGTCGCCGGATAAGAGTGCGTTTGACAGCAAGTCGGTGGATGATCCGTTTGTTTTCTTTCATGACGGCAAGTTTCAGATGCTGTATATCGGCTTCGATGGAGTGGGATATCAGACGGGCCTGGCTACCTCACAGGATCTCGTTCATTGGGAGCGGGTGGCGTGCGTGGCGAAGCGCGATCCGAATTCGAAGTACACCAAGTACAACGTGGCGCTGGCCTGCCTGGTGCGCGAAAGCTGGTTGACTTCGCAGGGCAAGCTGAAGAAGGTGCATGGGCGTTATCTGGGCGCGTGGAATGCTTATCCCAGTGCCGGGTATGAAGAAGGCGCAGCGGTGATTGGGCTGGCCTGGAGCGACGATCTGCTGCACTGGGAGTTGACCGAGCCGATTCTGTTTCCTGCTGATGGAGCGGCGTGGGAGCATGGCGGACTGTACCGGCCGAATCTGGTGGAAGAGGATGGCGTGTTTTATCTCTACTACAACGCGAAGACGGATGCGAACCCAAAGGCTACGGATGGAGCATGGCACGAGCAATCGGGCGTGGCGACTTCGCGAGACCTGAAGCACTGGACGCGGTATGGGGGCAATCCTGTGCTGCGCAACGGCGGACATGAGTCGTGGGATGCGCGATTTGCGAGCAATCCGTTTGTGGTGCGGAACGGGAATGAGTGGGGGATGTATTACTTCGGCCTGGACAATCATGGCAAGGCGCGCGAACTGTTGGCAGTGGGCAGGGACCCTTATCACTTTGAAAAGGTGCCGGAGATCATGATCGATACGGGAGCGCCGGGCACAGTAGATGAGACCTATGCCCATAAGCCTTCGACGATTTTTCATGATGGACGGCTATACCACTTTTACTGCGCGGTTTCCGGGAAGTGGCCGAATGAGGTGCGCGGCGTTTCAGTGGCTTGCTCGAAGCCGTGGTGAGTTATGGCGCGGCGAGGAAGTCGCGTACCGCGCTGGTGAGCTTGTCGCCCTCACACTCAGTGATGAGGTGGCCGCAGTCAGCGGTTGAGACGTAAGTTTTGGCGTTGATGGCTTTGGCCCATTGCAGGGCTGGCGCAGGGTTGACGAGATGATCATTAACGGCGACGACGATGAGCTGCGCCGCTTTGGATAGATGCGCTGCTGACTCGATGCTTCCCTTCCCCCGGGTTACGTCTTGGACGATCATGGCATTGAGCTGGACGAGGCGGTCGTTGGCATCGCGGCCTCCCGAGGTCTTGAGGGAGTCAGCGAGGAACTTGGGATACTGCGCGCGAGAGACTTTGCGAGCGGTGTAGGCGGGGGACGGCAACGTGAGCGCGACGAATTCATTGGCGAGGGCCAGCGACGGCTCTGTGGTGTAGTTTCCGTTGTGGAAGCCGGGATCGGCCTCGATAAGGCGTCGCAGCAGGTCCCAGTTGAGCAGGTCGTATGAGGTCTGCTGCGGAGAGCCGACGATAGGAACTGCCTTGTCCATGAAGGCGGGATAGTCGGTGAGCCACTCGAAGGTCTGCATGCCACCCATGGAGATGCCCATGACGGCATGAACGTGGGTGAGGTGCAGGACTTCAGTGGCGAGGCGGTACTCAGCTTTGACTATGTCATGGATGGTGATGGCAGGAAAGGCTGATCCGTGTTGCGTGGTGCTTATGGAAGGCGCGGAAGAAACGCCGTCGCCCAGCGCGTCAATGGCGATGCCGAAGAAACGGCCTGTGTCGACCATCTTGCCCGGGCCGAAGAACTGCACGAGGTCTTCACTACGGCCGTTGTACCAGGTGGGAAAAAGGATGGCGTTGCTGTGTGCGCTGTTCAGCTTGCCGAAGGTGCGATACGAGAGGCGACAGGGGGCGATGGACTTACCTGAGTCGAGTGCGCATTTGCCGAGATCGGCGGTTTGCAGGGCGCCTTCTGATTGCTGAGCGGCTTGTTGGCCATAGACCGGCGAGAGCGAGAGGAAAAGCAGGCACGCCAGGAACAGCATGACTCTTGAGGCGGACTTCATTGTTTACTCCGGATCGAGTGGGTTTTAATGCGGACTCACGCAGGATACAGCTTCCGGCGGGAACTGTAGAAGTCCGGCCGATGCGCGGCGAGTTGCTGCTGCGTACTCTGTTTCAGGGCAATCCTTATATGATCAGGGGCTCGACGGAGTGACGCTGTTGAGTTCGCAGGAGCTTGCTGGCGTGGAAGCAGCGATCGGATGGGTTGCCGATTCAATAGGCCTAAAACGAAACCGGATGAAACGGTAGATGTTTTTCAAGTAACTACTGGTAAGGAGCATGACGCGGGTTGCGAGGCGAAGAACGTCGCAGCTCGGTGATGGTCCGGGAGTGCTTCCCAAGTTGATAACCCGCAGGTGGGATTCTGTTGGCTATGAATACAAGGGCATGATAACGTTTTGGGGAGTGATATCCAGAGCTTAGAAACGCACTTGTTCCATTTGGATGCCCGGACTTAGGGGAGTCTGGCAACCTTTATTGCTTTGACGGGAATCGGGCCGAAACCATGGATGCAACATCCGCAGGGAAAATTGGTAAATATTCGATCATCCGCGTTCTAGGCCGTGGTGGCATGGGTGAAGTTATTCTTGCCCAGGACGAGGATCTAGGCCGGCGGGTTGCGATCAAGCGCCCGTTCAAGTCTGCTATGGAAGAAGGGTTGGCCCGCTTCCAGGTGGAAGCCAAGGCCGCTACTCTGCGACATCCCAATATTCCGGCTGTGTACGAGATGGGGGTTCAGGACGGCCTTCCCTTCATCGCGATGGAGTTCGTCGAAGGCGAGCCGCTGGACAAGATCATCGCTTCGGGCCGCCCGCTGGACCTGATTTCAAAGCTGAGAATCATCGAGCAGGTCTGCTCTGCGCTGGGACACGCGCATGAGAAAGGCATCATCCACCGGGATATCAAGCCTGCGAACGTCATTGTGCAGCCGGATGGCGTGGCGAAGATTATCGACTTCGGTATTGCCAAGATTCAGAACCTGGAGATGACGTCGGGGCTGACCCAGACGAGCCAGATCATCGGATCATTGCACTACATTGCTCCGGAGCGGTTCAAGGGTGAGTTAGTCGATGGCCGGGCGGATATCTTCTCTGCCGGCGTGATGCTTTATCTACTACTGACCGGGAATTTGCCCTTTGGCGGCAGCGAGGCTACAGCTTCGTACAAGATTGTCAACGAGGCCCATACAGGGCTCGGGACCCATATCCATAATTATCCGCCGGCGCTGGACGCGATCATGGATCAGGCTCTGGCCAAGAGCCCGTTTGACCGCTACGCGACGGCTGAAGACTTTGCCGATGCGCTGCACGATGTCATTGAGGATCTAAAAAAGAACCGGATCTTCCAGCTCTTTGATGATGCGGAACGGCTGGCAACCGAGAGCCGTTACGCCCCTGCTCTGGAGTTGCTGGACGAGGCAATGAAGCTCGATCCGGCGAATACCCAGGTGCGCAAACTGCGCAAACTGGTTCGCGAGCATCAGGAACGAACGAAGCGTGCGGAGCGGGTGCGGGAGTTTACCAATCAAGCGGATGCAGCGCTGGCCGTCGGGAATTATCCGGAAGCGTTAACTGCCCTGCGCGAGGCACAGCGACTGGATGCGACTTTTCCTGATCTGAAGGAACGGATACAGGCCGTTGAGGAACAGAAGCGCCGCTCTGACAAGAGCATGAGCGCACTGGCCGAGGCGGAGTCGGCGCGTGCCCGCGGAGATATTACCGGCGCTCTGAGAATCGTAGAAAAGGCGCTGACCGAGGATCCTGAGAGCGCCAAGCTGCTGGCCGCGCGAGCGGTGATGGCCAAGCAGAAAGAGGCCGAGGCGCGGCAAGGGCAGGTGTTGCAGCTGGTCGAGAATGCGCGCCGCGAACTGGCTGCGCAGCGTGTAGGTGCCGCTGAGCAAATGCTCAAGGAAGCGGAAGCCATTGAGTCGTCGCACCCGCGAGTAGATGAGCTGCGGCGGGACCTGGCAAGAGTCAAGGAACAGGAAGAGCGACGCCAGCTGCTTGAGGAGATTCAACGGCGGGTTAATGATTTTCTGCGCGCGGACAATTACGACGCTGCAGTAGACCTGCTGAATCGCGCTATCGACAAGCTGCCGACAGAGACGATGCTTCATCGCCTCAAGGTGGACGTGGACACGGAAGCTCGGAAGTTCGATGCCAAGCGTTTTGTGGACAACACGCTGGTACGTGCGAGGGATCTATTTACGAGTTCGCCGGCCGAGGCGCTGACATTTATTCAGAAGTCTATTGAGGAAATGCCAGGCGAGGAACGGCTGATCGCCTACGAGCAGTCACTGCGAAGGCAGATTGATACGCTGCGAGTGGAGCAACAGCACGCCGACACTTTGCGCAAGGCGCGAGAGCTCATCGAAGGCAAGCAGTTCGACAAGGCTATCGGCGTTCTTGAGGCGTACCAGATTGAGTTTGGCAGCCAGACGGACGTTGAACATCTGCTGGGATATGCGCGTGAGGAGTTAGCCGGGAAGCAGCGCCGCAGCGAAGCAGAGCGGACGATGGCTGAAGCGCGCGCGCTGATCCAGGCGGAACGGCTGGAAGAGGCTATTCGCTCACTGGAAGCGGGAATTCGGACGACGAATGACGCTTCCCTTTCGAGATTGCTGGAAGAGACGCGGGCGAATCAGGTTGCGGTTGCACGCAAACTGGAGATGCTGCAGAAGCGCGTTGAGCAACTACGCGAGCGTGGTGAGTTCGACGAAGCCATTCAGTCGCTCGAAGAGTCTCCGACGACAGCAAAGAATCCTGCCCTGCAGGAGACACTGACCGGCCTGAAGGCCGAGCGCGAGCAGCGGCAGGTGACGCAACAGGCGATTGCCACGGCGCGCGAGGCAGGACAGCGGAGAGATTTCATTGGCGGATTACAGGCGTTGCAGGTGGTGGCACAGGCTTATGGAGATTCTCCTGAACTGAGCCGGGAAGTTCAGCGCCTGCATGGCGAACGCACAGCTGTGGCGCAAGAGTTGGTTGGGCGGTCGATCGAGGGCGCTCGCGCCGCGCTGCTCAAGAGCGAACCGGAAACGGCTCTCGCCGCGTTGAAAGAAGCAGCTGACTGGGTCGAATTTGCTGATGCGAAGCGGCAGGCTGACTGGCAGCGGATCGCAAAGTCGGCTAAGGAAGACCTGCGCAAGGTTCCGGGTAAGGCTTCAAGTGCCGCAAGTGATCTGCTGATTCCCGATGCGCCAGTCAAGTCCGCGAACAAGACGCTTCTGTGGGCAGTAGTTGGCTGCGTTGTTATTGCCGTTGGTGGCGCGGCAGCGTGGTTTATGCTGCAGCCGAAGGGGAAAACGGCGGGCGGAGCAACTGACGCTCACATCGTAGTGGTAAAGGCTCCACCCGGTGCGCAAGTGTCAGTCGATAATGGGGCACCGGTGCTTGTTGACGCTGCGGGAAATGCGTCGGTCGTGGTGAAGCCGGGAGCCCATCATCTTGTGGTTTCAAAGGCTGGCTTTGTCTCGTTCACGGATGACATCACAGTTGGTGTGGGCGAAACTTCCCGCGATCCTGCGCTGCTTGTGGCCGAGCCACCTGCTGAAAGATCCGGCAACCTGACCATTCAGGGCAATCTGCCCGAGGTCAAGGTCTTTGTGGACGGGGTTTCCCGCGGCATGATCAAGCCGGGGAAGCCGATTCCGCTCGAGGTAGGCAACCATCGCGTCCGCTATTCAGCACCGGGATATGTAGATTCGACAGACAAGGTCGTCAATATCACCTTGAACGGTCAAGTCTCCGATTCTTTCAACCTAGAGAAGCTTCCTCCTCCGGCCGCGAACGTCGGCAATCTGATGATTCAGACCAACCCTGGAGCTCACGTTTCGATTGACGGTGGGCAGCATGCAGGCGTGGCAGATGCAAACGGCAATTACCCCATCAATGGTCTATCTCCCGGCAAGCATACGATCGATGCCACACTGGATGGTTATGCCGCGGTACAGCGTCGCGAGATCAATGTTGCGGCCGGTCAGAACGTTACATCCAATGCAGCGATGACTCCTCTGGCGCCCAATGTGGAGTCCTTCAAAGCGGATCAAGGTTCGATTGACGAAGGACAGTCTACTAATCTGAGCTGGAAGGTGGCTAACGCATCGTCGGTGACGATTGAGCCGCTGGGTTTCTCCGGGCAGGCATCCGGAAACACGCCGGTGAGTCCGAAGGAGACTACCTCATACAGGTTGATGGTCAACGGAGTTCAGCTGGCTCAGGCCAAGGTTACGGTTACGGCCAAACCGGTGGTGGCGCCGCCGGTGGTGGTTCAGCAGCCGCCGAAACAAGCGGAGGTCGTAGTTCCTGCCAAGCCGAGCCTGCCTGATTTTGACGTGCTGAAAGAATCTGTCATGGCTTATAAGAGCGTTTTTGTCCAGGCGTCAACCAAGAGCAGCAAAGATTGCCAGACTCTTCTCAATGGCTCCTACCAAGGCGCGCTGCGGGCTTACTCGAGTTGGTGCGGCAATGCCAAGCAGTTTGTGGCCGACGATAAGTGCACTGAAGCGGTAGCCGGAACACCGGACTCCCCTACGCTGGCTTGCAATGAAGTGATTACCGTGAACACGAAGGACGGACAAAAGATCTCAACGCCCGCTACGCGCAAGAACTTCCACTTCACCAAGGGTGCTGACGGAAGCTGGCATGTGACGAAGTTTGAGTAGAACCGGGAGTGTATTCGGGTTCGAGCGTCTTGGCTCTTAATTATAAAAACCGGTTATCTACCACGTGTTTGGAAAGCTCGACCATAAAGGTTCTGCATAACGAACGTGTAAAGGCGATCTCTCAAGAGATCGCCTTTGCACATTGGGTTGTGGAAGATCCTGTGACAGTGTCCGTTGAATTGTGCAAAGCGAGTTAGCTCTCTGAGCAGAGCTACCAATTGGATCGCCATCTATTTACCCGCGAGGTTGCTCGGGCAGGGCATCATGCTGCATACCGTAAGGAAGTTCGCTGCCCCTTCGCAATGCTTGCGGAGAATCTCGCTTATGACTAGCGGGTGAACGCGATTCCGCCGAGCGGCACGGGATCGCTCTTGAGACCTGCATTGTTCACTGGAATGAGCACATTTCCATAGAGAATCCAGTGACGCGACGGCCGAAATTTGACACCAGCGCTGAAGTTTGCAGTGGTGTAGGTTGTTGTAGTCGAGGCTACAGTAGGCAACGGTTCAAATCCTGTCGGGGGCAACGGCGGTGCGAAAGGTAGTTCACTATTCACGAGAGAAGGACTGTTCACAAACTGGCTGCCGAGAAAATCGACGGCCAATGTCACCTGCCGGAGAACGCTGTAGTCGGCACCGGCATCGTATTGAAGGCCGCCGGGAAGCGATGCTTCCTTTTTCGTGTTCTGAGAATCCGTGACAAGAACAGACTTGCTGTTCCACTGATATCCCATCTTGAAGTGAGGCGAGACCTTGCGGCGGTATTCAAAAAGACCGTACAAGTTATAGCCGTACGCGCCTGACCCAAGGTAGTTGAGGGCGTCTCCCGTGGGGAAGCGAACGTCGAAGCCAGCGGCAACGGCGGGCCTGCGTCCATCGCCGCCAATCAGCAGCTGCTTGACGTTTGCGATGATGTCGCCAACACCGCTGGCGGATCCGGAGGAGGCTATCGTTGTTCCTGCCGGGAGACTGACGTTCTGATATTGGTTGCTATTTGTGTCGAAGAGGTATGCTCTGAAGTTCGAAGTCTGGACGGCCAGCGAGACATCGTTGAAGGGTACCGCTATCGAGACATCTGTTGTCCTGGTGAGACCCCAGGTTATCAGTCCAACGTATTGGTTGAGTTGAAAGCTGACGTTGTTTGATTCGCTGCTGGAGACTTCCTGCAAGTCGGGCGGCTGATTTCCAACCTGGACCGTCTGAGAGTTTTGAAAACCAACCTGCAGATTATTAAGCTTGATTCCATCAATCTCAGTGAAATTGAAGTGCTGATAGCTGAAGCCGGCGAAGATTCGATGTTTGCCTACTGTGTCAGGACGATCTGTGAGGATGGGGCCAAGATTTTCGTAGGGAACGCCGAGCGGATACCCTGCCTTCTGAATCGAAACGACGCCAACGCTGCCGCTGGGAATGGGAAGCTGTGTCAACTGCGTACCGATCGATGAGTTGACGGCGTTCGATACCTGCAGCGCCGCTGTGATTGCGGCCTGCTGAGCTGCGGCACTGTTATTTTGCGCCACGGCGGATGCTGCGAGCACTGCCGCCGACGTCGGGAGTTCGCATGCAAGGTTTCTCGACGCGGGTGTGCAGCTGATCTGTCCGTGCGCATAGATCGCCGGCGCACAAATGGACGATGCTAGAAGTATCAGTGTCTTGGCTTTCATATAATCCCCCTGCGCATGCAGCGCGAATCTTTCGCAATCAGTGCGGTTTCAGAAGCGAAGCCCTCTACGGTTAGTTCACCGAGAGCGGCACAACCGCATAGTAAGTTTGGCCGTCATCGCCTGTAGCGACGACCTGGACGAGATAGTTGCCGGATTTAACGGGACTGGTCGGTAGCGTGGGCGGATTGAAGTGACCTCCGCACCCGATAGCGTGTCCGATTCCGACGATCAATAACAGCATCCCGATGAATCGGAAGAAGTTTCGACGCGAAGATTTACGCTGAGTAAACCATGCCAGCAACGCAAGCAATGGGACTCCCCACAGTGCCGCGGAAGCGATAGAGTTGGATCGTACGGGCGCAGCGGAAGCTATGGTGCTTTCAACAGCAATTGTGATTGGAACCATAGTCGTTGGGCTACCGTTGACTACAGGGACGGTGCTCGATGGGAAAGTGCACTTAATCGCCCCGAGTGAGCTCGGCGGTCCATCAGGTGCAAAGACGATACCGGTGCAGTTAAATGAGCCGAGGGATGTAAGAGCGGCACTGGTGGCGGGCACAGTGTTGAAGGAGATTTTTTCCGATCCAGATGCGCCTGGCGAGAGGCTGAGCGGTCCGGACAGACCTACGACAAAGACTGTCATCGCCGTGGACTGACTAAGCGTCGTGGTGGTTTGAGCCACCCCGCTGAGCGTAACGGTATAAGCTCCGGTTGCCGCAGTGGGAGACGCCGAGAAGGTGTAGGCCGGTGGTGTTCCACCGCTGGCCGCCAGCGTTGTTCTCGCAGGAGTGCAAGAGGGATCGCTGACCGTTTGCCCATTGGAATTGGTCACCACGCAGGTGAGGGAGAGAGTATCTGAGAATCCTGACGAAGGAGTCGAGATCGCGGTAATTGTGACCGGCTGGAAGGGATCGCTTGAGTTTGCGTAGCCTTGCGTGACGTGAATTGGACCCGGCGTCGAGAACGCGAGGACGAAATTCTGCACTGTCTGGCTCGTGTTACCCGTGCTTCCTACAAAGTTGGGATCTCCCGAATAGACAGCAGAGACGCTTATTGCGCCGCTAGCAGTGGATGGGAAGACTACAGAGCAGTTCGCCGTATAGGCCGTACCGTTTGCAACAACAGTCGCCGGCGAGCCAATGCAGGCGTAGACATTAGCTCCCTGAGCCAGGGAGAAGGTTACGGTTCCTGTAGGTGCGGTGCCCACGAAAGCTGGTTTGATAGAAGCTGTGAAGGTGACCTGATTGGTCGCGATACTGACGGGATTGGACGATGCAACGGTAACCGTTGTCGCAGTTGGATTGACCGCTTGCGTGAGAATGTTCGAGGCAGCGCTGGCTTTGAAATTGCCGTCGCCGTTGTAGATTGCGGTGATGTTGTGGTCTCCCGAGGTGCCGAGAGGAGCTTGGCATCCATTGACCTCGCCATTGGTCATGGTCGAGGTGCAGAGCTGACCGGCTACTGCGTCAAAGAATGTCACAGTGCCCGATGGCGGCGTGAGGCCGGTGTCACTGATCGCGGGTTTGACCACTGCAGTGAACGTGAGCGACTGATTGACAGCCGAGGGACTTGGAGTAACCGAGTTCGCACTGAGCACGACGGTCGTAGTGCCCGGTGTGACGGATTGTGTAGTGGTGGCAGGCGGGCCAGCCGTGAAGTTGGTGTCACCGGAGACATAGGTGGCGGTAATGACATAAGAGCCTGCCGCTGGTATCGGCGCAGTGCAGGATGCAGATGTCACGAGGACAGAGGTTCCAGTTGTTTGGACTGGCTCAGCTTTGTTGCAGAGCGTGATGGTATTGCCGCCCAACGTGTAGGTAAATGTCACTGTGCCGGTCGGGTTGGTGTTGCCTGCAAAGGCTGGTGTGATCGTCCCGGTGAACGTCACCAGCTGATCTACAACCGAAGATGCCGGAGCAGTAGTTACAGATACGGTTGTACCCGGCGGATTGACTACCTGGTTCAACACGGTGGACGAAGCGCCTGTGAAACTGGGCGTGGTGCTGGTGAACACTGCTGTGATGGTGTGAGTTCCCGCCGTTAACAGCGGTACAGTGCAGGCCGGAACAGAACCATTTGCAGCCAGGTTGTTGGTGCAAAGAACGGTTGAACCATCTTTGTATGCGACGTTCCCCTGCGGAACGGCGGTACCCGATGTTGAGGAAAGGACCGCAGCCGAGAACGTTACCGGCTGGTTAACCGCGGACGGATTCGGCGAGGAAGAAAGGACGACCGAAGTTCCTGTTCCGCGAACAATCTGATTGAGTGGCGGAGAGGTGCTGTTGCCGAAGTTGGGATCGGCCGAGGTGAATGCGGCGATGATGATGTGCGTGCCGGGGGTTGAGAATGAAGCGCTGCAGCCAGGCACGATGGCGCCTGCCGAGATGGGGTTCGTGCAAAGTGTAGTTGTTATTCCAGCAAGCGTATCTGAAACAGTCACAGTACCCGCCGTTGGAAGGGCCGATCCGCTTGGGGTGATGGAAATCGTCGAGCTGAATACTACGACTTCATTGACATCCGCAGTCGGTGACGATGAGGAGACGCTGATCTGAGTAGTTGCAGCGCTCACAACCTGACTGAAGACGACCGAGGCGGGGCTCGCGGTGAAATTCGTATCTCCAGCGTAGGTCGCGGTGATGCTATGGGTTCCCTTGGTCAGCAACGGAGCCGAGCACGGAGGAACCGTGCCATTCGTGGCCAGAACTGATGTGCAGAGCATGCCGGCTACGGAATCAGCGATGGTAACTGTGCCTGTGGGTTGGGTAAGGCCAGCGTCCGGGATTGCCGGCGTTACCGATGCGGTAAAGCTGACAGACTGGTTAACACCAGAGGGGCTCGGATTAGCACTGACGACAGCTGCCGTGGTGGCCGTCTTGTTGACCTGCTGCGTCACGAAGCCAGAAGAAGCGGAGAAGTTCGAATCGCCGGAGGCGTAGGTTGCGGTAACTTTGAGCACTCCCGAAACAATCAACGGGGCGGTGCATGTGGCGGTTGTGGTGGACCCCGAAGTCGACACTGACTGCGGAGAACCGCAGAGCGTAAGGGTGTTGCCGTTGGCGGAATATGTGAAGGCAACCGTGCCTGTCGGATGAGCGGTACCTGTGAAGGCGGGCGCGATGGTCGCTGTAAATTTGACCGACTGGTTTACCGATGAGGTCGATGGGGCAGACGTAACGGCGGTTGTAGTGGCCGTTGCATTGACCAGTTGGAATAACGCCGAGGAGGTGCCGTTGGTGAAGTTCGCGTCAGACGTAGTGAAACTGGCTGTGATGGTGTGTGTGCCCGCAGAAGTAAGAGCAACCGTGCAATCCGGAACAGCCCCTGAAGAGAGGGTTACGGTGCAGAGGTTTGTGTTGGTAAGCGTGTCCTTATAGATAACTGAGCCCTGGGGAACGGCACTTCCGCCTGACGACGAGGTCACGGTTGACGAGAAGGTCACCTGCTGATTGACCGCTGAACCTGCCGGCAGCGGGAGCGACGACGAGATCGTAACCGTCGTGCCTCCAGCGCCAACGGCAACGGCAAATGCGCTTGAGGTGCTGGAATTGAAGTTGGGGTCGGCTGAAGTGTAGGCGGCAGTAACGTTATGCGTGCCGGCTGTAGAGAACTTGGCGCTGCATGTCGGGACGACGCCGGGCGTCGTGATGGTCACAGTGCAGAGCGTAGTGGAGGTGCTCGTATCCTTGAAGACCACAGTGCCAGCGGAAGGAATTGCGCTGCCTGCAGGAACGCCGACGAGCGTTGCGGTGAAGACTACGTTCTGATTCAGGTTTGGAGACGCCGGAACCGCGGAGAGGCTGATCTGCGTGTCGGCGGCTTTGACGTCCTGATTGAAGCTGCCTGGGGCTCCACTGCTGAAATTCGTGTCACCGTTGTACGTGGCTGTGATTGTGGTGCTCGCAGAAACTGCGCTGAATGCGTGTGCGCAGGTCGCCGTTGGGGGTTGCGCGGAGGACAATGTTACGGGACCGCAAAGCGTGGTGGCTCCCTGGAAGAATGTCACACTGCCGCCGGGCTCGATTGTTGTGGCAGCGCCTGCCGGCGGTGCGACGGTGGCGGTAAAGGTGACACTCTCGTTCACTGTGGATGAGACAGGCAAGGAAGAGGTCAAAGTGGTTTGTGCAACTGCCTTTTTCACCGTCTGCGGCACGGTTACGGTGCTGACCGCGACTGTAAAGTTTGCGTCACCAGGATAAGTGGCCGCAACGTTGTCGGCCGGGGCCACCAGAGCGGTGGTGGTGCAACTCGCCTTGCCGGCTGAGTTGAGCGCCGTCACACATCCGCCGGCTGAAGAACCGTTGATTGTGAAGGTGACATTTCCAGAAGGAGATGTCGGAGTGATCGAACTCGCAGAGACTATGGCGGTGAAGGTTACAGACTGACCCACCGTAGGCGTGGGGGTAACGGCACTCATGCTAATTGTTGCGGCGATGGGTGTGACTGTAACTGTGGAGCTGGCAGTGGCGGAAGTAAAGTTGGCGTCGCCGGTATATGCGGCACTCACTGTGCCATGGCCAACAGTAAGAGCATTCGTCGTGCAGCTTGGCGAAGCGGTGACGGCAACATCAGGACAATCAGCACTCGAACTTCCATTGACCTTGAAGCTGACAGTGCCGGTGGGAGCGATCGGGGAGTTGGAAGGAACTGTAAGGGCCGCGTTGAAGGTAACGGAACCGTTTACGGCAACGGAACCAGAAGTAGGAGTAAGTGCCAAGCTGCTGGTCAGCGGGGTTACGGCTACCGTCGACGTCGATGAGTGGCTTATGTTGTAGGTCGCATCGCCTCCATATGAGGCAACAACTGCCTCACTTGGCGCCTGGAGAACGTGTGTAATGCAGGCGGCCGTGGCGGTGGTCGCAGTCGCGCCTGTGAGATTGACGACGTTGGATGCAGTGCCGTTGCAGTCAGTAATTGCGTCAGGCGTACTTGTGAACGTGACACTGCCGGTCGGCGCGCCCGCCGCGGTGCCGGTTACGGTTGCCGTGAGAGTGATCGCGTCATTTACTTTCGGGGACGCCGGGGCGCTGACCAGAGCGACCGAAGAGGGTGTCACTCCGACAACCTCGGGATGAATGTTAGCCAGCACCGTAACGTCTGTACCCATTGCTGACGAAGTGCTGTTGCCGTTGGCTGTAACCAGGCTGGCGCGGCCGCTGCCGGCTCCCTGGAAAGCTGTCAGGGACTCAGGGCCGGGGCCTACGGGCAGGGTGGTTCCTGCGAGCAGGGTGCCATCGCCTTTGCCGAAGAAGACGCTGACCGTGGAGTCAGCGACGTTGCCGACAGCGACGTCAAGATGCCCGTCGCCGTTGAAGTCTGCAATGGCCACCGGGCCTGGTGTGGTGCCTACCTTATATGTAACGGGGGCCTGAAAGGTGCCGTCGCCGTTGCCGCGCAAGACAGCGAAGGCGTTGTCAGCGGAACGCGAGACGAGCAGGTCGAGAACCTTGCTACCGCGGAGATCTCCAAGCGCGATTGAAGCCGGGCTGTTGCCGAGAGATATGTCGCGACCCGCAGTGAAAGTATTGTTGGCACCGCCAAGGAAGACCTTCGCCGAGCCGGGGCCGTTGCAGGATGAAGCTTTGCCGCAGGCGTTGGAGACGATGATGTCCAGATTCTTGTCGTTATTCAGGTCGCCGACGGCAAGAGCGGTCGGCGTGAAGTCTACGGGATAGCTGCGCACGCTGCGGAAGTTACCATTGCCGCCGCCGTAGAGTATCTCAAGGGTTCCTGGCTGAGAGCATTTGGCTGATCCGCAATCACCGAGGACGGCGAGGTCAGATTTGCCGTCGTGATTGAAGTCGCCGACTGCGAAGGCGATGGGCGACTCGCCCAGAGGCAGCGTGAATTGCTGCTGGAAGGCGTCCCCACCAATGCCGAGCAGGATGGAGATCGTCTTGTCGATGCGGTTAAGAGCGACGATATCGGGGTTCTTATCGCCATCGACGTCGAGCAGGGCAACCGCGACGGGCCCTGAGCCGAGTGCGTAAGTTGAGCCCGGGCTGTAAGAGCCGTTCGGACCGGCCATCAGGACTGAAACGGTTCCGCCCTTGGCACAACTCGCGTCGGAGCCACAAAAGTTGGTGACAACGAGATCGGAAGTCTTGTGGCCGGTCAGGTCGCCTGAAGCAACGGCTTTGGGCTGTAGCTCTACGGTATAGGCGCGGGCGGCGCGGAACGTGCCGTCGCCATTGCCGAGTGGAAGGCTGACAGTTTGAGAGTCGTGATTAACGATTGCGAGATCGGGATGGCCGTCGCCATCGAAGTCCCCCACGACTGTTGCAAGAGGTCCTTTACCTGCGACATAGTCGATCGAACTTCGGAAGGTGCCATCGCCGTTGCCGCCGAGGACGCTGAAGGTATTGCTACCCTGATTGGTCACGATGAGGTCGGGGATGCCGTCCTCATCTACATCGCCCAGCGTGATGGATACCGGACTTGAGCCTACGCGATAGGCTGCGCCGGAAGTGAATCCACCGTCCCCCTTGCCCATGAGAATCGAAAGCTGTTTCTGGGTGGCGAGCGTGACGGCAAGGTCGATATTGCCGTCTTTGTTGAAGTCGCCGGCAGATACGGACGAGATCGGTCCGCTGGCCACTTTGACGTCAGGCGTGATGCGGAAGGATCCGTCACCGCCTCCGAGAAGAATGGTTACTGTCCCGTCGGCGTGAGCTAGAGCCAGGTCGGCATGGCCGTCGTTGTTGAAGTCAGCCACTGCGAGCGACGAAGAGGCTTTAGTGACAGAGTGCAGGACGGGCTTGCTGAAACTACCCTGCCCGTCGTTCAGAAGAACGGCGAGCACATTGGAAGTGGCGCCGTATGCGACGATGTCGGTCTTGCCGTCGCCATTAAGGTCGCCTGTGACGATCAGAGTTGGATTGAAGCCGAGATGGTAACTACGCAATGCCTGCAGCGCGCCGCCACCATTGCCACGGAGAACGCTGATAGTCCCTGCCGAGGTATTGGAGACGATGGCGTCGGGACGCCCATCACCATCGACGTCCGCGAGGACCACGGTACCTGGATTGGCGCCAGCAGCGTAGTGGATCCCTGTGGCGAACTTACCATTGCCAAGGCCGAGAGAAACAGTGACTGTGCCAGAGTTCCAGTCGGTCGTAATCAGATCGAGCTTGCCATCCCCGTTCAGATCGGCGGTTGCGACACTGGTGAGCGCGCCTGAGAGCGACAGGGACGGCGCGGCGAGAAACGGAGCATGTGACGTGTAGCCCGGTGTTGCTTCGGCTGCAGCCGGTTCGGACTGGGCACAAGCCGTGTTCACCAACCAGGAACTGCCAGCGAAGAGCAGCGCTACTGCCAACACAGTGCCTTCAGACACGCGGAACCAATTGCGAGGATTCATTCCAATTCTCCAAACAGAGGGACAGGGGCCCGTAACCAACGCTCTTGATATCGGCCACGCTCTTTTTAAGAGAGCCTGGACAGACGGAATAACAGGATGAATGAATGCTTGAAGTAAGTGAAAATCGGCGGGGAACCGAGAGAGATGACGGACAGCACGTCCATCATGCTCCTACAACACGGAACCAAGATTAGAAATCAGACAGCAAAAAACAGCATCCGTACGCGAACATACGTAGTAGTGATTTCAGGGTTTGAAACGTTACCGCCTTTTCCCGGAAGTGCGAAGGTAACATGCCCCAAAGAACCAAGTCAAAACAAAAATGTGACGAAGGCTGGGTGCAGCATGTGCTGCAAAAACAAGACTTGGCTGACACGCAGCCTTCCCCACCTGCACCATGATGGATGGATTCGGAACTGTGTTTCGCTTATCCGTTTCGCATTTCGATGACTGATCCTGAAAACCGATCACAGTCTATAAGACAGGAATGAAAACGATTCGCCCGTAACCAAGGTACCGTTGCGACAAGGCAGTTTAGAGCGGCGCTTGCATGCTTCTTCATCTCCGGTCTTCTCGGATTTGCGACTTCTGGCGTACACTCGATGCTGACTCGAAAGGAGACTGAGCCATGCCTATGCATGTCTGTATGGGAGCAATGATGATGTGCACGTTTGGGATGGCGCCTAGCTCCCTGGTGGTGCTGCCTACGAACAAAACGATAACGAGCAACATGCCAGCAGCCAACATCATGGACCATATCCCGATGACCAACGTCATGCCGTTTGGCATGTGCATGTCGCTGGCTAATCCAACGGTCGCGGCAGCGACGGCAGCGGCGTTGGGCGTGTTGACCCCGATGCCCTGCATTCCGAATACGCCGGCGCCGTGGGTGCCTGGCGCGCCGACCGTTCTGCTAGGGAACATGCCCGCACTCGACAATGTCTCGCAATTGATGTGCATGTGGGGAGGAGTCATTACATTTACCAATCCCGGCCAGATGACGGAAATGATTCCTTAAAGCATTTCGTCTAATGTTTGTGAGTTGGTAATCCTGCGTCGCGGCTTTTGGTAGCGAACAGGCTGTTCAGCCGCCTGATTTCGGGAAGCATCTGAAGTGATAATGCTGTAGTTCGAATTTCCGATATAAGATGGTCGAGCCATTCCAGTCTGGTTGTTGAAGAGGTTCCACGGTATCTGAGAGCCACTAGTCCGGGGCTAGTGCAGCTTCCAATATCTGCAATATTTTCATCGATTTTCTGTACGAAATGGTTTAAGTTCCTCTGATGGCTTCGGTCCGCTCATGAGGCAGGTGGTCATGATACAGACATCGGAATATACCCTCGACTTTGCGGCGGCCACCGACATAGGCTGCCACCGCGGCAACAACGAAGACAGCTTCGGCTACGATGCCGAACAGCATGTCTATGTGGTCTGCGACGGTATGGGCGGCAGCGCAGCAGGCGAAGTTGCGAGCGGCATGGCAGTACGGGCCGTGATCGAGACTTTCGAGTCGCTCGGCGCAGGCGGCGAAGCTCCGCCGGTTGAGGAGCGGCTGCTGCGGTCGATCCACGAGGCGAATCGCCTGGTACGCGAGGCGGCTGAGAATAATCCGCAGCTGTACAACATGGGCACAACCCTGGTTTGCGCGTGTCTCAATGGCTCGCGCATTATGGTGGGTAACGTGGGCGACAGCCGCGCTTATCTAATCCGCAACGGGACGTGCAGCCAGATTACGCTGGATCATTCGCTGATTGATGAGCAACTGCGCCAAGGGCTGATTACGCCGGAGATGGCGGCGATGTCGAACCTGCAGTCGATAATTACGCGGGCGATCGGGGCGGCCAATACGGTGGATCCAGATCTTTTTGCGGCAGAACTCAATCTGAACGACATGTTCCTGCTGACCTCAGACGGTCTTACGCGTTACGCCAAGCCTGAAGACATCGCTTTCCTCGCGCCGCCTGATGCAGAGTTGACGTCGATCTGCCACGCGCTGATCGAACACGCCAAGCAACGGGGAGGCGCGGACAACATCACCTGCATGATGCTGCGGGTGGTGGAGCGGCCGGTGCTGGAAACTACGGCAGTCGACGATGCCGGGGCTCGAGCAGAGGCTTTTTCTGCGGCGGCTACGCCCGCCGAAGTCGAAGACGCTGCGAATCTGGCCACGCGCGAAGCGACTACCGAACCGGACGCGATGTAGACCGCGCCCGGTTACGGGAAGCGGCTCGACCTCTTCCCTTCTCTACGGTTCAAACCACTTACTTGACTGCCGGACCTGGGCAGTTGAGACCCGTGAAGTAATCCGACATCAGAATCTCTGCACCTGGTCCGGAGATCTCAAAGCTCACGCTGACCGCTGAACCGGACTGCGCCACGCTTTGGCCAGCGAATGTAGTGCTCAGCGGATAGTCGAGCTGGTATCCAGCCGCCGTACGGGTGATTTTATTCGCGGTGTGCACTAGTTGGAAGAGTCCCCATGTTCCCTGGAAAGGCGGGCTCTCAATAGTACCTGCTACCGTGTTTGCTACGATCGAAGCCTTCTGCGCGGTCGCGCCGTCCCAGTGGAACTTCTGGTTGATGGCGCCGTTGGCAATGCGCTGGCCGTCCACAACGAAGGTAGCTCCTGTGACGCCGTTCTGCGATTTGATGCGCAGGTAGAAGTCAAAGGCCGGTGACTTGGTACCCGCGGGATAGAGCGTGTTGGAGATGTGCGCAAGCTTGTTGAAGTAGGCGAGGAACTTCGGATTGACTACTGCGGGCGCAGTGGGTGACTTGTCGTACTGGGCGCCGACTGGGACGATAAACGGCTTCAGCGTCGCACCGTAAATTGTCCAGACTGCGCCTGTTTCCGGTGCGAAGACGGCGTTCACGTCGGCAATGCTTGCGGGTGGAGCGGTGGGGCTGGCCGCAAAAGGATACTTGCTGAGCAGCGGATTCACCGTTTCGCAGATCTTCTTGCCGCCACCAGCGCCTGGAGCACCGGCGCTTGGAAGGACCTTAACCACGCAATCGATCGGGGCTTTCATCAGGGCCTGCACGGTGGACGCGGTGTTGTACTTCGTCTCAACCTTAAACTGCTGCGAGGCAACGCTGACAGCAGTGTTAGCGTTGGCGATGGCTCCCTGGACCTGGGTGAAGGACGCGGGATCGTTTGCGGCGGCGGGATTGGCTAAAGCAGAGCCAAGTGCGCTCGAAATGCCGAGAAGCGAATCGATATAAGGCTTGTTTGCGCCGCCAATGAACTGATCTACTGCGTTGGGATCGACAAGCGCCTGCGTGGGCTGGAAGGCGGTCTTGATCTGGTCGTCGGCAACAGCCGTGTTACGGGAAGCGGTGTAGAAGAGCAGGAGCAATGGCGATGCCGGACCAGTCAATTGTGTCAGTTTGTCCACGGTTCCGTGCAAATCAGCGCAACTGACGCGTGCGCTGGTCATGAAGAGGTGCCACTCCTGCAGGTAATCGCTGGTGTAGTGCGCCTTCAAGTCGCCAGTGGTGCTTGCATTGTTTGCCACAAGCCCGGGCTGATCGCCGAGAACCCATCGCTCACCGTTGGCATAGCGCTCAGGGTGCTGCATCGCATCCTGCATGAACGTGAAGCCCGGCTTGGTGAATGCGCCTCGAACTACATGAGGATCTACCACACAGGAGGCTGCCGTGGGATAGAGCTTGTTGAAGTCGACACCGCCGGCGTTTGTCTTGTCAGCGTCGAGGAGCATGCCCTGATAGATACGGGTAACGGCGAGGAAGTTCGAGAGATAGGACTGGGTCTTGGAAACGACCTTTGTGTCGGCTGCAATGGTGTAGGGAGGATGGCGCAGCAGTTCGTCAGCGTAGAAATCTACCTGGTTTTTGGCAAGCTGCTGTTGTTCGCCGTCGACCTGGCGCGATCCGATCCAGTATTGAAGGAAAACAGGTGTAAGGAATTTGGCCTGACTCTTTTCAGGATTCGTCGTCGTGATCAGGTAAGCCTTGAGCGGATTGTAGGCAGCGGCGTATAGCGAAAAATCGCCGTTGGTGGCTGGGGCGTCAGGCAGGGAGCGCATGTAGGTGAGGAAGTTGCCCTGCGTGGGATTAAGGAGCGTGGGGCGGAAGCGATCGAAGTAGATACTGCGAGCGCGTACTGCCAGCGTCTCTCCCTGGTAAAGGCCGAAGCGATAGCTCAGCGGTGCGCCGTTCTGGTTATAGGCGTCAAGCTGGACGATTGTCTGCCTCAGCTGATCGAGTGCCTGAAGATCTGTCAGGCTCGGCAGTGAGGTAGAGGTTGGGCCCGTTGATGGAAGCTGATGGGCTGCGTCCTCGATGCGGCGCTCTATTTTGGAGTTGTGGATGAAAGAGACTAGCAACAGCACAGCGTAGACAGCCAAAAGCAGCGCGAGCGTGCCGTAGAGAATGCGGCGGAAGAGGCGCGCCGGGGCAGTCTGCTTGCTAGCTGTGAGAGCTGCCTTGTCGCCAAGAATAACCTCGGGGAACAGGCGCGGAAGGAAGGTCCACTGGGGAACGCGCGTTGCCACCATTGCAGGCTGCGGCTGGCGGCTGGAGGGCGCCTTGCCCATCGAGATGTTCAAGTACTGCGTGGCGCCTGCATCCTGCGGGGCGCGCTCTTCAACAGCCGCCGGCGCTGCGGCCATGCGCTCGACGATCTGCGCGCGAATGCCGGTGAAGAAGAATCCGCGCAGATATGGGTTGGCGCTTAACTGGCTCGGCTTGCACAGCTCAACCAGATATTGGTTGAGATTCTTGCGCAGCTTGCCGAATTCACGGGGAAATTCGTAGACGCCGGGGGTGTTCGCGGGCTCGAGTTCGCGTTCAAGCGCCTCGACGCGGAACTCGCCAAGCTGATAGCAGATGCCATCAAGGGCTGAGGCCAGGGTGCGCGAAGCCTGATCTGCATAAAGACCGGCTGAGACTTCTGTCCTGGGGAGTGGCAGTCCGAATATCTGGACAGCCTCAACGTTGGAGAGGTTGCGCACGTACTCGTCGAAGTGCGGCACGCGATCGAGCTTGGTGATGATGACGTAGACGGGAACCGGAGCTCCTAGCATGCGGCTGATCTCACGAAGCTGATTACCTGCCGATCTCGCAGAGGCAAGGAGCGCTGCGCCACCGTCCGCGAGCAGCAGTTGCTCTGCGCTTACGCAGACCACGGCACCTCGCGGGGCTGCGCCTGTTCCAAAGGCGGAGCGGTATGCCTTGGCACGAGTGCGCGCGACGAGCCGTGACAGAAGGCCGGGGCTTTGGCGGATGGATTCGCCAACCTCAACGAGTGCCGCCTGCCGGGTGAACCAGAGATTCAACACGGAGGTCGGCACTGTTTCGCCAGCTTGCGGAACTGCGCCTGCAAGCAGCTCCGGATCGAGGCCTGACCGGATGACAACGGTGGTCTTGGCCGAGCCGGCATCGCCGAGGATATAAATCAGCGGGACGGCATCAATGGACTTGGCTCCCTGCTGAGATGCGCGCAGCTTGTTGTTGGCCGCGTCGAGGAGAATATCGAGTTCGCCGGCTCCGGCTCCGTCGGGAATCTGGCCTTCGGCGGCCTGCCGCTTTTTGGCGCGAATGTGCAGGACAATGATCGTAATCGCCGCGCCGATGCCGAGGAGCATGATGATTACGACAAACAAAATGTAGGCGGTACCCTGCAGATGCAGCAGCGCTGCCCCACCAAACGCGATTAGTCCGGCAAGCAATACGACAACAACGGCGAGCAAATAGAAGAGCAAGAGGTCCCCCGAATATGCAGATGCAACGAACTAACCGAGCTTGGATGCTCCCGAGCTCAACATGATCCAGAAACCGCCGTAAGCAAGCAGAACCAGCCCCAACAGGCAAAGCGCCGCGATACCAAGACCGCGGCTCCAGCGATCGATTTGTGCTGCCTGCTTGACCTCAGGTGCTGATCCCAGAGCGGGTAAAAATGCGAGGGGTCCGCGAATGCGATTGATCTTTTCCCGGGCCTGATGAATCAATACCTGAATCTCGCCGCTCGGCCTTGGCGTGCTAGGCGTTCCCTGGCCCATGAAGTAACCGGTGCCCGCAGAGCTAAGCGCATACTGGCCCCTGAAACCCAGCAACATGCACAGGCAGTAGACCTCAAGGCAGTCGGCGGTTTCATGGGAATCCTGGCGAGTGAGAAGCGAACGCAGATGATCGAAAAAGATTTCGCCGGCACGAGCATGGCCGAACATCTCTTCCTGCATCGGGCGTTGGGCCCAGTCGGCGAAGGCCGGACTTTGCAGCTTCAGCACACTCTCATCGAGAAAGGATACGACGGCGAAAAAGGCAAGCTGGTTGATCTCGCTGGAATAGCCGAGGGCCTTGGCCTGCTCCATAGCCGTCTTCAGCGCGGCTCGAATACTGTTGCGGAACGCCTGCGAGTTCGCACCTGATTGCTGCATCTGCGCCAAACGCAGGATCGTTGTCAGCGAATTTTCATAGCAAGTTGCGAGGCTGAATGTGCGCGGCGAATTCTGACTCATGCGTGCGTTCCCCGTTGCGTGCGATGCATGTTAGTGGCGCGATGTGCGCTCTAAGTCTTAAAAGCCACGCCCATTGTTTCTGTTCGACCGCAAACGATCGCGGATGGAACAGCGATAGATCAGAGTGCGCGGAAAGGTCTGGCCCGGAAACCACTAAGAGCATACCTCAACCGCTCGTCGACAAGACAAAAACTTCTGTTACGCAAAGAAAGTGCAGAGCAAGGCCGCTTCGTTTCCAGCGAATCAAGATTTTCGAATTGACGCGGATCGCTCCGTGTCACGAATTACGTTTCGTGGTCACCGTATAGTGGCGGCCTTTGCCCTTTACGACGGAATCCGAGGCGTGTAAGCTTCGCAATGAGCGCTGCTGCGACCTTAGAAGGACGATCTTCCGCATGACCAAGAATGACTTCAACGCCGGGCAGGAGTCTGGCGACCAGTCCGATCCGCTGAGTGCGACTGCAATGTTTCTGCGCTCCTTCGACTCTGCGCCGGCAGAGGAAGCTAAGCCAGACCCGTGGAAGACGCTTTCAGAACCCGCCACTGCTCACACTGCAGCGCCGAGCGAACAGGCGGCGTATTCGAGCCCTTCGCAGAGCGCGCCTGCCGTCGGCTCTTCCGGACCGGGCGAATTTACAAAGATGTTTCAGGCGCAGAATCAGCCAGCCTCTTCGCCTACACCCCAGGCACCACCGCCGTCATTTACGCAGGCTCCGCCGGTACTGCCTCCACAAGCAAAGCCGGAGTTCAGCGCAGGATTCAATCCGCCACAACCGCCCGCGACAGGACAGGGTCCTGGGGAATTCACGCGCATCTTCGTGGCCGCGTCGACAGCGCCGGGGGAACAATCGGCCAAGACTGTTGTGGAACCGCCGGCCTTTGTTCCACCTCCTCCGCCTCAGGCTGCAAGTTCGGCCAGTCCGCAGAAGCTAAAGGGATTTTCTGCACCAGGCGTTTCGGATTCGGCATCGGGTGAGGGCAGCGTTACGCAATTTTTCAAAGCCGCGACGCCCTCTGCAGCAGCTTCGCCTGCACCGGTCAGTTCTATTCCGCCACCGCCAGCTGTGCAATCGTATACGCCACCGCAGGCGACACCCGTCGCGGAGACGCCGTGGCGTCGTGATGACGAGTTTTTCAAGTCTACGGCACCGGCTGAACCAGCTTCGTCTATGCCGGGAGCTACCGGTTTGCTTTCGACGCTGTCTTCGCCGGGCGCGTCCTATGGCGGATCGAGACCTGCAGAACCCGTGCCTTACCGGCCGGAGCCTATGCCGTCCTATACGCCTCCACCAGCGTCGTCAGAACCGGCGACTCCAGAGTCGGGCAGCGTGACCAAATTGATCCAGCGACTCTCCCAGGTTCCGCGTGAGGCGCCGGTTGAACCCCCGCCGCTGCCTGCTGCACCTCCGGTGAGTTCGGGGCCGGGTGAGTTCACACGCATGATCTCAGGAGATTTAGTTAAGGCTGCAGTAGCTGGCGGTGCACCCGCTGCAGTTGCCGCGCCGCCTCCGCCTGCTCCGGCTGCGGCAACAGGGTTTCCGCCGATGTCGGCGATGCCTCACCCCGCTATGCCCGCGGTTCCTCATCCGGCTATGCCAGCTCCCGTAATCCCTCATGCAGCACCGGCGGCACCGCCTCCGGCAGCTCCACATCTGGCGGCTCCGCATCTCGCAGTTCCAGCGATTCCCAAACCCGCTCCACCCGCGATACCCGCACCTGCCTTAGCTGCGCCCAAGGGCAAGCTGGAGGCTATGGTGCCTATCCTGCTGGTAATCAACACATTTTTGCTAATAGTGCTGCTGGTCGTGGTGGTCTTTGCGATGAAGGGCAAGTAAACCGAAAGGCAACGGCAGCGAGGTTCTAGGCGAGCAAGCCATTTTCGCGCAGCAGTGAATCGTTGCGTTCAAAGCTGGAGATCAGGATTACGCCCTGCGAACGGGCCTTCCCTGCCCATCTTGTGGCCTCGTCTTCATTGAACTTGAGTTCAGTTAGAAAGGCTACAAGATCGTCATAGTTGGCGGCCTTTGCCGGAGTGGTGTTGAGGCGTCCCGCGTACGGTACAAAAACGATCTCAAAATGGGGTCTTACCCCCTCCGATCCAGGGTTCGCCGTAATGCGGAGATTCCCGGTCAGCTTCGCCATCCATGTGCTCCTTCCATCTGTGGGACGCGAGAACTGATCCAAAGGATTGCTCCCAAGGATTAATCCTCGGCTTGCAGACTCCTCTTTAAGTCTTGCACATGTGCAAGCTACGCGTATTCCCGGAACGTGGTGAAAGCGCCTCATCAGCGGCTTCCCATTTCACATGGCAATGCAGCCGCTGGTTGCCGAGTTCTTAG
>Ga0206935_10076_pt1 | contig 34298 bp, 28 predicted proteins | sample Alteio_BWOrgHeat_13_FD_152924 | JGI IMG/M metagenome (GOLD analysis project Ga0206935, IMG submission 152924) | Enriched cells from forest soil in Barre Woods Harvard Forest LTER site, Petersham, Massachusetts, United States -... | ecosystem: Environmental > Terrestrial > Soil > Temperate forest >...
GCCGACCTTGAGACGCTGTGGGCAGGAGCGAATGTGGCTGAGGATCTCGAGAAGCAGACGCTGGTGCGCAATGAGTATCTGAAGGTTACGGCGGTACGGAGCTAGAGAATTCGAACGCTTAAAGCAAGATTTTCCTGCGAAACATTTCTGCCGCTCATTCGTTGATTGAAAGGGAGCGGATTGCGTGGAGGTAATCGAGCATGAGGCTCTTTTTCGGGAGACCAAGTGTGCGATATTTTCTTGCGACAGTCATGGTGTGCGCCACTTTTGTGTTGGTCTGCAGGGAGCGCGCTGCTGCGCAGGAGTTTCCACCGCCGGGGAAGATGATCGACATCGGCGGCCGCAAGCTACATCTGAATTGCTCCGGTAAGGGAAGCCCCACTGTGATTCTGGTGGCGGGCGGCGGGGCGTTTTCAATTGACTGGGCTCTCGTGCAGCCGCGTGTTGCGGAGACGACGCGCGTCTGCTCCTATGACCGCGCCGGGCTAGCGTGGAGCGATGTGGGACCTGCGGATGAGACGGTAGAGCAAACTGTTTCCGATCTGCATACGCTTTTGAGCAAGGCGGGAGAAAGCGGTCCATTCGTGCTGGTTGGGGCGTCGGTAGGTGGGATATATATTCAGGCTTACCAACGCACTTATCCCGATCAGATTGCCGCGTTGGTGTTTACAAACAGCAGCAACCGCATTGGCAGGCTCGTGAACGGCAAGGCCGCGCTGATCTGGGATATGACGGAGGATCAGATACGGTCCGCGTTTCCGTTGTCCGCGTCGGATAAGGGACCGGCGCCAACGAGTGAGGATGATCCGTTTGACAGGCTGCCGCAGAACCTGAGGACGGTTCGATTGTGGCTGGAAACGAAGCTCTGGCAGAGATGGGAGCCTACGAAGGAGAGCCCCGAGTCGACTCTGTCTTGGCGGAAGGAACTCCTCACAGAGTTCGGGGAGACTGATACGAAGGAGCATCCGATGGGCAAGCTTCCTGTTGTCGTCCTGTCGAGCGAGCCTGCTGCCAGTGTTTCGGCTGGACATTCTGAGCTCCAATACTGCGCACATCACGGCGGCTGGGAGCGGGCACGAGATTCATCTTTATCAGCCCGAGGCTGTGGTGAATGCGATTGTGCGAGCGGCAGGTGCGGTTCGGAGTGGGAGTCAGTTATCGCATCGTTAACTGTGCTCGCAGTGAAGACGGAAGTACGTATGCTGCGACAGGCCTACCGAGATTCGTCTTGACAAGCGGGGCAGGTGGGGTTTCCCATGCCGGAATGCGAAGCACGTTGAAGTCCTCTGCGGGGAATGTGTGTTTGGACTCGCGCCGGGATGCGCATGGACGAATACGAACCGGGATACGAGCCGGGGCGGTGGTGGTGCTTACGGCTCTTGGGCTGCTGGCCTGCGGGTGCGTGCAGGAGGAGGCCAAGCATGCCACGCTCCTGTGGTGGACGAGGCAACGGCGGCGTACGAGTCGGTTAACACAATTCACGATATGCAGCTGCAGTACGTCGCTACAACTGCGTTCGACAAGACAGACCCTGTCTACAACCCGAAGAATGCGCAGCCGTTTCTGAGTGAGAGCCAGATCGATATACGGCTGGCGGTGTTGAAGGGCCTGCAGGCTTATGTGAAGGACCTGGTGGATGTCACGGGCGGAGTTGAGTCGAAGGAGCTGGATACGGCTTCAACGTCGCTGGGGAAAAGCCTGGCCGGACTGGGGAATGCGTTTCTGCCGGCGAGTTCGAGTTCGCAGACGGCCACTATCACGACGGATGGCAGTACGGTGACGCAGACGGTCGTGTCGCCTGCAGCCCCGATTACGCAGGGCGAGCAAAACTTAATCAGTACGGCGATTAATGGGCTTGGGCAGTTTCTGGCGTACAAGAAGATGAAGTCAGAGTTGCCTGCGACGGTGGAGGGAATGGACCCTCAGATCGAGAACCTGTGCAAACTGCTGGCCAAGGAGATTGACATACTCATCAGCCAAGAGACTCTGGACTACGATACTGTGATTGATGCGCAGACGCTTTTTCTTCGAACGACCAAGCTCGATGCGCAGGTGCGGCGCGAACAGATCATGAAGCTGCCGGAGCTGGCAAGGCAGGAGAAGGATGCGATCGAACGGCTGAAGCACCTGAAGGGTGAGCTGATGAATCTGGAGCTGACCCACCACGCTTTTGCTGCCGAACTGCAGCACAATAATCCGTCTTCATTGAAGAGCAGCATCGGGAGTCTGGCCGCTGCGGGAAGCAACCTGGGCAAGTACTATCATTCGCTTCCTGCGACCGCACAGTAAGGATCTCGTTCAATCCACACTTGGGAAGTTTTCAGGACTCTCGGACGGGTATGGTCTTATGGAGTCCCTTTAGAGGAGGGATGTTGTGAGCACGACGACAACAAATCCGGGTGGAACAGGGACGCCCACATTTCCGCTGCCGCCCGATGTGCGCACGGCGTATGAGGATACCTACGCCAAGTTACAAACGGCGATCGAGAGCTCTGCCGATCCAGTACTGCTGACGCTTCTGAACGACTCGCGGATGGCGATCGCGGATGTGATTACGGCGGACAATCAGTACAGGATTTCGCAGGATGATGCGTCGTTTGCGGCGCTCAATAAGAAGTTCACTGCGGCCAATGATTCCTTGAAGACGTTGCAGGCCCAGATGGAGGGCATCGCGAAGAAAGTTGGCGCTGTGGCCAGTGCGCTGGCGGCGGTGAATAAGCTGGTATCGCTGGTGCCGCACGTGTAACAGGGCTGCATGGCTTATCTGCCATGCATGTGATTCAACGCCATAGTTCATGCAGGAACTGAGGTTCCTGCCTACCTCTGAAGCCTTTCTCCACGACATAAGACTCTCCGCGACAAAAAGGCGCGACCCGTGCAGAGATGCGGGCCGCGCCTTTTGTGTGAGTGGAGGGGACTATGCGCCGCCTTCGAGGACTTTGGGGACGTCGATGCCGAGAGCGGTGGCGAGGTCGTGCTGGTGGTTCTGCTCCTGAGTGACGATCTGGCGGAGCAACTCGGCGAGCGCGTAGTGGCCGAGGGACTCGGCTTGCTTGATGCGCTGGCGGTAGTTCTTGATGGTCTCGGTTTCGTTGTCGAGGTCGAAGCGGAGCATGTCTTCAGGCTTCTTTGAGAGCTTGACCGGCTTGGGGGTGGCGGTTGGATCTCCGCCGAGGTAGTCGATCTGGTCGGCGAGGATCATCGCGTGCGCGAGCTCTTCGCTGGCGTGGACCTTGAGTTCAGCAGCGATGTTCATCCACTGCGCGCCGGAGAGGACATTGCTGTAGACGGTGTAGGCGATGATGGCCTGGTATTCGCGGGCGAGGTCTTCGTTGAGGGCGTCGATGAGTTCCTTGACGGTGATCAGGGCATTGCTGCCGGAGGCTTTTGAGCCATTCTGCTTTTTCACTTTTGCCATCTTTGTTCCTTCTCTTTCTAACGGTTACCGTTTCATTCAGGTGGTCAATTTGTACAGACAGCGGTTGGATGCTTTGGATTGAGTACAGGATGGATGTTAGCTCAGAAAGTGCGGCTTGAAGGGGTAAGGAATGACGATAAGAAAAACTGGGCGTTGAGGTGGTGAACCGTCAGGTTTTGAGACGGGGGAAGGCTGTGATGCGCAGTTTGGCGGCGGCGTAAGGGATCAGGGTGATGGTTTCTGGGGGTTCGGTGGTGATGACGGGGCTTTGTGGGAGCGGGTTGGCTACGCCGTCTTCTGCGCGCCAGTCGGGGAGCTTGCGGGCTTTTGCGTGAAGCTTGATGGGGGTGTGGGTTGCGCTGAAGGGCTTCTCGGAGAGTTCGGCTGCAGTCGTGGTTATGTCGGCGGTGGTGTCGAGCGCGTAGTTCCAGGGGGTGGTGGGGTATATCTGCCAGTCGGCTGTCATGCCGCGATCGCGGAGCTTAACCCAGTCTTCGCCGATGGCGAAGGAGAAGACGAGAGGGCCTCGTTCGACTGCGACGGAGTTGTGGAACCAGGTGGAGAGGCGCGGCTGCATGGGGAGGTTGATTTCGACGCGGTCGCCGGATTTCCACGTTCGCTGAATACGGGCGAACGTGCCGGGACTGGGGGCGGGCTGGGCCTCTCCGTTGATGTGGAGGGTTGCGCCGGCGACCCAGGCGGGAATGCGCAGTTTCAGCGGGAAGCTGAGGGGCGATGCGGGGTTGACGGCGATGCGGATGGCTCCGTGGAAGGGATAGCCGGTTTCTTCGACGATGTGGACTCGGGTGCCGCGGATGAGGGTGTTGGTTTCGCAGGGAGCGTAGGCGGTGGCGGCGAGGCCCTCGTCTTCGCGATCGCTGTGCGGTGAGAGCATCCAGAGGCTGGCGGCAAACTTTGGCCAGCCCTGATGGAAGTTGGCGGTGCAGCAACCGAAGTTGGGTTCAAGGCCGAAGAGATTGGATTCAGGGCCGTCGGTGGTCCAGGGTTTGCGGTGGACGCTGCACTCGACCTGATTGGGCTGCTGGTTGTACTGGTGGGACCACATGTCGTCGGAGATGGTGCCGGGGAGGGCGTTGAAGGCGAGGCGTTCGAGGCGGTCGCCGAGCGCGGGGTCGCCGAGGATGGCAAGGGATTGCTCGAGGGAGAACATGGACTCGACTACGGTGCAGAGCTCGGAGCCCTGGGAGGGGTTGAGGCCAGCGAGATGTTCGTCGCAGGAGAAGATACCGTTGGGGAGGCCGTGGTATTTGTCCAGTTCAGAGAGCATCTGGAAGACGGCGCGGCGGTCTGAGGGGCTGCCGGTGAGGATAGACCAGACGGGGCCGGTCTTGATGGCCTGGCCGTTGTTGACGCCGTGCGTGGAAAGGGCGAGGTCTTTGAGGCCCTGGCCTTCTTCGAGCTTGATGTATTCGGCGGTGATGCGGTCTTTGTATTTGAAGTCGGCGAAGTGGGCGATCCAGTCGTAGCCCTGCGAGTGCAGGAGGCGGACGAGGTTGAGGAGGGTTGAGTCGCCGGTGCGGTCGTAGAGCCAGAGGACGCTGAGGGCGTTGTCCTCCCAGCGGAATTTGCCCCAGTCGCGCAGGGGACGTTTGGGCAGCTCGGCGAGCTGGTAGCTGAAGTAGCGCTGCATGAGCGGGAGGACGCGGGGATCGGCGGTGGCTTCGTGGTGCTGGGTGAGGACTTTGAGGGCGACCATTCGTGGCCACCAGTCGTCGTTGGAGGTGGGGCCGAAGTTGCCGTTGGCGGCCTGGCTGTTGAGGGTCCAGTCGAGGTACTTCTGAGCTTTGGCTTTGAGGCGCGGGTCGTCGAGGAGGTGGGCGAGGGGAACAAGGCCGTCGAGGAAGTAGGGACCGCGTTCCCAGGATTCTCCTGTGCCGCCGAGCCAGCCGCTGTTGGGGCCTACGTCGGGCCAGGTTTCGTCGAGGTGGCCTCCGAGGCCGTCGGCCTGGAGTTGCAACTGGGCGCGGAGCCAGCCGGAGGGGCGGATTGCGCCGAGGGGCAATGGGTAGAAGGCGTTGGGGGCGAGCGGGGCTCGGTGCTGGACGGCGGTTGAAGGTGGCGCGTCCGCTGTGGCGGAGAGGAGTGGAGTGGCGGGAAGAGCGGAGACGATGCCGACCGAGCTTATCTGCTTGAGGAATTGGCGGCGGGTGGCTGAGGTTGGCAACGGCTTCTCCTGCGAGGCGCTGCTGATTATCGTATCCGCAGATTGCAGGATTTGATTTTGGGTGTTTGCGTTTTCGTATTTTATTCGCCTATACTTCGTGTCCATGGAGCGAATTTCTCCCAAGCAGATGAGCGCGGCGGCTTTGCGACGGGAGTTGAGCGCCCGGAATCAGAAGCGCGGGCAGGTTCATCCGCATGAGGCGACTTATGGGTCGGTGCCGAGTGTTGTTTTTCATGAGCATGAGTGTGGTCATGGCAACTTTCTGAGCGCGTCGTATCGGGCGATTGTGGCAGAGCCGGCCTGGGCGGCGCGGCTTGGCAAGAGTTATTGCGCGGACAGCCGGGTTCCGCGGCGATGGGATCGAAATAGGCACGAGCTGGATTGCGCGAACAGTTCGGATGCGCTGCTGATGAATATCTTTTGTTATCCGGGGGTGCTGGAGGATTGGCCGCTTTGCGGGCTGCTGGGGGTTGATCGGGGCGTCCGGCCGGTGTTTGGGTATAAGCCTTGCATGCCGCTGGGGATGGGGCGCGGGAAGCGGATGCTGGTGGATCGGACTGAGGTGGATATGCTGCTTGGCTCGCTGCTGGTGGAGGCGAAGCTGACCGAGGGGTCGTTTCAGAGGGCGCCGCTGGAGCGGGTGATGCGGTATCCGGGGCTGAGTGAGGTGTTTTGTGTGGAGGAGCTGCCGATGGCGGGTGTGAGTGTTGATTCGTATCAGCTGGTGCGCGGGGTGATGGCTGCGAATTATGAAGGGCGAGGGTTTGCGGTGTTCTGCGATGCACGGCGTGGGGATCTGGTGGAGAGGTGGTTTCGGGTGATGCGGGCTGTGCGGGATTGCGAGTTGCGCAGCCGGCTGGCGCTGGTTACGTGGCAGGAGATAGCGGGAGTTATGCCGGGGGCCGTGCGGGAGTTTCTTTCAGAGAAGTATGGGATTGCGGGGTGAGGTAGCGAATGCCAGGGCTGAAGCCCTGGCCTACCTAAGACGCTGGTCCATCAAGAAGTGGCGAGAGACAACGGGCTAAATGATGAGGCCGGTGCGGAGACCTTGGTGGTCTGCTATGCCCCAGGCCATGCCGGGGGTGTTGTGGGCGAGGCCGAACTGGCCGTCGGGGCCGAGGAGGATTATGCCTCCGTGGCCGCCGAGGCGGGTGAAGAGATAGCTGATGGCCTGCTGGGCGGCTAACTCGGGGATAACTCCCTGGGCGACGCGGTCGGTGGCCCACTTACCCAGGACTAACTTCATGATGGGCTCGCCCCAGCCGGTGAGCGAGACGGCTGCGCTGTGGTTGTCGGCGTAGCAGCCGCAGCCGATCAGGGAGCTGTCGCCGACGCGGCCGGGGGTTTTGTTGAGGGTGCCTCCGGTGCTGGTGCCTGCGGCGAGGTTGCCGTTGGTGTCGAGGGCGACGGCGCCAACGGTGTCGTGGGAATCGAAAGTCTGAGGCGGTTGGACTGCCTCAGAGCTCGGGGCCATCGAGGCCCCTTGTTGGTTCGAATTTGAGGTCGGGTTGGTGCCCGGGCTAAAGCCCGGGCCTACCTCTGAAACCGCGGTTGTGAGCGGGTGTGCGGTTTCGGGGCTTTTGTCGTCTCTCCACCCCTCGAACGAAGACCTGTTCGAGGGGACCCCGGGCTCTTCGGGGCCGCTGAAGGTGGTGTCGGCCAGGCCCTGGGCGAGGCGGGACCTGGCTTCTTCGAGGCGGAGCTTTTCGCGATCGAGGACTAACTCGGAGTTATCGATGAGGGGCATGCCGTGGCTGGCGGCGAAGTTTTCTGCGCCGGGACCCACGAGGTAGACGTGGGGGCTTTTGTCGAGCACGAGGCGGGCGGCCTGGATGGGGTTGCGGAGGCGCTCGACGCAGGCTACTCCGCCGGCGCGGAGGGTGGCTCCGTCCATGAGGAGGGCGTCGAGCTGGACTTTGCCCTCTGAGGTGAGGAAGCTACCGCGACCGGCGTCAAAGGTTGGGTCGTCTTCGAGGATGGTTACGGCTGCTTCAACGGCGTCGGTGGCGCTGCCGCCGGAGGTGAGGATCTTGTAGCCGGTTTCGAGGGCGCGGGCTACGCCCCGCTCGTGGTCTTCGGCCATCTCGGGTGGGATGGCCCAGGCGCCGCCGTGGACGAGGAGGGTTGGAAATCGGGTGAGGGCCGACATGGTCAGCGATCAGGGTACAGCTTTTCAGAGCCGCTCGCTACATGAGGTGAAGCGAGGCGATCAGATGCGGCATCGAATGATGGTTGGTTCATGAAGGAGAATTGTGGCGGATTCGGATGGCTGGTTTCGGATGTGGTGGGAGCGGCTTGGGGTGCTGGGGCGGACGGCGCGGCTGTTCTGGAAGTTTACGTTTGACAAGCCGCAGGGAACGCGGCCGGGCGGGCGGGTTCCTGTGGACGCGGTAACTCGCGAGGGGCTGCTTGCGGCGCCGGACCGGACGCTGTGGCGACTGGGACACTCGACGGTGTTGATGAAGTTGAGAGGCGGGTTCTGGTTGACGGACCCCGTCTTTGCGGAGAGGGCTTCTCCGGTTTGGTTTGCGGGGCCGAAACGGTTTCATAAGCCGCCGATCTCGATCAAGGAGCTGCCGGAGATCAAGGCGGTGGTGATTTCGCACGACCACTACGATCATCTGGACAAGAAGGCGATACGGAAGCTGGCGAAGAAGACGGAGTGGTTTATTGTGCCGCTTGGCGTGGGCGCGATGCTGGTGGAGTGGGGCGTGGATCGCGCGAAGGTGCGTGAGCTGGAGTGGTGGGACGAGACCCAGGTGGATGGGGTACGGCTGGTGTCGACTCCGACTCAGCATTTTTCAGGGCGAAGCATCTGGCATCGCAATGAGACTTTGTTCTGCTCCTGGGTGGTGATTGACGGCGATCTGCGGGTCTTCTATGGGGCGGACTCGGGGTATTTCGAGGGCTTCAAGAGGATCGGCGAGCGGTTTGGGCCGTTTGATGTGACGCTTATGGAGAACGGCGCTTATAACGTCAACTGGCCTCTGATTCATATGCAGCCGGCGGAGACGGTGCAGGCTCACAGGGATGTGCGGGGCGAGTGGATGGTGCCCATTCACAATGGCACGTTTGACCTGGCGATGCATGGGTGGACTGAGCCGATGGAGCGTGTACAGGAGTTGGCGGCGAAGCATGGTGTTCGGGTGTGCACACCGAGATTTGGCGAGGCGGTGCGGCTCAATGATATGGGCGCGGGGAGTTGCTGGTGGCGGGGTGTGGGCGTGACCAGCAGCGAGTTAGCGGGCATGTCACGCCATGGCGAGTTGGCAAGTTAGCTGACAGGACATTAGCGTGGTGGTCTGCGCCAGGGGGTTCGGACAGTGTAGGCAGGGGTGGCAGTGGGCGAGTCGCGGGTGACTGAGAGAAGCTTGCGGCGCAGAAGCCATCCGATGGCGGATTGCGCAGAGCTTTTGGAGATGCCTACGGACTCGGCCAGCTGCTGATAGCTGATTTCAACCGGGGCGCGATGTTGCGACTGCTGCGCGGAAAGCCAGAGATAGACGAGGAAACTGGCGGGGCGACGATCGTGGCCTACGAGGTCGCGCATCAGGGTGTCTATCACGTAATCGTCGGCGGGAATCATCGCTATATTGTTAAATACTATAGTAACTACTGGTAGATTGCGCCTGATTTGTTATCCGGCATATGCTCCGTGTTCATGGAGGGCGGACGATGATTCGCGGAATCAAGTTTGTGGGTGTTCCTGTAAGCGACCAGGATGTGGCGCTGGAGTTTTATACGAAAGCGCTGGGATTCAAGGTGGTGACCGATCAGCCTTTTTCGGAGAAACAACGGTGGATCGAGGTGATGATTCCAGGGGCGGAGTCGGGGCTGGCGCTGTTTACGCCGGATGGGCATGAGGATCGGATTGGCTCGTTTCAGTCGATTTCATTCTGGTGCGAGGACGTGTTTGCAACGGCGAAGGGAATGAAGGAGCGAAGCGTGGTGTTTACGCAGGAGCCGAAGACGGAGTCGTGGGGATCGGCGGGGATTTTCAAGGATCCGGATGGGAACCAGTTTGTGCTTTCGAGCAAGGATAAGCACAGGTAGGTGACCGAGAAGCATGTTTGATGTGGGCGTTGCCTGAAGCAAGCCTCCGGGCCTAAAGGCCCTATTGGCACAAGGTTTATGCGGGGACTGAAGTCCCCGCCTCCCTCCCTAAAGACTTTGTTAAAGGGCTGGGACCGTTGACGCGGTCCGTCTGGTACCACAACGCGCGATCTGGGGATGCAAGGTCATGACTTCGAGTTTGTTATCTATTCACTGTCAATCGGCTAGAACTGGTCCGGTAACACGAGCAGATTCGATGAGACCAGGTCTTCTGTGAGGCGGTCGATTGCCTGAGGAAGCTTGGTGCAGAGTGAACGCCTGCTTACGCGAAGGAAGACTGCGGCTTCGACGTAGGTGTACTCCTGAAGGATGACGCGGGAGATGAGCTCCCGGTCGAGGGTAGAGAGCCGATTGAGGCAGCGCTCTACATCGAGGACGAAGATGAGGGCGTCTTCAAAGGTGCGGACGCGACGGCTGGAGACCCAGCCGCGCCCGACCGACTCTTCGAGGAGATTGGGGGTGCGCCCGACCTGGAGCGATGCGTAGAGATAGCGCCGCAACAGGTTCTCAGTGTGCTTGCGGTAGAACGCCCAGGTTATGACGGGCTCTGTTGCCGCAGGCTCGGGTTGCGGCTGCGATTTGGGCAGCCGGCGTTGGATGTGGTTTACCGCCGAAGCCATAAGGCGCGGCTGAGGGGCAGACGCTGCGGCCCACAGAAGGGGAAGCTGGAGGACGGCGCTCAATAGGCACCCCCGGTGAAGCCCGATGATGAGACGGCAAAGACTGTGGGGAGAATTGTCCTCTTCGGTCTTCCCCTTCGTTTGCGGTTTTCCGACGCAGGAAACTCCCGAAAGCGTTCATGGCACGGTGAGCAATAAACACCGGCGTCAGACTGGGCACGATACCAGAGGCAACCGCAACCTTCGCAAACTTTCAAATTTACGCGCAAATCCATGACTTTCTCTCCCGAATGATCGGTTCTCCTGCGGCCGGATCGGATTCCGTGGATGGACGCAGGGTAGTGAGGAAGGCTGACAACCGCGCCAGGTTCTGATGCCGGGCTGGGGGAGGATGTCCTGCTTCTCTCGATGTTTGGTGATGCTCATGGCGCGCAGATCATGGAAGCTCAATGCACTGCTTCGTGCAGTATTGCGGAGGGGAATAGCGGCGCAACGTCCGCACGAGGGCGAAGGCAATTTTGTGCCCATAGTTTTCCTCCGACAGTGATTGAGAAAGTGAGGTAAATCTATGGGGAGCTTTGTTTTGCGTCAACGCGTTGCATAGAAAACCCGGGGCTCGATGAGAGAGGCGCTGAAGCAATGCCGGATTTTGGGGTTTTCTGGATGTATTTGCATTTCTGTCAGAAATGATTCTGACCTTTCCCTGTTGCTGCCTATGAAATTTCCACATGAACTTTACCCAACTGCAAGAGCGCGTGCGGTTCGAACTGCTGCGCAGAATCGAGCGCGGAACGCTGAGCGTTTCTCTGCTTGCGCGGCAGAGCGGGTTGGGGCAGTCGCATGTTTCTAATTTTCTGCATGCGAGGAGAGGGTTATCGCTCGAAGCGCTGGACAAGATACTGGCAGCGCAACGGCTGACGGTGGTGGACCTAATGCCTGCGCCACGGGAGAAGCGCGGGCCGCTCCTGGAAGGCCAGATTGGCGAAGCGGGGCAGGTTCCGCTGGTGAGCCATGCGGTGGCTCTCTTTGAGCCGTACGTACGAGCGAGCAGTGTGCAGACGATGGTGCCGTTTCCGGCGAATGCAATGGAGGGGTTGCGGCCACGATGCACCAACGCGCGCAGGCAATGGGAGCGATTTATTGCTGTGCGGTTGAGCGCTGATGACGCGAAGCCAATGGAGCCGATGATGAGCGCTGAGGCTTTGGTGGTGCTGGATAGGCATTACAACTCTTTCCACGCATACAGGGAGGGTGAGGCCAATGTGTATGCGGTGCGGGTGGGCTCGGAGTTGAAGGTACGGTATGCCGATTTTCAGGCGGGACGGGTGGTGCTGAGGCCGTTGGGAATGGGATTTCCGGTGGAGGTGGTGGAACCGGCGGGCGGGGAGACGGCGAACGATCTGCTGGCGGGCCGGGTGGTGCTGGTGCTACGGGCAGTCTGAGAGGCTACGGCTGGGTGGCGCATTTGGTAGCATCCGTGATGGAGGTTGGCATGGAATCGGTTGGAAATGGTGGGCTTGGATTTCGGGCGAAAGAAGATATTGCGCTGGATTTGCTTAAGTTTGTTGCGGGTTCGACGGGATTTGGAAGGGCGACAGTGCCTTCTACGGGTTTCAGCGGCACTGCCGCGGCGAAGCCTGAGGAGCAGATCAATCAGCTGCTGGATCTTTATAGCCGGTGCCTGAATGTGGTGGATGGCAAGGGAGCCAAGGCATAGTGGAATTGCCGGCTGAGGAACGCCCCGCTTCCACCCTTGGCGCAAACGACGCGACAAGGATGGGGCACCCGGATTCAGAGGTGAGACGAGAGTTGCGGGTTGCCGTCGTTGGGACGGGAGCCTTTGGAGGAAATCATCTTCGCGTCTACGGGGAGCTGGCGGATGAGGGCGTGAAGCTGGCGGCGGCGATTGAGCCGAATGCGGCGCGGGCCGCGGAGGTTGAAACGCGCTATGGAATTCCGGTCTTTGAGAGCGTGGGGGCTGCGCTTGATGCAGATCTGAGGCTGGATGCGGCTTCTGTAACGGTGCCAACGGTCTTTCATCATGAGGTGACCAGCCAGTTGCTTGCGGCAGGCGTGGACTGCCTGGTGGAGAAGCCTATTGCTGCTTCACTGGCGGAGGCTGATGAGCTGATCGCGCTGGCCGGGAAGCATGGGCGCGTTCTGCAGGTGGGGCATCTGGAGCGGTTCAATCCGGCGGTGCTGGCTATTGAGCCGAAGCTGACGCGGCCGATGTTTTTTGAGGCGCACAGGCTGAGTGTTTTTACGCCGCGATCGCTGGATGTGGACGTGGTGCTGGACCTGATGATCCATGACCTGGACATTGTGCTGACCTTTGCGGGGTCTCCGGTGCAGGAGGTGCGTGCGGTGGGGTTGCCGGTGCTTTCGCCGAAGGTGGATATCGCCAATGTGCGCGTGGAGTTTGAGTCCGGATGCGTGGCGAATTTTACGGCTTCTCGAGTTTCGACCGAGAGAGTGCGGAAGCTCAGGTTTTTTGAACCGCGGCAGTATGTCTCGATCGACTATGCGCGGCGGGATGTGCTGGTGATCGGCGTGGATCCGGGGTTTTCTATTGAGAAGGCGATGGCGGCTGGAGAGGCTAGCGGATTCGCGGAGGGGCTGCCGGGGCTGTCGTTTACGAAGCCGGAGATTACGCCAGGTGAGCCGCTGAAGCTGGAGATCCAGGCGTTTCTTCATGCGGTGAGAACGCGGGAGACGCCTCGGGTGACTGGAAGCCAGGGACGCGAGGCTTTGGGGATGGCGCTGGAGATTCAGCGGCAGATGGTGGAGCATGCGGGGAAGGCTGGGATTTCGGATTTCTTTGTTTCTTGAGACCTGATGATATGTCGGAGATATTGCGTTAATCGCCCGGATGGTTTGCCAGAGTAGCAGATGGACCAGATCTGATTTTCCGAGAAGATCAACGCCTGAGGATCGCCGATGAACTCGAAGACTGCCGACGGCTGCTTCTGAGCCCGGGAATCGGACCGATGACCCCAAAACGGCGTTATTTCCGTATCGGCCACGATCCTCTCGGAACCGGCAGAACCAAGCTGCCTGGACATTTAACAGTCCCACAACGGGCTGTGAACTTTCCCGGAACGCCGTTGTACGGCAGCTGAACAAGCCACTTGTGCGCTCTGCCTCAAAATGCCACTAGCCATCCTCGGGCCGACCCAATAGACTTGCCGCGAGTCGCCGTTCCCGATAGGAGAGCTGCCATGAAAATGATGACGAAGAGGTGGATAGCCCGTGCTGCAATCCTGTTACTCACCTTGTGTGCGCTCCCCGCCTTCGCCGCTGACGCGACCGGCACGTGGACCGGCCAAGCCCCCGGCCCCGACGACAACAAAGTCGTTACCCTCATCTTCGTCTTCAAGCAGGAAGGAACCCAGCTTACCGGCACTTTAACAATAAGGGACGATAGCGACAAAATCCTGGATAGCACCAGTATCCAGAACGGTAAGGTTGACGGGGACAAGATCTCCTTCGCCACCGTCCAGAGCGACGACGAAAGGGCTACCCTCGAAGGCACCATCCACGCAGACGAAATCACGCTGACGGTGACGTCCGGCCCCGAGATGTCCGAGATCTCCGGGCTCACGCTAAAACGATCGAAGTAGCGAACTATTGAGTTAGACGGCCCTTAACGCCACTCTCGCGCTCTTCGACGCCCCCACATGCCGAACAAAATGACACCGCACGCGGTAATGACAATGCTTACAACACTCATGCGGCATAGTCCGGCATTCGATATGCAGCGCGAGCAGAGGGTGCTGGATAATCCGGCGCTCGAGGTTGCGGTGGCGTGCGGGAATGCGCTGGGTTGCCGGTGGTGGCTTACTTTTCGGTGATTCCTAATTATCCGAATGCTAACTTGCAGCGCTACCACTTTTTGCAGCAGGGTTTGTTTGATGTGGCGGAGGGCTGCGGGACTGTTGTTTACGAAGCCGGAGATTACGCCAGGGGAGCCGCTGAAGCTGGAGATCCAGGCGTTTCTTCATGCGGTGAGAACGCGGGAAACGCCTCGGGTGACTGGAAGCCAGGGACGCGAGGCTCTGGGGCTGGCGCTGGAGATTCAGCGGCAGATGGTGGAGCATGCGGAGAAGGCTGGGCTGCGGGACTTCTTTGTGGCCGGTTAATGAGCTTCATACAACGCTGCGCTTTGAGCACCGTGGCTGGTTTTTATGAGTGCCAGAGCGCCAACATCCAGTTGGAAACGGCGTGCCAGGCGTGGGTCTGACCTAACGGAATCTCGAGACGGTGCAGGGTGAATGCGAAGGGCGCTGCGAAAGCTGTGGCCCAGTGTATGCGGCGAAGGCTCATCAGATCGTAGATTACGGGCAGCAACAGAAATGCGGTGTAGACCCATGTTGCCCAGCTTTGACTTATCCCCCATACATCCCAGGGCCAGCGATCGATGCCGGCATCCATCATGCAAAGGGTTGCGTAGAGGGCGAGGCGCTTGTGAGCGTCTGGCTTACGGCGCACCGCATAGGACCAAGCGATGAGCGTCCCGAACATGACCATGCCCATCACTGAGACGAGCGAAAATGTGCGTGGTTCATAGCCGAAGAGGTAGGGTGGGCCGATGGCGACCTTGCGGCGCAGTTCGTCTGCGGCGGCGAAGAGACCAAGCGGGAAGACGAGGATTGCCAAGCCGTATATTGCCAGGCCCAGGCTCATGTGCCATTTCACTTTGCGTGTTGCGATCAGCGCGGTCTGAACCAGGAACAATGCGAGCCACAGGGAGAAGACAGCACCATGCACGACAATTACCCAACTCGATAGCGCCACGGGGCGTTCGCCGAGGCGGAAGTAGGTCATTCTGAAGCCGAGCAGGATGGTGGCGATCATCAGGAGCGCCATGCCGCCGAAGAAGGCGCGTTCACGGGTGCGGTTGATTCTGCGTACGGGACTTGGGACCTGTTGCGCAACGGCCTGTACGGTCATACACGGTTTCTCCGATGGAATGTGTTGCGAGTTGAGCAATTGTACTTCTGGTGAGAGGGGTTACAAGACAAATCGGCATCTGAGTTCGAATAAGGTGCGATTGTTTCTTTGGGGGCTGAATGGTGGAGTTGCCGGTGGAGTTGCCGGAGGCGCTTGCGGGGATTGCGGCGAATACACGAGTCACGGTGCGGCGAGGAGGTGAGCCGCGTGCTGATGGCAAGTGCGTTGTGTACTGGATGCAGCGGGCTGAGCGAGCGCTGGAGAATCCGGCGCTCGAGATTGCGGTGGCGTGCGGGAATGCGCTGGGGCTTCCTGTGGTGGCTTATTTTTCGGTGATCTCCAACTTTCCTCATGCCAACTGGCGGCACTATCACTTTCTGCAACAGGGGCTGATCGACGTTCAGGAGGGGATGGCGGAGCGCGAAGTGGGGTTTGTGCTGCGCCGGCCTGTAGATGGCGAAGCGCACAGGCTTGAGGCTTTTCTGGAAGAGGTTGAGGCGGCGATGGTGGTGGGAGATGAGAATCCCATGCGGGAGCCGGAGCGATGGCGGTCAGCGCTGGCGGGGAAGCTGAAGATTCCCTTCTTTACTGTGGATGCGGATGTGGTGGTGCCTTCGGCGGTGTTTGGGCGGACGTTTACTTTGCTGCATCATTTCCGGCCGAAGCTTCATGCGGAGTTAGATAAGTACCTGGTACCGGTGAAGAAAGTTCCGGTAAGTCATGCGTGGGAGCCGTGGAAGAAGATTGGGAGTTATTCGCTTGAAGAGGATATTACGAAGGGATTCAAGAACTTTGACCGCTCGGTGGGACCGGTGGATACCTTTACGGGTGGGACGAAGGCGGGGCTGAAGCGGTTGAAGGAGTTTACGGATACGCAACTGGCAGATTATGACGAGAGGCGCAATCATCCGGAGGTGAATGGGACGAGCCAGATGTCTCCTTACCTGCACTTTGGGCATATCGGGCCGATTACGATTGCGCTGGCTGTGAAGGATGCTGTGAAGCGGGGCAAGGCTAAGCAGGACGCGGCGGATAAGTATCTGGATGAGCTGATCGGATGGCGGGAGTTGGCCGTGCTGTTTGTGAAACACAACGCCAACTACGATAACTGGGAATGCGCGCAGCCGTGGGCGCGAAAGACTTTGACGGAGCATGCGGGGGATACGCGGCCGTGGAGTTATTCGCTGAAGCAGTTAGAAGCGGCGGAGACGCATGATGAGTTATGGAACGCGGCACAGCGACAGATGGTGCGCGATGGATGGATGCATAACTACATGCGGATGTATTGGGGGAAGAAGATTCTGGAGTGGAGTCCGGATGCGGCGCGGGCGTTTGAATGGGCTGTTTATTTGAACGATAAGTATGAGCTGGATGGGCGCGATCCGAATGGGTATGCAGGGATCGCGTGGGCGATTGTGGGGAAGCATGATCGGCCATGGTTTGATCGGCCTGTGTTTGGGTTGGTGCGGTATATGTCGGGGGAGAGTACGGGGAGGAAGTTTGATTCTCGGTGGTATGTGGAGATGTATTCCGAAAGTTAGTGGGAGTGTTTTAGAGCAACAGCAGATTCCCCAAGGGGAATGACAGAAAGAAAAGCAAGGGCAAAAGCAAAAGCCTGATTGCAGCAGATTCCCAGAGGGAAATGACAGAAAGAAAGGCAAGGGCAAAGGCAGAGACAACAACGATGGCTTGAGCGACTACTAGGCTAGGATTCAGTGGTAGGATTTTTCGATGGGTCGGCGGGAGTATCACTTTTGGGTTTATGTATTAGCCAGCAGGTCCCGGAATCTCTATGTGGGATGACGAATAACCTGGTTCCAGAACCAGAATCCACAGGAATGGTGTTGTCGGAACGCACGCTGGACATTACGCCATACATAGGTTGGTTTACTTCGAGTATTTTCAGTATGTACGGAGTGCGATTTCTCGCGAGAAAGAGTTGAAGCGTTGGACTCGGGAAGCAAAAGTCGCGTTGATTGAGAGAGTGAATCCTACATGGGAGGATTTGTATCCGGTGTTGTGGAAGGCTTGGGCGGGCGAGGTTGATTCTGAGGGGATTGGCGAGCAAAAGGCAACAGCAGATTCCCAAGGGGAATGACAGAAAGAAAAGCAAGGGCAAAGGCAACAACAAAGGCCCGGGGATAACAGCAGATTCCCCAAGGGGAATGACAGAAAGAAAGGCAAGTGCAAAAGCAACAACAAAGGCCCGAGGATAACAGCAGATTCCCCAAGGGAATGACAGAAAGAAAAGCAAGGGCAAAAGCAAAGACACAGAAAGAAAGGCAAGGGCAAGAGCAACGACAAAAGGCCCGGCGTGAATGCCGGGCCTTTGCTTTTGAGCGCGTAAGCGTTCTGCAGCCTGGATGGCAGATCCTCAGATGCGCATTGGCATCAGGACGTAGCGGTATTTGTATTCTGCGTCGGGGTCTTCTGGGCGCATCTGGCCGGCGGATTGGCTGTCTTTAAATTCGAGGCGGACTTCGCCTTCGTTGCCCAGGGCCTTGAGGAAGTCGAGCATGTAGTCGGAGTTGAAGCCTACTACGATGGGGTCGAAGGTGTAGGGGGTCTCGATAGAGTCTTCGGATTCGCCGGATTCGTTGGATTGGGCGCTGATCTTGAGCTCGTTCTGCTCCATCTTGATGCGGACGGCGTGGGAGCGTTCGTCGGCGAACTGAGCGACGCGACCGATGGCTGCGGAGAGCTCTGCTGCGCGGACTACGGCGAAGCGGGAGTTGTCGCGGGGCATGACGGCTTCATAGTTGGGGAACTGGCCGGTGAGCTTGCGGCTGCTCAGGGTGCGGTGGCCTACGCGGAAGAAGAGCCAGAGATCGTCATCGGCGAATTCGATGTGCTCGGCTTCGGTGCTCGAAAGCAGGGACTGCAGTTCGGCGAGGGCTTTGCGGGGAATGAGAATGCGCTTCTCGCCGCTGATGCCTTCGAGGGGCTGCTCCGGCTTTTCTACGAAGGAGAGGCGGTGGCCGTCGGTGGCGACCATGGCGATGGACTCGGCCTTGAGGATCAGGAGGGCGCCGTTGAGGGTGTAGCGAGACTCTTCGTTGGAGATGGAGAAGATGGTGCGGCTGATGAGGGTCTTGAGGACAGCGGCTGGAATCTTGACCGAGGCGGTGGTGGGCAGCTCGGGAACCTGCGGGTAGTTGGCGCGGCCGAGGCCGACCATCTTGGTGTTGCTGCGGCCGGAGCGGATCTGGACCCAATGGTTGTCGAGAAGCTTGATGGAGATTTCGCCGTCTGGGAGGAGCTTGACGTAGTCGTATAGCTTGCGCGCGGGGATGGTGCATGCGCCGGCCTTCTTGACCTTGGCCTTGGCGGAGGTGCGGATGGCCTGGTCGAGATCGGTGGCGGTGATGTTGATCTGGCCGCCTTCGGCTCCGTCGGTCACTTCGACGAGGAAGTTGGAGAGGATGGGGATGGTGGTCTTGCGTTCGACGACGGACTGGATAGCGGTGAGCTCTTTCAGGAGGTCCTGACGGGTAACTGTGATCTCCATGGCTGCTCCTTGGATGGGTGATGCAATCTCAGGTTCGAGTTCCAGTCCTGGCATGTTGTGTCCTCTCGGCAAGCTGCGGGTTATCGGACGTGACCACTCTACACCAACAGGGTCGACGCTTGGTACGGTTCGCGGCTTACGTTTGATTGTAGTTAAGCCTGTGCGACGCAATGCGTGGAAAAGTGGGCTGTATTTAGGGAAATACGGATATGCGGGAAGTTTATTTGGGCGTTGTTCCATCGCAGGCTGAAAGCTTGGTGCTTTGGCGCTGTCTCGGGTTTGTGTTTTGTAAAGCTGGACGAGCGACGGATGTGGATTAAGTAAGAAGAAAGAATTGAAAGACTCCGCCGTAGTAACCGTTGTGGTGGGAAAAGTGGAAATCGGAAGGGAAACCGCGAATGGCGCGGGGTTGCGGTTGGGGTAGGTTTTAGAAAACTTGTCTGTGGATTTGAGGGGAAGTGGAAAGACGGCAAATGGGGTCGAATTGCGTGCACAGGATTGCACTGTTCCCACAAGCAAGCGGAGAAGGGTTGTGGATTTGCGGGGTGGCGATGTGGAGAGCGCGGTCTGAGGCTGATTTAATGCGGGGTTGGTGAAGAGAGGATTTGCTTCGGCGAACAGGTTTCCGAAGTTTGCACAAGGTTGAACTACGCCGTGGAAAAGCAGGTTGGATGAGGATGCCGCCGCGAACCGGCGTACTGCACCGCGATTTGGAGGTGGAGCGAAGAACGTGTCAAGAGGGCGCGGTGTCGGACGCGGCCTCAGGTTGTTGATTTTGTGAGGCTTAAGGCGCGGTGAGGATTTGCATTGAATTAATAGCCGCTCAGGTAATCTAGGAACAATCGCGGAATGGGAGTCTGGGAAGCGGCACACATGTGCCGCTTCTCTTTTTTGCGGGGGAAATGTCGATAAAACTGGCGGTGCGATGGCCGAAGAGGAAGAGGTAAACGGTTGTGCGCGCTGTAACGGAAGCGACGAATGGTCCAATCCGGAGAATGATTGGATGCTTCTGTTGCAGAAGCGAGTACTAAAGAGGCTGGAGAAGCATCTGGATGACGTTCTCGATTGCATCATTGCGAACGTTCGCGATAACCAACTGCAGGCCGTCAAGATCCTGTTAGATCTGGCCAGGTGGGCGGGAGCGGGGAAAGCGGCGACTCCAGAGATGTACCAGAGTTTCGCCAAGGCGCTTTGGGGAGGGATTCCGGAAGAGGTTCGGAATCTCGTACTGGGAACAGGGAAAACTGAATAGTGCAACGGGCTCCGGTTCTGCTGTCGCTTCGCGATGGTGGACCGGAGCCCTGTGTCTTGAGGCTTTGCGTGGGAAGGATGCTTGCGATGAGAAATGGTTTCTGCGCCGGAGAATGGCTGAGGGTAGGGCTGGTGGTTCTACTGGGGGTGTGCTTTGGCCTGCCCGTGGTGGGGCAGACGGTGCCCACGACGACAGTGCAGGGGACGGTGTACCTGGCCAATGGAAGGCCGGGGTCGGGGACCGTGCTGGTGAGCTGGCCTGCGTTCACGACCGCTGCGCATCAGCAGGTGGCTGCGGGATCGACGGCGGTGGCTGTCGGAAGCGACGGATTCCTGAGCGTGAACCTGGCGGCGAATCTTGGGTCGAATCCGGCGGGGCTGTACTACACGGCGATTTTTCATCTCTCTGACGGGACTGTGAATACGCAGTTCTGGGTGGTGCCGGTGGCGGCAACGGCGACGCTGGCTTCGGTGCAGGCTCAGTTGATGCCCGCGGCGCAGGCGGTGCAGACGGTGAGCAAAGCTTATGTGGATCAGGCGATCTCGGAGTTGGAGTCGAGCCTGCTGACGGCGACCGGCGGAACCTTGTCGGGGCCTCTGACGTTGTGCTGCGATCCGGTTGCTCCGCTGCAGGCGGCGGACAAGCATTACGTTGATCAGGAATTTGCGCAAGCCGTGCCTCTGAGCGGCGCGAGCATGACGGGCGGATTGAACGCGCCGACGATGAATGGCGTTTTTTCGCCCGAAGCGGGGACAAGCCAGACGACACTGCAAGCGACACAGGCCGCGGCTGCGGCGGCTGGCGGGGCGATGATGGTGCCGCCGAATTACTCGGGTACCGACACCTTCTCGAACACGAATGGGATTCGCGTTGAGGATTTGCGCGCGACGGGTTCACAACAGCATGAGCGCAGCGTGAAGGAGTTTGGCGCGGTCTGCGATGGGGTGACGGACGACACGGCGGCCTTGCAGACGGCTATCAATTTTGCGCGCGTGCAACTGGCGGCGGGGCATGGAGTGGCGCTGAGCCTGCCTGCCGGGACTTGCAAGACGCACCAGCTTGTGTGGCACCTGGAGTCGATCGGGGGACAAGGGCGGCAGGTTTCGGCGCTGATGGGTTATCCGGGCGAGGATGTGCTGGCTACGACGATGGACGCATTGAATCTGCCAGCGAATGCCCGGCTGCATGACTTTTCGATTTATGTGGATCAGAGCATGGATATTTCGTGCTCGGCGGCTGCGGGTCGAGCTGCTGCGGGCAACTGCAGCGCGATTCGGCCGATGGCGCCCAATTCCATTCTTTCGCCGGGTGGAAATGGGTTGACTGGAATTGCTGGCTCGGGCGCGGGCTGGTCGATTGGAAACTGCGCGATTGCAATGCAGGCGGCAACGGGCTCGGGCGGGAATGGGCTGAAGTTCGCTGTGCTGGAGAACCTTGCGATTGCAACGGTTGGGAGCGGTCCGCTGGCGAGCTATGCGCAGGCTGACTCTACGCATACGTGCGGAATCTATCTTGGGCAATGGCCGCAGTCGTCGGAGTTTCGGAATATCGATATTCGCGGAGTGGGGACGGGAGTGGCGATTCCCGCGGTGCCGGGCGAGGCGAGCGCGGGAGTTACCGCGGATTCGAACCGGTGGGAGAACGTGACGATCCAGGCGGTGCATGGGTTTGCGGCTGCTGCGGGGTCGAACGGGGTGCTGGACAACGTGGTGGTGAATGCGTGGAACTCGGCTGCTGCCGGGGAAGCGCCTACGGGACTAGTGCTGGATTTTGCCGGGGCACAGTCGGGCTGGACGGTGCGCAATACGGTGGTTGTGCCGGAGTGGTTCGCGGTATCGCCGAGGCTGACAGTGAATGCTTCGGGCGGAGCTGTGACCAGCGTGTCGGTTGGGCCGGAGCATGGACTGGGATTCGAGGCGTATGGGGTTTTGGTGCCGCTTGCCTTCAGCGGCAGCTGCACCGCGGCAGCCACAGAGGCGGTGAATGGGGATGGATCGCTGGGCCCGGTGACGGTGACGTCGGGCGGCGTGGGCTGTTCCTCGTCTACGACGGCGACTGTGAATGTGGTTGGGACGTGGATGCCTGCGAAGGCTGTGAACCTGATCAGTGGAACGAATGTGACCTTCCAGGGTGGGAATCTGCTCAAGGGCGTGGGTGGGTACTCGGTTTGGAATGCCGCTTCTTCGCGGACGCAAGGGACGCAGATGGGCGGTGGCGGAACTCTGACGGGGAGTTCGACGGCGTATCCAGCACTGGTAATTGGCGCGGGAGCAGAGACAGGTGCGGCTGCGGCGGGATACACGGGATCGGCGAACAAGTTTGAAGGATTGGGGCTTGCGGGGAGCGGCAGCTTGCAGGACAGCGGGTTGGGGAACTCGCTGGTGCAGGCTGCCGCGAATGGCACGGGCGCGGTTGGACTGGAGCCTTCGCGGTTGCCGGGGAATACGGTTTCGGCGGATTTCGCACTGCTGGGCGGCGGGTTGCCAAGTCAGGCTTTCAGCAGCCTGAACGATCTGTTCTTTTCGGCGGACGATCTGTATTCGGCAACCGGCGAGACGGTGGCTGCGGGCAGCGCGTTTGGAAAAGATGCTACTGCTCCGGTCACTGGCTCGTACGTGAAGGCGGTTGGCGGGGCATGGGATACCAGCGGAGCCTGGACGCTGCGTGGGGTCGCGGGCCTGCTGGCGCTTGGGAAGAACTTTCCGGCGGGTTCGGGTACGTGGGTAGTGGCGGCGAAGGCGGATGTTGCGACGACGCAGGAATTGATGCTGCTGGGGACAACGGGATCGACGAGTTGCACGTTTGCCGACCAGACGGTGAGTCTGACGACTAGCTGGCAGGTTTTCAGGATTCCTTACAACACGACGACGGGAATCACGGCTTGCGATTCGGCTACACAGGGGAACGCTGTGACTGCGATGGGACTGGCGCCCAGTGTTTCTACGAATGTGGAGACGGCGTGGGTGGCGTTTGTGCCGGCGTTCCAGCAGCTTCTGGTGGCCAATCCACCGTCTGCGCCTAATCAAGCAGCGAACAAGGCTTATGTGGATTCGCAGATTGCCAGCCAGATTGTTTCCGGGGGCGGGGAGTTGCCGATAGCGGGAGGGACGTTGACCGGGCCGCTTAATGCTCCGGTGATTAACGGGACTACGAATTGTGCTCTAGCTCCCAATGTGGCGAACTGTGTGGCGGGAGCGGCTTCTGCGCTGATTCCGCCAGGGACGAGTGGGAGCTATACGCAGAGCGCAACGATGCAGGCGACGGCGCAGTGCGTCTACGACCCGACGCATGGCGGCAAGGTGACAGCGGTGGTGCCTGGACAGCTTGGGCTGGGGTACCTGACTGTGCCTGCGGTGACAGTTGCGGCAGGGTCGAGTGGTGGCACGGGCCTAGCTGTGACGGCGACTGTGAGCGGGGGGCAGGTGACTGGGTACACCGTGGTCAATGGCGGGTCGGGGTACACAAGCTGCCCGGCGATCAGTGTGGCCGGTCCGCCAGCGGTGGTGGCTCCGACGCCGGTGCTGGACCAGCGACGTGGCCTGACGAGCTATTCAGCCGATGTGCGCGTGGATGACTTTGGCTGCGGGGCGGATGGCGTGACGGATGATACGCAGTGCTTCAACGATGCGATTCAATATGCAACGCAGAGTGGCACTCGGACGGGGTCGATCACCCTGAGCCAGGGAAAAACTTACTACATCGGAACGATTACCGGATATATGCAGACGGCCTGGGACGATGGGACGGCTCCCGGCAGCGATACCTGCGGCGGAGCGCCGTGCGCCAACCTTGCACCGGAGACGCCGGGCTACCTGGGATATGCGATCCGGATTCCGAGCTCGCAGGCGCTTCCGCTGACGATTTATGGGAATGGAGCAACGATTGTTTCAGCGTTGACGACCACGGCTGAACTGGCGCCGACGTACACGATGAGCGCGCCGTACTTTGCCGTCTTCGGATCGGACGCGACGATTGCCGGGTGGAATCTCTACGACCTGAATGTAAGCAAGGCATTCATCGTGGCGGCTACCGAAAATGGTGCTTACTGGCGATGGGACCGGGTGAGTATGAACCAGGTCGGCATTGGTGTACTGGCGGGCTCATCGCAGTACAACGTGTTCCGGGACACGTTTATTCAGGGTGGGGAGGCGGGAATCATCATCGGCGGATGGTGGGGTACGCGCGCTCCTAGTACGAGCACCAGCGGGTCTGCATTTGTGAACCACCAGAACCTGGGCGATTCAACGAACGTGGACTCGATCATTTTTTATGGGCAGAACTGGACTACACAAAGCCAGTCGCAGATTGCGCAGAATGCGCTGGATACCTGGTTCAACACGTACTTCTTTCATGCAGGGGACAATCAGACGCGGCTGACTGACCAGAACCAGGCAAATCTTGGGCCGGTGACGGACTCGATGTGGCGCGGAATCTACCATGTGATGTTTGCTACCTACTCGCGGTATGGGCGTCCTGTGCTGGGAGTGACGGTACGCAACGCGAACGTGAAAGGAACGCAGAATTACGCGATCGTGGGAACGTCTGCGATCAACTGGGTGATCGACGGGCTGGGCACGGAGAATGTCGGCAATTGCGACGGGAACTCGACCTACGGAGCTTATGGCTCGACGAACTGTCCGAGTCCTTATGACAGCGTGAATACGGAGCTGCCCGGCATGGTGCTGCTCTATAACTTCCAGAATATTTATGCGAAGGGAATCATTGTCAGCGGTAGTCCTGTTCTGGAGGGGATTGCGGAACCGCAGCAGGTAAGCACGGCGCAGGCCCTGACGGATTTCCGGGTGAATTTGACGAATATTGGCAGTGGTGCGACGTCTTCCATATCGCCGCGGGTGCAGCCGGTGTCGACGGGACGCCTGGTGCTGTCGCCTTCGAACGGGTCGCTGCCGCCTGGTGTGAGCAATACGGATTCAGGCGAGTTGTGCCTGCGAGGCACGGTTGCGGGCTTTGCAGATGAGTGGTGCCTGCGAGCTGAAGAGCAGGCGTATGCCAGCGGGAACACCATGCCGCGTTATCTGGCTATGGAGAATGACGGCTATGCCGGGTTAGCCGGCACGACGGCGGTGCAGATGCCAGGACTGCGAGTGCGCCCCGGAACGATCAGCGGGACGGATACGACGCTGCCGGTGACTGACTTTGCCGAGCAATCTTTTGCGATCGCGGCAGGGACGGTGCTGGGCGAGACATGCACGACGGTGCCGGGAATTGCGGCGGCGAACGCCGTGGCGAATGATGGAGTGCTGTTTGTGCGGGCTCCAAGTGCGGTGGGGCAACTGCAGCTTAGTGGAAGCGTGACGGCTGCGGGGACGATGTCTCTGACGGTGTGCAATCCAACGACGACGGCGCTGCCGTATCCCGCGGGTACTTACTACGCATTTCTGGTGGCGGGTGCGCCGAGTGCTGCGACGCCAGTGGTGAGTGGCGGAACGCCAGTGGCTACGAATCCGCTGACGACGAGCCAGGGCGACCTGGTGACAGGAGATGCGAGCGGGAATCCTTCGCGGTTGCCGGGAAATACTACGACGACGGCTGCGGTGCTGATGGAGACAGGCACGGGTGCGGCAGCGAATGCTCCGGCGTGGCAGACAGCTCCTGCGTTCTATGGCGGGAATATCAGCGGGCTGAATGCGAGCAATATCACCACTGGCGCGGTGGCGATCGGCAACGGTGGCACGGGAGCGACGACGGCAGCGCAGGCGCTGAATAACCTTGGCGGCGCGAACCTGAATGCTTCGGTGAGTGATTTTGCCGGTGCGCTGACGGGCAAGCAGCTGGGCGGCTTGTACCAGGTGGATCAGTTTGCCGGGAGCGACATCGGGGCGAAGTTGACTGCTTGCATTGCAGGACTGAGCTCGGCGTACGGCGGGACGTGCGATGCACGGAACTTCTCGGGAACGGTGACGATGGCGTCGAGCGTGACGGTGAACGTGGCGAATACGACGATCCTGTTGCCTTGCGCGACGATTTCGACGACTGCGCAGTTTATTGTGCCGGCGGGTGTTCGCAATGTGACGATGAAGGGCTGCGGATTGCGCGGTGCGAGTGCGGCGAGTGGGAATCAGGGCGGCACGGTGTTGCTGTACGCCGGTTCGGGCGCTGCGGTGAAGGTGGGGGACTCGAGCTACGCAGCGGACACAATGGGGTTTCACCTGGACGACGTGGTGATCAACCTGACGGGGTCGGCGAGCGCGACGGCGACTGGCGTGACGGCGTATCGCACTCAGGAAATGGATCTGGAGAGCCTGTATCTGCTGGGGAATTCAAACCAGACAGGGTTGCTGCTGGATGGGACGGGAAATTATACGGGCGGGACGTTCTATGACCTGGCGTTCAACGGATTTCAGACAGCGGTGGATGCGGTTGGACACCAGATTTCGAATGCGGCGACCACGGACTGGCTGAATGCGAGCACGTTTGTGCGGCTGCATATCGACTGCCCGACGAGCGGCGGTTCGCCGGTGGCGGGGACGTTCGGCATTGACCTGGAGCAGGGCGATGGGAACACGTTTACGGGTGGCGATGTGGAGGGCTGCGCGACGGCGCTGCATCTAGGAGCGAATGCGCAGAACAATACGATCGTTGGCCTGCGTAATGAGAACTCGACGAGCCAGGTGGTGGCGGATGCGGGGAGCTCATACAACTCGTGGATTACGGGCGGGACGATGTTCACCGGGGCGCTAACCGATAACGGGACGAGGAACTCTTTTCTGGATTCGTTCCACCGGACTTTCAACGGGGTGAAGGGGGACTGGTATCAGAGCCAGCTGGACGCTACGGTGACCAACCACTTGCGGCTGGGAACCGGGAACGGAAACGAGCGCGGGCTGCAGGAGGAGTACCAGACGGACTACGGCTTCCGCTGGGAGATGGGGCTGGGCGATGGAACATCGGGAGAGCAGTTCTACAACATCACGGACCTGCTGAACGGTGTGAATCGGCTCTCGGTCGGGCAGTATCTGAGCGTGACTCCGAACACGGTGACGAACGTGATTGTGAACAACGGCGGATGCTACAGCTCGTCGACTGCACCGACGATCAGCCTTTCGGGTGGTGGCGGGTCGGGGGCTGTGGCGACGGCGGTGATGGCTTCGACGAGTTCGCTGAGCTGTGTGGGCGGGTTTGCTGTGCAGAGCGTGACGATGACGGCGAATGGCAGCGGGTATACTTCGCAGCCAACGGTGACATTCACCGGGGCGAACCAGACCTTGGCGGCGCATGCAGTGGCGGAGATTACTACTTCAGGCAGCACCAACAACCAGACCGTGGTGAACGCCGCGGGCACCGGCGCAGTGGTGCTGAACGGGTCAAACAATGCGGGCACCGGTGGCGTGGTCTTCGGGTCCGGTGGAGCAACTGAGACCACGGTGGCAACTGTGGATGGTTCTGGGAATGCGAACTTCGTTGGGACGCTGCAGGTGGGCGGGGCCTCAACGCTGAAGGGCTCGGCGACGGTGAAGAACGGGGCCGATGCGGAGATCGACTATACGTTGTGGGCTGGTGCGACGGCGACGCAGAAGGAGAGCTTCATCTACAAGGACTATACGGGTACGAGCCAGTGGTACATGGTGAAGGATCTGAGCAATAACTGGGCGTTGAATTCGGCGATCGACGGGACGGACCACTTCAAGGCTTACCAGAGCGGCGAGACGATGTTGAATTCAAACGGGACTGGGTATGTTTCGGTGAATCGCGAGGCGAATGCGGGGACTGGCGGGTTTCTGGTGTTCTCTGGCGGGGCGAGCCCGGTGCAGGTAGCTAAGGTGGACTCATCGGGCAATATCACGAACGCCGGGACGCATGTGAGCACGGGGAATGTCTCGGTGGTGAATGGGGCGAATGCCGAGGCGGATGTGGTGGTGCAGCCGGGCTCGACGGCGGAACAGAATGGGGCGTTCCAGCTGAACAGCTTTAGTGGTGTGGCGCAGTGGAAGCTGAAGAAGGATGCGAGCAACTTCTTCCGGCTGAGCGACGCGGTGAACAACCTGGACAGGATGGTGCTCTTTCAGAATGGAGCGACTGTGTTGAATGCCGGCTCGGGCGCGTTTGCGGTGGGGATCAACAACACTTCGGGGTCGGGAACGGGCGGGCTGATTGTGTATGGCGGCGGGACGTCCAATTTCAATACTGCTGAGTTCACGGTGACTGGGAGCGGCAACGTGACGGCTGCGGGATTCCTGGATGGGAAGACGGTGGCCGGAACGGGGACGATGACGCTGGTTACCGGGGCTGCGGCTGGGACGTCGGCGACGATTGTTTGCGCTTCGGGGCATGTTTGCGACGGGGTGAGCGGGACGGTGACGCTGACTACAGGTACGAGTCCTGCGATGGGGACGCTGGCTACGCTTTCGTTTCCGAATACGCGGACGAATTCGGCGAACTGCGTAGTGGGTGTGCAGGCGAGCGGGACGGGGTTGCTGAATAGCGTGGATTGGAGCGAGTCGACTACAGCGTTGACGTTGACGGCGAATGCTGCCTTGACGGCTTCGACAGCTTATTCGGTGCGGTATTGGTGTGGGGGGAATTAACCGAGGGATCAGGGGTCAGAGATCAGGGGTCAGGGAATGTGGTTTCGCCTTTGTTCGCAGGGAATGTGAACGAAGGCGGGACGCCCCTATTCGTGGCTCATTTGCTTTGTAAGAAACCGGGCATGACATCGTTGCGAGGTTGGTCGGACAACTATGGCGGTGGATGGGGTGGGGCGGGATCGGGAAGAGCTTGAGCTGCTGGGGCGGATGCTGGATTTGAGGCCTGCACAGTTTCAAGGGAAGACCACGCTGGAGGCACTGGCGGATGCTTTGCTGAAAGTGCGGGGGAAAGATGGGAGGTTGTATCGGCTGACAGTGAACGCCGTGCAGCGGGAATATGAGCTGCGGAGGGGGAGGGCGAATATCGTCCTGAAGGCTCGGCAGATGGGATTGACGACGTGGGTGGCAGGGCGGTTTCTGCTGAAGACGATCTGCAGGCCTGGGACGCTGACGCTGCAGGTGGCGCACACGCGGGAAGCTGCCGAGGAGATGCTGCGTATCGTGCACCGGTTTGTGGAGCATTTACCGGCGGGAGTGGCGGCGGGCGCGCTGCGACGGTCGAAGTCGAGTGTGCGGCAGATTGTCTTTCCGGAGATTGATTCGGAGTACCGGGTGGTGAGCGCGGCGGACAAGAATGCAGGGCGTGGAATGACGTACCAGAATCTGCATTGCTCTGAGGTGGCGCGCTGGAGCGGCGACGCGGCGGACATACTGGCGGGGTTGCGCGCTGGACTGGCTCCCGATGGAGAGCTGGTGCTGGAATCGACGCCAAAAGGCGCGGGTGGGTGTTTTTACGAAGAATGGCAGCAGGCCGGCAATGAGGGGTCTGGCATGGTGCGGCATTTCTTTCCATGGTGGATGGAGTCCGGGTACAGGGCGGCTCCTGTGGATGAGGAGTCGCTGACGGAAGAAGAGCAGGAGCTGATGACGCGGCCGGGCGTGAGCCTGGATCTGCGGCAGATCGGCTACCGGCGGGAGATTCGCGGGAGCCTGGCCGGGCTGGCGCCGCAGGAGTTTGCCGAGGATGCGGAGACCTGCTTCCGCGTGAGCGGGGAGACGTATTTCGAAAAAGAGGCCGTGGAGTGGAGGCTGGCGATGGTTGCCGACGCTGGGACGCAGCGGATGAATGGACGGCTGGAGATATGGTATCCCCCGGTGCCTGGGTGCCGGTATGTGATGGGGGTGGATCCGGCAGGTGGCGGCGTGGACGGAGACTGGTCGGCGATTGAGGTGCTGGACATTGAGACGGGTCTTCAGTGCGCGGAGTTTGCGGGGCATGTGAGCGGGCACGAGCTTGCGGAGCTGACGATGGCGCTGGGCCGCGAGTTCAATACTGCGTGGATAGTCGTGGAGCGGAACAACCATGGTGCGGGGCTGTTATGGGCGTTGGAGGACAGGAATTATCCAAGGATCTTCGTGGGGCGGGATGGGAAGCTGGGATTGCTGACCACTTCAGTGAGCAAGCCGCAGATGCTGGCGCGGATGAACGCGGCCCTGATCGATGAACCAGCGATATTTCAAAGCCGGAAGCTATTGGTGGAGTGCCGGAGCTTTGTGCGGCTTGCGACCGGGAGTGTGGGGGCACGGAGCGGGATGCATGACGATCGGGTGATGGCGATGGCGGTGGCGATGGCGGCTCGGGAGATGCTGCTGGATAACGGGCTGGCTCGCCCTGGGCGGGCAAGGCTGGCGAGTTAGTAGTTGCGCCTGGTGTTGAAAGGCTCGGGCCCGCAGGCTGGGGATGCATCCCGCAGGGGCTAAAGCCCCGCCTATTTGATTGTCTTCTGCGGCACGACTGAAGTCGTGCCCTGTTACAAAACGCGGGAGGGGAGTTTTTCAGCATCTTCTAAAGCCTTGCCCTACCAGGCTTGCTTACCGACTCTGGCCTACCTGAAAGCGTGGTGAAAAAAGCGTTGATCGGTTTGCATTGAATTATTGGTGGTTCGGGTAGAATCCTCGATATCGAAACATTTGAGTTGAATTGGTTGGAGGGCGGCAGAGCCCTGTGGCGGTTGCGGCAGTGCAGCAGATCCGGCGGATGCGGGGCGGGGCGCAGGGTCACCTGATGCTTGGCGCGGACGGGAAGCTGTGGGTGGTGAAGTTTCAGAACAACCCGCAGCACAGACGCGTTCTGGCAAACGAGATGCTGGCGACGCGGCTGGCGGCTTCGGCGGGGCTGACGGTGCCGGAGACTGAGGTTGTAGAGGTTTCGGACTGGCTGATCCAGAATACGCCGGAGCTGGTCGTGGATATGGGCAGCGCGAAAGAACGCTGCGCGGCGGGTTTGCAGTTTGGAGCGCGGTATGTGGGCGGGCTGATGCCGGGACAGGTGGTGGATTACCTGCCGGAGGAACAGCTGGGGGAGATTCGCAACCTGGCGGAGTTTGCCGGGATGCTGGCGCTGGATAAGTGGACGGGAAATGTGAACGGGCGGCAGGCGGTTTTTGCGCGGAAGGCTCGAGAGCGGCGGTATGGCGCGGTCTTCATCGACCAGGGATATTGTTTTCACGCGGGGGAGTGGCGTTTTGACGATGCGCCGCTTCGAGGGGTCTATCCGCGGAACAGAGTATATGCCGGGGTGGACGGCTGGGGGAGCTTTGAGCCTTGGCTGACGAGAATGGAGCGGATGGACGAAGCTGTGGTGTGGCGGGCGGCTGAGGAGATTCCCCCGGAGTGGTATGGCCGGGATGGCGCGATTGGCGACATGGGCGAGATGGAGCAGCTGGTGGAGACGCTGCTGAAGCGGCGGGCACGGATTCGGGAGCTTATTGAGGAGTTTGGCCGGTCGGACAGGATGCCGTTTCCAAAATGGGTTGGGTTGGGGAAGCGGTATGTGATGTAGGGGATTGCTGAGCTGGATTGAGGTTAGGATGGGGTGTTAGTGGTCAGTGGTGAGCGAACAGTGAACAGAAATACTGCCCACTGTTCACTGTCCCTCCGTTGAGGTTCAATGGCTGTTGTACGTCGCGAATGCGAGTTTTATCTGCTGAAGTATGTGCCGGACCCGGTGCGCAATGAGTTTGTGCATGTGGGGGTGATTGTGCGCGAGGCGGGTGCGCAGAAGGACGTGGCTGGGCCGCTGGCGCTCCGATTTACTTCGGACTGGCGGCGGGTGCGGTGCCTCGATCCGGATGCGGATACGGGAATGCTGGAGGGGCTGGAGAGCGAACTGCGGCGGAGGTTTGCAGAGGAGCCGCAGGGGAATCTCTGGCATGTGCTGGAGGACTCGTTTTCGAACTCGGTGCAGATGACGGAGGCCAAGGGTTACCTGGCGGAGAGCCTGGAGGCTGGGGTTGAGGAGCTGATGCGGCTGTATGTGGAGCCGCCGAAGCGGGAACGGATTTCGAGAGTGGCAGGACGGGCGGCGATTGTGGCCGCGATGCGCGGGGAGTTTGAGCGGGCCGGGGTTTGGGAGCTGATGCGGAAGCGGATTGCGGTAGCGGAGTACACGCGGCCGGGCGATCCGCTGCGGATTGATTGCGGGTATCGGAATGGCGTGGTGAAGATGTTCCAGGCGGTGAGTCTGGATGGCGCCGGTGCTGATGCCGCGAAGGGATTGGCGTTTTCTGCGGCTGGGTTGATGGCCGGGGTGGAGCGTGCGGAGAAGGCTCCTTTGGAGTTGACGGCGGTGGTTGAGCCTCTGAAGCAGGGGTCAGGGGTCAGGGGTCAGGGATCAGCGGACGAGCCGGATTCGGAACGGGTGGAAGCCTACCGGTTTGCTGTGGAGACGATGGAGGAGCATCGGATTCGGGTGCTGACGACAGCGGATCTGGCGCGGGTGGCGGAGACGGCTCGGCGGGAGTTGAGGGTTTGAAGTGAGCTATTAGCTGCCAGCTTTTAGCTCAGAAGCGGTGGGCTTGGCATACAGGTTGACACAGAGGCATGGCCAATTTGCTGTGCCTTTTTCTTTTTGGATCGGGGAATCGAGCATTGTGCTTTCCCACCCTTGCTTCGCAAGGATGGGGCACCCCGATTTGTAGCAAGGTCAGTTCTTGGGAGGGGCTTGTGACGGTAGCGGAGCGGATGCGGGCGGTTTGGCGGGTGGCGACTGGAGGCGACGTGGCGGTGGAGGCGGGAGCAGAGCTGGCGAAGAGGCGGACGCTGGCTCTGCCGTCGATTCTGAGCCCGTATGCGGGGTTTGGAAATGGGATGCCGAAACCGACACAGGCCAACCTGCGGCGGTTTGCCGAGACTCCGCTGGTGCGGCGCGCGATCAATGTGATCAAGGACCGCATTGTGGCGATGGACTGGCAGGTGCGGGTTCGCCGGGGCTGCGCGCCGGGCGATCTGAATGATGTTCGAGACCGATTGAGTGCGCTGCGGAGAATGCTTGAAGAGCCGAATGCTACGGACAGTTTTCGGACGCTGATGGAGCAGGTGATCGAGGACGCGCTGACGGGCGGGTATGGTGCGATTGAGATGGAGGCTACGGGCGATCCGGAGAAGCCGGCACTGCTATGGCCGGTGGATGGCGCGACGATTCGCGTGAACGCGAAGTGGGATGGGAGCGCTGAGGTGGCGCGCTACGAGCAGGTAACTGCCGGAACGATGCCAGGGCAGGCAGTGCCGCTGCGCGATGACCAGCTGATGTATGTGCGGATGAATCCACGGTCGTTTACGCCGTTTGGCCTGGGGCCGTTGGAGGTTGCGTTTGAGACGGTGAACCAGTTTTTGAGCGCGCATCGCTTTGCGGGGAAGCTGGCGGCGAACTCAGTGGTTCAGTATGCGCTGTGGCTGAACGAGGCGACGCCGAGCCAGCAGGAGCGGCTGATTCGGTGGTGGCAGGACGAGATCGAGGGGACGGGGCGCGTTCCGCTGCTCTCGACGGAGCAGAAGCCGGAGGTGCTGCGGTTTGCTCAAGGGACGGATGCCGATCTGCGGCTGGAGTGGCAACAGTTTCTGATGCGGATGGTAGCGAATGCCTTTGGGCTGCCTCCAATGCTGCTGGGTCTGGAAGGGGATGTGAACCGGGCAACAGCTGCTGAATTGAGCGATGAAGCTTTCCGTGGCGCTATCGAGCCGTTGGCCAAGCTGATTGCTGAGCACATCACGAGGGATTTGTTTGCGAAGTGCATTGGGTGGCGGGAATATGAGTTCGTTTTCAACGACCTGAGTGCCAGGGACGAAGAGACGGAACTTGCGATCCAGGTGCAGCTGCTGGCGGCGGGGGTGTACACGGTGAACGAGGTGCGCGCGATGCGGGGACTGGGACCGATCGACGCGTTAGGCGGGGTGCAGTTGGCGGCTGGGGAGCTGGGTTAGCGGAGCTAGCGGGGTCAGCGGCGTTAGCGGAGCTGGTATAAGTCATTGCTAATTCCGCCAGCTCTGCTAGCTGCTAACTCCGCTGAAAACGGAGAGCGAATGCGAGTGGATGCAATGGCGATAAGGATTCCCCCGGTGAAAGGACATCCAAACCGGGTGGACTTTGAAGGGGTGTTGACGCTGGTGGATGTGGCCAGTGATCGGGCTCCATCCGGGGCGCGTGGACACAGGGTGCTGCTGACGCGCGAGGCTGCAGAGACGGCGCTGCCGTCGCTATTGGGAATGGCGGTGGACTACCGTCCGGGATGGGATGGGCACGATGCGAAGCGCAAGATCGGGCTGATTACTGAGGCTGATGTGGTGGGCCGGCGGCTGATGGTCCGGGGCTATCTGTATGGGCGGGATTTTCCCGAGGCAACGGAGGCGATTCGTGCTTCGGCAGCT
>Ga0206935_10077_pt1 | contig 34251 bp, 31 predicted proteins | sample Alteio_BWOrgHeat_13_FD_152924 | JGI IMG/M metagenome (GOLD analysis project Ga0206935, IMG submission 152924) | Enriched cells from forest soil in Barre Woods Harvard Forest LTER site, Petersham, Massachusetts, United States -... | ecosystem: Environmental > Terrestrial > Soil > Temperate forest >...
CTTCGCGGGTTTTGCCCGAAAAATCGCGGAAACCACTGCCCCCGCCGCTGTAGCTGCGTTCGCCGCCACCGGCGCGTTCACCGCTGCCATTGCGTTCGGCACCGTTGCGGTTGCCTGCATAGCCGTTCGGGCGCCTGTCGCCGCTGCCGTTGCGCTCGCCGCTACGGTAACCGCCGTCGCGTTTTGGGTAACCGCCGCCACTGCCGCCTGCGCGGCTTTCGCCTTCGCCGGCCGGCTCAATGCGTACCGGGCGGCCTTTAAAGTCAATGCCTTTAAAGCCGTTGGTCACCTTGTCCACATCGTCGTGCATTACCTCAAAAAAGCTGTAAACGCCTTTCACGTCAATCTTGCCGATGTTGCGGCCGCTGATCTTGCTGTTATTGCAGATAAAGCCCAGCAGCTCGCCGCGGGTAAAATCATCTACCGAACCCAGGTTGATAAACAACCGGGTATACTCCGATTTACCGCCGCGGAAAGATGACGACCTTTCGCCGCTGCGTTCCGTGGCGCGGCCTTCCTCAAAATGAGCATTCAGGTCGGGCGCGTTCTGGTAATAATCCAATATAAGGTTAAACTCCAGCGAGGCGAAACGTTTAATAATGTCTTCCTTGCTGATATCCTTAAACTCGTCCAAAATGCGCGGCAGGTACTGTTCCATCTGCTCCTCGTTCACCTCAACATTATGTACTTTATGCACCAGGGCAAACAGCTGTTTCTCCACAACGTCAAAGCCGCCGGGGATCTCCATTTTAACAAACCTTTTACCCAGCGTTTTTTCTATCTGGCGTATTTTGCCAAGCTCCTTGCCATTGATGATGGAGATGGAAACACCGGTTTTACCCGCACGTGCGGTACGCCCGCTGCGGTGGGTGTAATTTTCAATCTCATCAGGCAATGAGTAGTTGATTACGTGCGTAACATCGTTAACGTCAATACCGCGTGCTGCCACGTCGGTAGCAATTAAAAGCTGCAGGTTACGCTCGCGGTAACGTTTCATCACCTTGTCGCGCTGCTGCTGGCTAAGGTCGCCGTGCAGCGAGTCGGCATTGTAGCCATCTTTAATCAGCGCCTCGGTAATTTCCTGCGTTTCTATTTTGGTACGGCAAAAAACGATACCAAAAATGTCCGGGTTAAAATCAACGATGCGCTTAAACGCCGCATACTTGTCGCGCGCCCGAACGATGTAATACTCGTGCTCGATATTCTCATTGCCGGTATTCTTTGTGCCCATGGTCAGTTCAAAGGGATCGGTCATATATTTTTTCGCGATCCTGCGAACCTCTGAAGGCATAGTGGCCGAAAAAAGCCAGGTTTTTTTGTCTGTAGGCGTAGTGGATAAGATACTGTCAATGTCTTCCTGGAAACCCATGTTCAACATTTCATCAGCTTCATCCAGTACTACAAACTTAACCTGCGAAAAATCGATCGCTTTACGATTGAGAATATCCAGCATACGGCCGGGGGTTGCGACAACGATCTGTACGCCGCGTTTTATCTGGCGCAGTTGGTCCACAATGCTGGCGCCGCCATAAACGGCTACCAGGTTAACGTTCGCCATGTTTTTGGCGTAGTTAGTAATATCCCTCGTAATTTGTATACAAAGTTCACGCGTGGGGCACAGAATAAGTGCCTGTGGGTGGTTCTTTTCGAAATCCAGCAGTTCCAATAATGGTAAGCCAAAAGCAGCAGTTTTACCGGTCCCGGTTTGGGCTAATCCGACAAAATCGTTGCTGCCTGTAAGCAATACCGGGATTGACTGTTCCTGGATTGGAGTAGGGGTTTCAAACCCTAACTCAGTGATGGCATTAACAATATCATGACGGATCCCCAGTTGAATAAATGGGTTGTTCATGAAATAAAATAACATATCTGGCAACATCGCCAAATCGGGCGCAAAGGTACGGTTAATTTATGGCAATTCAAATAGGGGCAGAAGAAACGGTTTTTATGACATTTAAAACACCGTTTGGAGCGATTTGAAGAGGTTTTTCTTCGTAGAGACGCGATACTTCGCGTCTCCCACTTGCCGATCCGAACACGATCGGCGAATTTTATGGATGAACAGGATTATAATTTTTTACTGCCTGTACGGGCTGAAAATTTTCAGCCCCTGCTGAATTTGGGCGTTGCCTTCGGCCGTGCTGTCCGCTCATACGCCTGCAGGCCTTATGCGCATTGGCCGGTATCCGCTTCCATCACTAACGCATTTGTCTGAACCGTGATTTATAGGATTAAAGGATTACCATGATTGTTTCTAACTATCGAATCAATAATATTTGTAAATTTGAAATAATCCAAAAATTGAAACTATGGAAGACGCAATTATAAAAACCGAACTCCATGAAAGGATAGAACACGCTGAAGGTGACCAACTTAGAGAAATATACGATTTACTGACAAATTACTTCAGCAGCCAGGCAACGCTTAGTGAATGGGATGCCATCTCACCAGTTCGAAAAGAACGGCTTGAACAAAGTATTAGGCAGGCCGAAGAAGGACTTTTTAGGCCTGCCAGGGATATTATTCGCGAGACCCGGGAAAAGTACGGCTTAAATGGCTAAAAGAGTCGCCCTCACCGTTCTCGCTGAAGAAGACTATACGAAAGTTGTAAGTTACCTGGCTTCTCATTGGGGAGATACCGTATTAGATAAATTTATCACACGTTATGAGAAAATAATCTCAATCCTCGAAGAGGATGCCATCAGATACCCATTTGTTGATGGCTCGGCAACTGTGCGAAAATGTGTGCTAACTGAACACAACATCATTTATTTTATTGATACCGATGAAATGGTAAAAATTATAACTGTTTTCGACACCCGGCAGGATCCAGACAAACTATTTAAAATTTTCTAAATCCATTCAAAATGAAACGCATCCCTACCCTCATCATCTTACTCTCCGCAATCACCCAATTTGTCTTTGCACAAGGCCATCCCTTCGATACCACCCTATACGGCCGCAACCCCGCCGTAGGTAAATACGCCGATATCCGCGGCTTTAAAATGTACTACGAAACCTATGGCAAAGGCGAGCCACTGCTCATCATCCATGGCAATGGCGGTTCCATCAATAACTTTGTGTACCAGATACCCTACTTCGCCAAAAACTACCAGGTGATCATCGCCGACAGCCGCGCGCAAGGCAAATCCATTGACGACAAAGATTCCCTCAGCTACGAAATGATGACCGACGACCTGAACGCCCTGCTGGATAAGCTCAACTTAAAAGCGTGCTACGTCATCGGCTGGAGCGATGGCGGCATCAACGGCCTGCTGCTAGCCATCCGCCACCCGGATAAAGTAAAAAAGCTGGCGGTTACCGGCGCCAACCTCACGCCTGATACCACCGCGGTAGACCCCTGGGTGTATAACTGGGCGATGGGCGCCAACAAAGCTATCCAGGACTCCTTAAAAAAAGTAAAAAATCCCTCGCCCGAGCTAAAAACGCAGGCGAAGCTGTATCATTTGCTATCTTATGAACCGCACATCACCATCGCGCAGCTGCACACCATCACCTGCCCTACCCTGGTCATTGGCGGCGACCATGACGTATTGAAACCTGAGCACACCATGCTCATCGCCCATAACATACCGAACAGTTATTTGTGGATCATCCCCAACTCCGGCCATTCAACACCCGTCTTCAAAAAGGATCAGTTTAACCAGGTAGTAAGCGACTTTTTTGCGCAGCCATTCAGGAAAATTGAAAAATTTGGAAGATTTGATTGATGGTAGTTGATTAGATGAGTGGTTGATTAGGTTGAATAAGTTTTAGTTTTAAAGTTTGTAGTAGGTTGTAATAAGTTAACGTTACCAACTTATTCAATATTTATTCCTTAAATTTGATTAAGACATTAACGATATGGACATCCAGGCAGAAAAACTCGATCTGATAAAGTGGTTAACAGACATAGAAGAGCCGGCGGTTTTGCAAAAATTAATTGCATTGAAGAACGATCAGCAAACGGACTGGTGGGATTTGATTGATGATGAAGAGCGAGCTGAAATAGAAGAAGGCCTTGCAGAAGCAGATCGTGGTGAGGGTATATCTCACCAGGAGTTTATAGCTAAATACGACAAATGGCGTTCAAAATAATCTTGTTGCCGCGCGCAATCAGAGGATTTGACAAGATAATCGCTTACATCGCGGAAAACTGGACCGACCGGGAGGTTACCAATTTCATTGATGAAACTGATAGATTTCTCGAGGTTTTGTCAACCCATCCTGATATTCTTAAACCATCAGCCAAAAATAAAAACTTACACCGCGGACCATTAAACCCGTTAACAATCGTCACTTATAGAGTGAAGCTATTAAAAAAGGAGATTGAAATAGTGAATATACGCGGCGCGAGACAAAAGCCTTTGAAATGGCAATAAGCCAAATTGCTTTGTCTCTTATTATAACGTCAAAAAAAAACCGAAATCGATCCCGCACGTGCGGGACGAAATCCAAAATCAACGAAGCCTGTCCGCCGATTTCACGAGTTTTTCGTCACGATTAATGCTCTTTACGGCCAATACCAGCAGCAGTATGCTGATTGACGAAAGCAGTGCGCCGATACCGAAGTTTGCCAGTGCGAGCTGCGCGCCGTTGGTAACACCTTCCACACTTTTCTCTGTCCAAAAAGAAAGGCCGATGATTACCAGCATAGTGCTGTAACAAAGCGCCACCTGCTGTTTGCGGTTTTTATACAGGAAAATAATGATCAGGGGGATGATGCCGATAACCGCTGTCATAATGGTAAGCGCGGTAAAAAATTGGGTATGCGTAAGCTGCCCGTTGGCATCCTGGAAAACGCCGTTAACCATTATCGTTAAAGGTTTACCGTCAACATAAACATTATGTACGAGCGGGAAAATAAACAGGGCATAAAGCGAAAGCGATGCCAGTAACAGCCAGATGCTTTGTATTCGTTGCAGCATTTTATTTAATTATTGAAAACAAAGATAAAATAGTTTTGTCTATAGTTGGTGATTGTTTAAACCGTTACAATAAATCGGGTTGAAAGAAACCCTTTGGATATTTACTACCTAACTAAATATACATAGCCATGATCGACACACTTGCCTCATTACAGCCAAAGGACGTTCAACTTGACGACGAACTGCTCAAAAAAACCTTTTTGGAGCACTTGAATTACATTTATTTCGGCAAGCAGCAACTGATCAGCTTTTTTGCAGAAGTTGAACAGATAGCCACCTTAAACGTTTTAAAGCAGGCTATCAGCGAATGTTCCGAAGATGCAAATAACCAATTGCAACAGCTGGAGGAAATTTACGCTGCAATTAAAGAAACCGCATCGAAAACCAACACCCTCAGCATCAAGGCAACCATGCTGGAAGGTTACCTTGCAGCCATTCGCAAGGGCCGGAACAGGCTCGAGCGGGATGTCTTCATCCTTTTTTACTTGCAGCAAATTGAGGGGATTGAAATCACCTATTACAAAGTTTTAAAAAACCTGGCCAAAGCCATAGGCTACAGCAATTCCTTCCTCGATCAGCCGTTTGACCTTGCTGTTGAAAACCGCATCTTATTCGAGGCGATTTACAAGGAGTATATTAATTGAGCCTTTGTTGGAATGTTGTAAAGTTGCAAGGTTGTATAAACGCTTTTTCAGATAACATTACAACTTTTCAACCTTACAACATTGCAACAATCGTTACCTTTGCGGCGTGAATTGCAAACGACGCTACTTTATGTTATTTCTATTTGTTTTGATACAGATAGGCTGCACTGATAGACCATCCCGTGTTGAAACAAAAAAATTAATTCATCCCAACCCAACAAGCGTTGTTTTTAATGTATCGCTCAATAAACTGCGTGACACGGTGATTAAACTATTTGGTACTTCATCACAAATAAATGACCCTGTTTTGGCATCCGTTTTTATTGATAGAATATTAAAAGATAGTAGCTTTCCGGTTAATTTTTCTTGCGAAACCGCCGACGGCCCCGTTTTTGGTAAGGACTATTTCAAAAGAGCCGGGAGCTCCGGTGATTTGTTTTTATTCTCTATGGGAAGTTATTGGAACTCTCCATTGTACTTTCATAACAATAAGGCTTTTTTATTCTCTTGTTCATTTGCGTTCCGGTTTAAAGCTATTTCAGATAAACAAACCCTTCTTGAAGTCATTGATGTCGATCCGGAAATTTCTAACGGAACGAAATGTTGTGGGCCGGAAGGCAACTACGCAATTACACAAAAGGTAAGGCCGACGACTATTGAAGAATATACACTGATTCTTTATTTAGCCGAAAAATTACACGTTACCCGTCTGAAGCCGATACAGCTTCCGATATAACATATTCAGCAATAAGCCAGGGATTATTACCTTTGTTTTGTGAATGGCAAACAACGCTACTTTATCCAACTCTCCTACAACGGTACAAATTATCATGGCTGGCAGATTCAGAAGAACGCCGTAAGCGTCCAGGAAATCCTGAATGATCGCCTTTCCATCATCCTCCGGCAACCCATCGAAACTACCGGCTGCGGGCGCACGGATACCGGCGTACATGCTAAACAGTTTTTTGCACATTTCGATATGGAGAGGTACACGGACCATAGACTATGGACCATGGACGAAAAAGAGAATATCGTTAGAAGTATAAATGCCGTTCTCCCAAAAGACATTGCCGTAAAAAGAGTATTCCCGGTGGCTGAAAAAGCGCACGCCCGGTTTGATGCTACCTTGCGCACTTACGAATACCATATCCATTTTAGTAAAGACCCTTTTAAACAAGGCTATTCCTGGGAGCTGAGGGATCGTCCTGATATTAACCTCATGAACGCAGCAGCCAAAATAATGGCCGAGTACACCGATTTCAGTTGCTTCAGCAAATCAAACACCCAGGTAAAAACGAATAACTGCAAAATAAGCGTGGCTGAATGGTTTGAAACAGAAAACGGCATCGTCTTCCGCATCTCTGCCGACCGCTTTTTACGCAATATGGTAAGAGCCATTGTTGGCACGCTTATGATGGTTGGCCGTAAGGAAATTGAACCGGAAGATGTACGTCACATCATCGAAAGCAAAAACCGCAGTAATGCGGGAACTTCTGTACCGGCCTGCGGGTTGTATCTGACGGAAGTTCTTTATTGATTTCGGATGTCGGATTTTCGATGTCGGATTTACAAAAAGGTGGCGAAGATTTATTTTAGAATTTATAACATTGTAAACGAAGGAACATTTTCGATATCACACTAAAAAATTCAATCCGAAATCGAAAATCCGAAATCCGAAATTAAAACAAATGGCTGACGCTGTAACCGGTAAAGCGCTTGATTGGAAACTGCTGGGCAGGGTGATGCACTATGTCAGGCCTTTTCGCAGCACGTTTATCATCGCGGTTTTTTTAACTATTTTTTTGGCGGCTAATGCTATTGTGCAGCCGATCCTGATACAAAGGACACTCGACAACTACATCATACAGGATAATTACGACGGCCTGCTGTTTATGGTCGAGTTGATGCTGGGCCAGTTGATCATCCAAACCATCGCACAATATTACCAAACCTATATCACCAACTGGCTGGGCGAGTCTGTCATCCGCGACCTACGGGTGGATGTTTTTAACCATATCACCAGCCTGCGCCTCAAATATTTTGACCGCACACCCATTGGGGTTTTGATTACGCGCACGGTGTCCGATTTGGAAACCATCGCCGATATATTCTCCGAAGGGTTAATCTCCATCATGGGTGATATGCTGCTGGTGATCGCCGTAATAGGTTATATGATTTATGTCGACTGGAAGCTGGCGCTGATAACGCTGATCCCGATGCCGCTGCTGTTACTGTCTACCTACATTTTTAAAGAAGCGATAAAATCGTCATTCCAGGAAGTACGAACACAGGTAGCGCATTTAAATACTTTTTTAGCTGAGCATATTTCTGGCGTCAGCATTATCCAGTACTTCTCTCGCGAGGACCAGGAAATGCGCAAATTCAAAGCCGTAAACACCAAATACCGCGACGCCAATATCCGTTCCAACTGGTACTACTCTATCTTTTTCCCTGTTGTTGAAATACTGTTTGCCGTTTGCATGGGTTTGCTGGTTTGGTATGGCTGCAAACGCATTTTAACGGATGGCCAGCTGGCCGCGCTTTCGGCCCATGGAAAACCCATTACAGCCGGCGTATTAACAGCGTTTATTGCTTTGCTTAACATGCTCTTCCGCCCTATCCGCCAGCTGGCTGATAAATTCAACACACTGCAGATGGGCATGGTGGGCGCTGACCGGATATTCCGCGTACTGGATACCGACGAAGTTGCCACAAACGAAGGCGCCTTAACCCCCAAAGAACTAACCGGCGACATTGAATTTAAACAAGTATGGTTTGCCTATAACGAAGAAAACTGGGTGCTGAAGGACATCAGTTTCCATGTGAGCCCGGGCAAGACACTGGCACTCGTTGGGGCCACGGGCGCTGGCAAATCGTCGACCATAAATATCCTTAACCGTTTTTATGAGATCGGCAAAGGCAGCGTAAAAATCGACGGCGTGGATATCCGCGATTATGATGTAAGCTACCTGCGCTCCCATATCGCAACCGTTATACAGGATGTATTTTTATTTACCGATACCATCGAGAATAACATCACCCTGAACAATCCTGAAATTACACTTGAGCAGGTAATCTCGGCAGCAAAGGACGTAGGCGCACATGAGTTTATCGAGCGCCTGCCCGGCGGTTACAAATATAATGTAATGGAACGCGGCGCAACGCTGTCGGCTGGCCAGGCACAACTCATCTCGTTTATCCGGGCGCTGGTTTACAACCCCACTATCCTGGTACTGGACGAGGCCACTTCATCAGTTGATACCGAAACTGAACACCTGATACAAAATGCCATCAGCAAGCTGATGCAGGGCCGTACAGCGATTGTGATCGCTCACCGCTTGTCTACCATCCAAAATGCCGATAAGATCATTGTGCTTGATCATGGTGAGATCAAGGAAATGGGTACCCACCAGGAATTGTTAAAGATCGAAAATGGGTATTACCGCAAGCTGTACGACCTGCAGTTTAATTCGGCAGGAATAAACCGGGACTAGGATTTTTAGGATTAGGAGGATTGCAGGATTAGCGCGCGTAAAAATCTTAAAAATCTTTGAATCCTAAAAATCATAGTTCTGACACCCTCTCAAACACGATATTCCTGATCCTTCCCCCCGAAAGCTTAAATCCCGCCACTTTATGCTGTCCATCCCGGTAAAAGGCCATGCTGCCCCCGGCGGCGCTGCCAAATGTATCTGCAGTGATCATATCCGGGCTCAGGTTAAAGTCGCCCAGGCGCATATGATGGCCAACCAATCTGCCCTTTTCCAGGGTAATGCGGTATGTAGCCTCCAGTTCCTTACTGTAGTACGAACCCGCAAACTGTGCAAGCTGCGAGGGATCAACTTTTATTGGCGTCACCCGGTTTGAAACCTTGCCATGGTAGACTATAGCATTAGCTTTGTCCGTGATCTGCACAAACTTAACAGATGAATTATACGCTGGCACCCAAAGCGTTGTGTCGGATTTCAATTCTGTCGGGAATTTATCTTCGCCCGTCGCTTGCGTCATCAGCTGGCCGTCTTCCAGCGTAAACGTAACAAACCAACCTGGCCCCAATTGGTAAGTGCCGAGGTACTTTTTTAGAATGTTACTGTCCACCTTAACCGTTGGCAGTTTGCTCAAATCTTCGCGTTTTTGTTCCGATCCGGCCTTAAGGTTTAATACCAACCGGGCCACCGCATCGGATTCACCATCCGCATTAAAATTACCCGAATTGCTTAACAATATAATACCAACTTTTTGATCGGGGAAGTTGGAGATATTAGTAGCATAGGCCGCCCAGCCGCCATCATGCGAAACTTCCTTCACGCCATTGTGGCTATCGATCACCAACCCATAAGCATAATTATTAGGCTTACCATCGTTAAGCGTATCTGTTTGTATCATTCGCAAATAAACCGGGTCTTTATCGGCCAGGCCGCGTTGAAAACAGATTACCCATTTGGACAGGTCTTCAACTGTCGTATAAATTGAACTGGACCCAAAGGCGGTCAGCTGGTCGGTAGCTTTGTGAAACTCGTTACCGTTTTGGTAGTAAGAGGTAGCCAGGTGCGGGATAACTTTCGAGTAATCATCCGACACCAGGGTCGCCTGCATGCCGAGCGGCTTAAAAATATGCTCCGCCGTCCATTCAGGGAAAGTTTTACCGCTCACTTTCGCCACAATCGCCGCCAGCAAATTATATCCTGTATTTGAATATTGATATTTCGAACCCGGGTCAAAATCCAAATCATGCTGCTTGCTTACCATGCGCATAATGTCGTCATAGGTAAATGACTCATCCCAGCGCCAGCCCGCTGCGTGAAGCCCTTCCGGCCAGTCCCGAAGGCCGCTGGTGTGATGAATCAGGTTATGAATGGTTATTTTCTTACCAAAATCAGGTATATCGGGTAAATATTTATGGATATCATCACCAGGCGAAATCTTCCCTTCCTGTATCAGGGTCGAAATCGCATACCCCGTAAATTGCTTGGAAACCGATGCAATATCAAATACCGAGGTCGGCGTGATAGGCATACCATACTCCAGGTTAGCCATGCCATAGCCTTTTTCAAACGCCACCTTACCATCCTTTACGATCAAAACCGCAACACCCGGCGCATCAGGCTTCGCAAAATCCTTAAAAATTGAGTCGATCCCGGTTTGCAAATTTGCAGGCAATGTTTGTGCACAGCCGGTCAGTCCGGTACCGATAAGCAGCAGGGTCAAAAATTGTTTCATGGTTTGTTGGGCTAATTGAGATGAATAAAGCTACTAAATGACCACGAAAGTAGTGCAAACGTTGCGTGTTATAATCTGAACCGTTGATTGAACTGATTGAAATGATTAACGCTGCAAGAAATCTGTGAAATCAACTTAATCACTCCCAAAAATCTGTGATAAAAAAGGCCTCACTATCGTGAAGCCCTATTCCTTAAATTTTCTCCGCCGACAGGAATCAAATAAATCATCCCAATCAGCTAAATCAACGGTTCAGATTACGTCGACAGCGCCGCCGCACCGCTCACAATTTCGGTAAGCTCGGTGGTGATAGCTGCCTGCCTTGCCTGGTTGTACGAAAGTTTCAGCGCTTTCAACAACTCGCCGGCATTATCGGTTGCCTTATCCATCGCAGTCATACGTGCGCCATGCTCGGAAGCGTTGGAGTCCAGCACCGCTTTGTACACCTGTATTTTGATGTTTTTGGGGATTAGTTCCTCAACTATCTTTTCCTGGGATGGCTCCAAAATATAGTCGATCAGCATGCCATCCGGCTCTTTTTTCTCTTGTTTTTTTACTTCAGGCTTCGGCACCGGTATCAGTTGCTCGGCCATCAATATCTGCATCGCCGCATTTTTAAATTGATTATAAACCAGTTCAACGCGGTCAAAATCACCTTTCAAAAAGCCCGCCATAATGCTTTCTGTTATTTTGGAAGTATTTTCAAAGTTCAGATCGAGATACAGGTCGTTATTATTACCGATCACGTTGTATTTGCGCCGCTCGTAATATTCCTGGCTTTTTTTACCAATAGCAACGATAGATACATTGCCTGCTTTCAACTGGTTGCTGTATTTTTCAGCGATCAGGTTATTTGCGGTCTTAATTGCATTGGCATTAAAAGCCCCGGCAAGGCCCCGGTTTGAGGTTACTACGATCACCAACACCTTTTTAGGCTCACGCTCTACCAAAAATGGCGATGAACCATCTTCAAGACTTGCCGAAAGGTTGGCCAGCAGCTCTTTCAGCTTATTAGCATAAGGTCGCAATTGTACGATAGCGTTGGTAGCCCGTTTCAGCTTCGCCGCCGAAACCATCTTCATGGCCTTGGTGATCTGCTGCGTCGACGTTACCGACTTAATCCTGTTTCTTACTTCTTTTAAATTAGCCATTTGTTAAATGTGCAAATGTGCGTATGTGCAAATTACCTGCGTGTTGTCTATTTATGCATCAATTAGTACCCGTTCATTTCTTCATCTGCACATTTGCACATCCGCACATTTGCACATCAAATAATCCGAACGCTAGTATTTTCCTGTCATTTCCTTAGCCATCGTTTCCAGCACACCCCTGATCTGGTCATCAAGCTTACCCGCTTTCAGGGAAGATAATACCTCGGGGTGACGTGCTTCCAGCTGGCTGGTAAATTCGCTTTCAAATTCCCTAATCTTGTTCACGGGCACATTACGCATCAGGTTTTTAGTGCCTAAATAAATAATAGCCACTTGTTTTTCAACGGTTACCGGCGCATATTGGCCTTGTTTCAGCACTTCAACGTTACGGGCGCCTTTGTCCAAAACGCTCTTGGTTGATGCGTCCAGGTCCGATCCGAATTTGGAGAATGCTTCCAGCTCGCGGTATTGTGCCTGGTCGAGTTTTAAGGTACCGGCAACTGTTTTCATTGATTTGATCTGCGCATTACCACCCACACGCGATACCGAGATACCTACGTTGATGGCCGGGCGCACACCAGCATTGAACAGGTTCGATTCCAAAAATATCTGCCCGTCAGTGATCGAGATCACGTTGGTTGGGATATAAGCGGATACGTCGCCTGCCTGCGTTTCGATGATCGGCAATGCAGTTAATGAACCGCCACCTTTTACGATACCCCTGATAGATTCAGGCAAATCATTCATCGCCTGTGCAATCGAGTCGTTCTGGCTGATTTTGGCGGCACGTTCCAGCAAGCGGCTGTGCAGGTAAAATACGTCACCCGGATAAGCCTCGCGGCCCGGCGGACGACGCAGCAACAGTGATACTTCGCGGTAAGCAACGGCCTGTTTCGACAAATCATCATAAATGATCAGCGCAGGGCGTCCGGTATCACGGAAATATTCGCCGATAGCAGCGCCTGCAAACGGTGCAAAAAACTGCATGGTAGCCGAGTCAGAGGCATTGGCGGCAACAACGATAGAGAACGGCATTGCGCCTTTTTCTTCCAGCGTGCGCACGATGTTAGCCACGGTAGAGGCTTTTTGTCCGCAGGCAACATATATACAAATTACCGGTTTGCCGGCTTCGTAAAATTCTTTCTGGTTGATAATGGTATCGATACAAACTGCGGTTTTGCCGGTCTGGCGGTCGCCGATCACCAGCTCACGCTGTCCGCGGCCGATAGGGATCATGGCGTCGATCGCTTTGATACCGGTTTGCAATGGTTCGGTAACAGGCTGGCGATAGATAACGCCGGGAGCCTTACGTTCCAGCGGCATTTCATAGGTTTTACCTTTAATAGCGCCTTTACCGTCGATAGGGTTACCCAAAGTATCCACAACGCGGCCAAGCATGCCTTCGCCCACGTTTATCGATGCGATTCTTTTGGTACGCTTTACAGTATCGCCTTCTTTAATGTCATCAGATTTACCGAGCAACACCACACCCACGTTATCTTCTTCAAGGTTAAGCACGATACCCTGTAAGCCGGTACCAAACTCAACCAGCTCGCCTGATTGTACTTTTGTTAATCCGTAAACGCGTGCAATACCGTCGCCTACCTGCAACACGGTACCCACTTCTTCTAATTCAGATTCGGACTTGAAGCCGGCTAATTGCTGACGCAAAATCGCTGATACTTCGTCTGGTCTAACCTCTACCATTTTTTATTTTATTTAGCGTTGTTATTTTAATTAGCTGAAACTACCCTTTGGGCAAATTCCTTTTTTATTTTCTTCAGATCGTTTGCAATGCTGGTATCTACCTGGCGGTCGCCAACGGTCAGTACAAAGCCGCCGATCAATGATGGATCCACCCTGGCTTCCAGTTTTACACTGCCGCCTGTGGCTTTTTCAATATCCGCAATTAACTTTTGTTTATTGGTTACCGACAAAGGCGTTGCCGTAACCACGTTTGCGTTGATGATATGATTTTTAACATCATACATATTCACATATTCCTGGGCGGTAGCATATAAAACCTCGCCCCGGCTTTTGTTGATCATCAGCTTAAAAAATGCAATGCTCAACTCGTCAACCTTTTTTGAAAATACTTCGTCGAGTATTTTTATTTTTTTTGAATGCGACACGATGGGGTTAGCCAGCACCGCCTTCAATTCCGGGTTTGCCTTTAAAGTACGATAAAAAAGATCCATATCATTCTTTATAACCTCCACCTTCTTTTGCTCCCCGGCAAGATCGATGAATGATTTAGCGTATCGTGATGCTACTGTTAATTCTGACATTTCTTTATTTCGGATTTCGGATGTTCGATTTCGGATTTGTTATTTTTATTAGCGGTGTTCAATACGGCCTCTTCTAAATCCGAAATCGAACATCCGAAATCCGAAATCTAACTAAGTTTCACTTCTTTTAACAATTCCTTCACCAGCTCATCCTGTTTCTTGCTGTCTTCAAACTGCTTGCGCAATACCTTTTCGGCAATTTCGATAGATAAGCTTGCTACCTGGTTTTTCACATCAGCAATAGCAATGGCCTTTTGGTTATTGATCTCCAGGCGGGCAAGCTCTATCTGGCGCGCGCCTTCCTTCTGCGCTGCTTCTTTTGCATCGTAGATGATCTGGTTTTTCACTTTGGTCGCTTCGGCCAGGATGGAATCGCGCTCGGCACGAGCTTGTTTTAACAGGGCTTCGTTTTCGGTGGTTAACCGGGCCATTTCTTCCCTAACCGCGTCTGCTTTTAACAGCGCCGATTCGATTGAATTCTCGCGATCGGCAACTGCCTTCAAAATCGGCTTCCAGGCATATTTGCCAAGGATAAAAAGCAATATCCCGAAACAAATGGTTGTCCAAAAAACTAAACCTATATTAGGTGTAACTAAATCCATAATTCAGTATTTTCTCGTTTTAAAAATCAAATTTAAAAAGAACATTCCCGGCACCAACCGTCCCGGGCCTGTTCTTCTTTTGCTTTACTTGTTACCAAGCAGTGCCACAACCACCGCGAACAGGGCAACACCTTCAACAAGGGCCGCGGCAATGATCATGTTTAATTGGATCTTACCGACAGCTTCAGGCTGACGGGCGATACCTTCAACGGCTTTACCGCCGATCTGGCCGATACCTATGCCAGCTCCAATCGCAGCTAAACCTGCACCAATCGGGCCAACGCTTCCGTGCATTCCTGCAACAGCCTGGGCTAAAATCATTCCAGTCATTGTGTGTTAAAATTAAACGTGTATATATTAAGATAATTAATTACAAAAACTCAATGGTGCTCTTCAGTCGCCATGCCGATAAACAGGGCCGAAAGCAGTGTAAAAATATAAGCCTGCAAAAAAGCCACCAGCAATTCTATCAGGTCCATAAATACGACAAACACGATAGACACCGGCGATACGGCAAGCGAATGAAAAATAAATATCAGCGATATCAAGCTCAATATCACGATGTGGCCGGCGGTGATGTTTGCAAACAATCGGATCATCAACGCAATTGGCTTCGAAAAAATAGAAACAATTTCTACCGGTATCATGATCGGAAACAGCCACCAGGGGTTTGGCATAAAGATGTGTTTCCAGTAGTGCTTGTTGGCATTTAAATTGATTACTAATAATATAATCACGGAAAGCGTAGCCGTAACCGCAATATTGCCCGTTAAATTGTAACCGCCCGGAAAAAATGGGATCATCCCGAAAAGGTTATTGATCAGGATAAAAAAGAAAATGGTGAGCAGTAAAGGCATGTACTTTACATACTTCAAACCAAGATTCGGAAGAGCAATATCATCCCGCACAAATAAGATAAGGGGTTCCATAAAAGACTGCAGTCCTTTTGGCGCCTTGCCGGGGCGTTTTCTGTAAGCCGACGATACGCTCAGAAAAACGATCAGTAATATCGTCATGGTCATGATCATACTTATAACGTTCCGGCTGATCGAAAAATCCCAAACCCTGGCGGATGCGGCTTCGTCGACTTTTCCTGCTGCATCAACTGCCTTTATTTTGTTTTCCTCTATTTTATAGGTGTAGTAATTACCCCGGTAGGTTGCTCCTTCAGGTTGAAGATGGGCTGACGAGAAAAACTCCAAACCCTTATCCGTGTAAAGAATTACCGGGAGCGGGAGGGTGGTTTTTCCAATCACCGGCCATGAGTGCGAGTCGCCGATGTGCTCCATAATAACAGCTTGCGGATCAAATTCCTGTTCTGCGGCTTTTGACGTGTCTTTTTGGGCCAGCGCCAGACCCGGAATTGCGAGCATCGTCAAAAAAAACGCGTAAATGAACGAAAGTCTAAAAATTTTTAAATTCAAAATCGAGCCGTTTGTCATCTAAATGAAGTTTTCTACCTTAATTTTTCGTGCCGCAAGTTACGTAACAGAACATAAATTTCAAAGGCAGTATTTAATAAATATATATATAGAAAATCTGCCATAAAAACAAGCTTATTTACGGTATGTTGGGCCAAAAAAACCATAATAAATACCAAACTGGCCAATATTTTAAAAGTGGTGCCGCCCATAAAAGCCTGCACAAAATAGTCGGGCTTTTTTGCGCGAACGGTCAGCATGAGCACCAGGATGACCAGCGTGATCGCCGAAATAAAAAAGAAAAGCGACCAGAAGCCCTGGTTTAAGATATCTGTATTGCCGGTGAACTGAAGTGCAGCGGGCGGAATAGCAATAACGATAGTGAAAGCAAGAAAAAGAAGCAAAAATGGCGTGATTTTCATTTAAGAAAGCTTTTAAGTTTATTGCTCAAGGGCCCGTTTTGTGACCGGTAATAATTAGTTTCTCAGTGCCCTTATAACAAGGTACAAAGATATAAAAACACCCGTAAGCGCCAACGTTGCAGTAACCCATTGTACATCATGTTTGGCGTTTTCATCAATTTTATACCCCGCATAGGTAAATACACCAATGATCGCGATCATCTGGAAACCCATCCCGGTAAATTTTAGATAGTTATTTGCACCTTTATTGCCGTCACTATCCGGTTTTTGCTCATCTTTGGCCATATACAAATTTATTGATCCTATTCGTTATTTGTTATTAAATTAGCAAGGCATTTGTATTCCCGAAATAAGTTGACGCAAACCCATAAATCTTCCGTTAAACCGACCTGCTTTTTACTGCTTGTCTTTATTATTATCGCAACCGGCTGTACTTTTCAAAAGAAAAGCGGTTTCAACCGCAGCATGCAAAACCTCACGGCGCATTACAACATCTTATTTAATGCCAATGAGATACTCCGCCAGAAGCAGGACGCCTATGCAGCCGCATTCGTCGACAATTATAACGAAATGCTCGCCGTTTACCAGGATACAACGCCGCATACCGCAACTGTTGATAAGGACCTGGATTTAGCTACGGTTAAAGCCAATTACCTCATCAACATGAAGGAGCAGAGCAAGTACATCGGCGATGCATACCTGGTTTTGGGAAAAGCCAACTACCTGGAAGGTAATTTTTATAATGCGGTGGAGTATTTCAGCTACGTGGTCAGATCCTTTCCAAAAAGAAAGGACCTGGTACAGCAATCGTACATGTGGAAGGCCAGAACGCTTATTTACCTGGATAAACTGCCGGATGCAAAAGCAGCGATCGATTCAGCTATCGCGAATATCGACCCCAAAAAAAACAAGCCATTTGCAGATATCTACGCCACTAAACTGGAATATGATATTGACGTAATGAACTACCCGGACGGCGAAGAAATGGCGAAACAGGCCATTCACCTTTGTCATGATCAAAGTCAGCGCCTGCGGTGGACATTTATCCTGTCGCAATTGGAGGAGTTGGACGGCAAAATGAGCGATGCCTTAAAAAACTACGCTCAAATTGCCAAAAGTAACGCGCTGTTTGAAATGGCGTTTAATGCCAGCTTGAATATCATACGCATAGAGGACAGCGCAAACGGTATAAAAATAGACAGGTTAGGCCGGCTAAAGGAATTATTGAAAAATCCAAATAACGTTGATTTTAAAGACCAGGTTTTCTACAACATTGCGCAGCTTGAGCGGGCTGACAAGCACATAGACCCTGCTATAAAAGATTACAATCGTTCTTTGCGCGCCAGTACGAAAAACCAAACCCAAAAGGGGCTCTCCTACCTGCGCCTGGCAGAAATTTATTTCAACGACAAGTCTGATTACCTTAAATCAAAAAAATATTACGACAGCACTTTAACAAGCTTGCCGGTAACGTACCCCGGTTACCAGGCTATCCAGAAAAAAGGCTCGAACCTGGCTTACCTGGCAGAACGCCTGCAGATCATTACGCGCGAAGATACTTTGCAGGTATTGGCTAAAATGCCCGAGAAAAAACGCGACTCGATAATTGACAAAATGGTTAGCGACTACACGCTGCAGCAGCAGGCCGACGCCAATGCCGCCAAAGCAAATGCCGCAGCCGGCGCCGGTACGGCGGGCGCATCGGTTAACTCTTTTGCGGGCGGCTCGTTTTATTTTGACAATTCCGGTGCGGTTAGCCAGGGCTATACTGATTTTAAAAGGGTATGGGGAAACCGAAAACTGGAGGATGATTGGCGGCGAAGCTCCAGGTCGAGCAGCAACATTACTAATAATACATCCGGCGCCAGCGCGATTGACCCTGATGCGCCGCCTACCGGGGGAGCACCAGGAAAAGGCGGTTCGGGCGCTTCAGGTTATCGCCAAAACTTAGTAAAGGCGCTTCCGCTGACATCGGACTTGCTTGCTGCATCAAATCAGCGTATTTATAACGCTTACTACGATATTGCCAACTTTTACAGGGATGTTTTGAACGAAAATAAAGAGGCCATCACTTATTTTGAACTGATGCTTGCCCGCTTTCCGAATGATCAGAACAGGCCTGCCATTTTATATAGCTTGTACCGGCTTTACAGCGACGCAGGCGATGCGGCTAAGGCCGATCTTTACAAAAACAGGATCATCAAAGAATTCCCCGAAACGCCGTTTGCCAAAATATTGACTGACCCGGAGTACTTCAAAAAGATAGAAGACAAGGATGCCGAGCTGACCAGCGCCTATAACGCAATTTTTGACCTGTACGATCACAAACAGTACAAGGAGGTGATCAGTCATGTTCCCGGGGTTATGAAGCAATACCCCGGCAACAAGTTTTCGGCACAGCTTTATTACCTGCAAACCATCGCCCAGGGGCATTTTGAAAACGTGGGACCCTTTAAGGACAGCCTGCAGCAATTGATAAAAATTTATCCAACGGATAAGTTGGTTACGCCATTGGCAAAGCAGCATTTAACTTACCTTGCCGCCAACGACGCGGATATACAGCGCCGCAGCACGGTGCTGGCCGACGTGGACCCGAAAGAAGTGCCGTTTACGCTGGCCGTGGAAAATCAGAAGAAAGCCGCCTATCGCCCAAAGCCAAGGGCCCCTTTGCCTTATGACCAGGCGGTAGCCGAGAAAAAGAAAGAGCTGGCGGAAGCAGCTGCCGCTAAAGCGCTTGAAAAAAAGCAGGAAGCTGATAAACCACAGGAAGCCGCTAAACCCGACAAACAGCAGGAAGCTGCGGCAGCCGCAATTTTGCCGCCCCAGCCCGGGAAAAAAGACTCGGCAAGCGAGCCTGCCGCCAAACACCCATACGTATCGGCGGTGTTTAATACGCGCGACAGCACTAATTATTACTTTGTGGTAAATGTGTCCCTCGGTACAACTAATTTAGCCTCTTCGCGTTTTGGTATAGGGCAGTTTAACCGCGCAAATTATACCGGCGCCCAGCTGAGGCACCAGGTATTGGCGGTGGGCGACAACAACCAACTGGTATACGTCGGCGTGTTCGGTTCGCTCAGCGACGTTAAAAAATATGCCAGGCTGATCGTTCCGCTCCTCGGCGATATTATGAAGGTGCCGATTGATAAATGCAGCTATTTTATCATAACAAAACAAAACCTTGATAAATTAGCCGACAAAAAAACATTGGATAGTTATATCGACTACTACCAGAACAACTACTGAGAAAAATGATCATAAAACTTTCGCCCCAGGATATAAGACGGTACAACTGGATGATGTGGAGAACGGTGATCAGCGTGTTTGTGCTGCTTATTTTGCTGATCGTTGCCGCTGATCTTAATTTGTTTGGCCAGCTTCCGTCTTTCCACGACCTGGAAAACCCAAAAAGCAACCAGGCTACGGAAGTTATCGGCGATGACGGCACAACTGTTTTGGGCACCTACTTCGTTCAAAACCGCTCAAGCGTAACCTATTCACAGCTGTCGCCGAATGTTGTGAATGCACTTATCGCTACCGAAGATTCACGTTTCTATGAGCATTCGGGAATCGATCTCCGCCGAATGTTTACCATACCGCTGCTGAATTTGATCGGCAAAAAACAGGGAGGGAGCACGATCACCCAACAATTGGCCGAGAACCTTTTCTCGGGCGAACGGGCGCGCAATCCTTTTGTTCGCTTTACACAAAAACTTAAGGAATGGATAATTGCGGTAAGACTGGAGCGGCGTTATACTAAGCAGGAAATAATCACCATGTATTTAAACACGGTTGATTTTGGCGCCTATAACACTTATGGTATAAAATCTGCAGCGCATACTTATTTTAACGAAACACCTGATAAGCTTACGCCAGACCAGGCCGCGGTGCTCGTCGGGATGGTAAAGGGGCCCGGCGTTTATTCGCCGATCAGGCACCCGCAACGGGCGCTTGACCGGCGCAACCTGATCCTGGGTTTGATGCAGAAGCAAAATTTTTTAAGCGAAGGGCAGCTGGATGAGCTGATAAAGAAGCCATTAGGAATAGATTTTAATCCGATGAGCCATGTCGACGGGCCGGCGCCTTACTTCAGGGCAGTCCTTAAACAGGAGCTGCAGCGAATATTTAAAGCTCAAAACATTGTCAACGCTGACGGCAGGCCTTACGACTTCGACCGTGACGGGTTGAAGATATATACTACCCTTGACCCTACTATGCAGCAATATGCTGAAGAAGCGCAGGCAGAATATATGCCCAAACTGCAGGCCCAGTTTAACGACCAATGGCACGGGGTAAGCCGCTATAAAAACGTAAAAAATTTTAAACAGCTGCTGGATGCGGGCATGTACCGGTCGGACAGATATAAACAGTTGGAGCTGGAAGGGAAATCGGAGGATGAGATCAGGCAGAATTTTGATACGCCCGACAGCCTCCAACTCTTTACCTGGAGAGGGGAGATCGATACCTTAATGAAACCGATCGACTCGATCGTCTTTACCAAGATGATGCTCCGCAATGCCATGATGAGCATGGACCCCACAACCGGCTATATCAAAGCCTGGGTAGGCGGCACCAATTTTGAGCATTTTAAATATGACCAGGTAAAAGAAGGTACCCGCCAGGTTGGCTCAACCGCAAAGCCATTCACCTATGCCGTTGCCATCGAAAATGGTTTTTCACCCTGCCAGCAGGTGGACAATGTACCGGTAACTATTTACGGCTACGGCACTCCCTGGACGCCAGGCTCCTCGCCGACCGAAACTTTACCGGGCGCCATAACGCTTCGCCAGGCGCTGGCCCATTCGCAAAACTGGGTAACCGCCTACGTGATGAACGAAGTGAAACCGACGCCGGTAGTTGAACTCATAAAAAAAATGGGCATCAACAGCGATGTACCGGCATACCCGTCCATCTGCCTCGGCGTGTTTAATGCTTCGGTTTTTGATATGACCGGCGCTTATTGCGTCTTCGCCAACCACGGCATCTGGACCGAGCCGACATTTATATTGAGAGTTGAGGACAAAAACGGTAATGTGATTTATACCCACACGCCGCGGGTGGTGCAGGCCATGGATGTGCAAAGTGCGTATGTAATGACCTATATGCTGAAAGGTGTGATTGAAGACGGCACCGGCTCCAGGCTGCAGCGGGCACCTTATAGCTTAACCAACCCCATCGGCGGCAAAACCGGCACCACCCAGGAAAACTCCGACGGTTGGTTTATGGGCATCACCCCCCAACTGGTTACGGGCGTGTGGACAGGCTGCGAAGACCGCGATATCCACTTCCGTTCAACCCGGCTTGGCGAGGGCGCCAATTCGGCATTGCCAATATTCGCCTTGTTTATGAAAAAAGTTTATGCCAACGCTGCGCTCCACATCAAAAAGGACGTCGATTTTGATCCGCCGAAAAATGGAACCAATGTTATTTTAGATTGCGATCAGTATAAACAGCAGCAACAGGGAACGGGCGAGGTAGATAAAAAGTTAGGGTTTTAGATCAGATTTGACAAATTTGAAAATTTGTCAAATCCTATGGTTAATAAACTTTGTCATTGCGAGGCACGAAGCAATCGCGAACTGTGCCGTCGGAAATGCAAAGCTGTAATAACAAGTTCGCGATTGCCACGCTGCGCTCGAAATGACAATGGGGAATGCCAGTCTGCAAATGGCGATCCGGATCACCAATAACTAATGAACAAATTTGATTATAGAGACGCATTAAAAAATATCCCCCACAAACCCGGCATTTACCAGTTTTGGGACGATGAAAAAGAGCTTATCTATATCGGTAAAGCGAAAGATCTGCGCAACCGTGTTGGTAGCTACTTCAACAAGGATTACAACGTAAACGCTAAAACCCGCGTACTGGTTTCCAAAATCCGGAACATCACCTTTACCATTGTCGATACCGAAGTTGACGCCTGGCTGCTGGAGAACAGCCTGATCAAAAAGCATCAGCCGCGTTACAATGTGCTGCTGAAGGATGATAAAACCTACCCCTGGATCATCATCAAAAACGAAAACTATCCCCGCATTTTCTGGACCAGGCGGATCATTCGCGACGGCTCGAAGTATTTAGGCCCTTACGCATCGGTAAGCATGATGCATAATATCCTCGAGCTGATCAAGGAAACGTATCCCCTCCGCACCTGCAATTTGCCCCTTACCCGCGCCAATATTGAAAAAGGGAAATTTAAAGTATGCCTGGAATACCAGCTGGGCAACTGTAAGGGCCCCTGCCAGGATTTTCAAACCGAGGATGATTACAGCAACAACATCGAAGAAATAACAGATATCCTGACGGGAAAAATTGGCGGCGTGCTCCGTAACCTTAAAGGGGACATGGAAAAGGCGGTTAAAGAAATGAATTTCGAATACGCCCACCGGCTGAAACGAAAGTTTGAATTGCTGGAAAATTACCAGAGTAAATCAACGGTGGTAAACTCATCCATTACCGACGTGGATGTATTCAGCATTGCGTCCGATGAAAAATTAGCCTTTGTTAACTACCTGAAAGTGATGAACGGCACCATTATCCAAACGCAGACCATTGAATTGAAAAAACGCCTGGATGAAAGTGACGAGGATTTGCTGACCCTCGCCATCACCGAGTTCCGCAGCCGGTATGAGAGTCATTCAAAAGAGATCATCGTGCCGTTTGATATCGACCTGGAGGATGCAGCCATCAAATTCACCGTACCCAAGCTGGGCGAAAAACGAAAACTGCTCGATCTCTCGGAGAAAAATGTTCGCTTCTTCCGGAAAGAGAAAATCGACCAGTACGAAAAGCTCAACCCCGAAATAAGAACGGAACGCCTGCTTACGCAGATGATGAAGGACCTGCGCATGAACGTTTTGCCGCGGCATATCGAATGTTTTGATAACTCCAATTTCCAGGGGAAATATCCCGTATCGGCAATCGTGGTTTTCCGGGACGGAAAGCCGTCGAAAAAAGATTACCGGCATTTTAATGTAAAAACAGTGGAGGGTCCCGATGATTTTGCCACCATGGAAGAAGCCGTTCAGCGCAGGTACAGGCGTATGCTGGACGAGGGTGGAGAACTACCTCAGCTGATCGTGATCGACGGCGGTAAAGGGCAGCTATCGTCGGCCGTGAAAAGCCTTAAGCTTTTAGGTATCGACAAAAAAGTTACCGTTATCGGCATTGCCAAACGGCTGGAAGAATTATTTTATCCCGGGGACCAATACCCCATGTACCTGGATAAAAAATCCGAGACATTAAAAGTTATCCAGCATTTGAGGGACGAAGCACATCGCTTCGGTATCACTTTCCATCGAAAAAAACGCGATAAAGGCACCCTGGTAACCGAGCTGGAGCTAATAGAAGGCATCGGCAAAACCACCGCCGAAAAGCTGCTGAAATATTTTAAATCGGTTAAAAAAGTGCGTGCTGCTACGGAAGAGGAATTGATGGAAGTGGTAAATACCAAACAGGCCAAAGCGATTCTGGCTTATTTCGGGCAAAGTTTCGTAGCGTAACGCTACACGTGCTACACCCCGATATCCCGGATATGCTGACCTACATCTCTGATAATTAACGCATTAACTACCGACAAGATTTTGTCGGTGGCAGGATTGGGTCACCATATTTAACCCGAAAACTTACGAAGTACCCAAAACTTACGAAGTTTTAAAAACTTCGTAAGTTTTCTCGTGCCTCCCAAACAAAGAGCCCCTGCAATCGTGCAAGGGCTCTACTTATCTTTCGGACTTTCGGTCCCGATAGCTATCGGGATTACTGACTTTAGGACTTCATCAATACTGCCACAAATTCAATTCCCAGTCCTGCAGCTTTTTCTTTATTTGTTCCGCTTCGTAGAGTTTGTCTATACCCTGGGCGTAGTCTTTTATAGCTTCGTCCTTATCGTTGGATACCTTCACGATGTAACTGGAAAATATCCTTTTCATAAACACGTCGTCAAAACTCAAGCCCGTGTTATCGTTATCCTTGCTAACCACTTCTTTCACGGCAAGGATCGGCCTTGCATCAGGGAAGTAAATCCAAAAAGCAGGTTGATAATCCAGAAAATTACCGGCTGCCTGCCGGTGTACCAAAGGCGCGATGCCGATGATGCGCGGTTCGAAAACAGAGCGTTGTTTATCAAATATCCAGTCCTCCTTCAAGCGAAACTTTACAACGCTGTCCGCTACGAAGGGAGACAATACCTTTGTATCGGTCTCTTGATTATTTGCATCAAAACTTTTGCGGGTAACGCTGTCCGATAATTGCCTCATCGCCTGTTCAGTGGTCAGCGGCTTGGAAAATGCATCCCCGTCCGGGTCATCCTTGTTGGCCTCGTCCTGCGTGGCATCGTATGCAGTTAATTCTCCATCTTTTATAGCGGCTACTAACACATCGATCAGGCGTTGCTTTGGTGATATCAGGTACTGATTCATCCTTTCGCGCAGGTCAATCTCGCGCCACACACGCTTTGCATAAGCCACGTCCGACTCCCGAAGATTCGGGTAGGGAAGTACTTTCGCGCTTAAAATGTTGGTTTTTTTATAGTAACCATCAAGCGGCCTGTCAAACGGTTTTGTTGGTTTAGCGGCCGCGTTTTTATTATCAGGTACCAACTGGGGCGGCCGGGCGCTTTGAACGGTCTTTGTGGTATCCACTTTTGATTTGGGTTTACCCTTAGGTCTCCCTTTCGGTCTGTTTTGCGCAAAGCATGCCGCACAAGCAAAACAAAGTATGACTATTAAAATTCCCTTTTTCATAACAATTCTAATTTGCTTTTATAGTAATACTGTTAAGTAACCTATCTGTCTTATCCGGGCCAATGGCATAAATTTCGTCAAAAATGAGCCGCGTTCCCGGTGTAACCAATCTCAATTTATCCTTAACGTCCTGGGATAATGTTCCGCCGTAACCGTTTACGATAACCGGATCCTGGCGTGGCCTGATGATGTATAATTTATAACTTTTGATATTAAATTTTAAATCAAATTCAAAATCCTTCAGCGTTGCAAATATATAATTCTGCCCTTGTATAGTAGGCGTATTTTGCGACCCGCCGCTGGTACCTGCAAATTCAGCTACCGGGTTAGGGATTTTCTTTACGCGGAATAACTTGCTTCCTAAAGCTGCAGTTTTACCCCCCACCTGGCCCGAAATACTAACGGTAGCCGTTCCAACCGAACTAACATTGGCTTCATATTCACCTTTATTCGGATCGCTGCTGTTAATACTGCCACTGCTTATGCTTACACGCAGGTCTTTATTAGCAATGCCCGGAGACGAAACAGATATTGGATTGGCTATTCCGATATACAAAACGTTCATCTTATCCGGAGACACTACCGCTGAAGGAGCAGCCACCATATATGTTTGGGGCGGGGTAGTATACGTTTGTATCTTACCATCATTGTTCTTAAAACTCACCGTCGCCGACCAGGTATGTAAACCGACGGTATGTGTGTCTCCTGAATACTTACCCTTGCCGGCGTCGACAGGCAACGCTGAGCCGCCTACAGTGATACTGGGAGACAATTTCGAATCGTATGCAGTAAGAAAAACGTCGGCTGTGTAAGATTGACCAACCAATAAATAGCTGGTGGGCGCCACTGCTACCGCATCAAATTTGTCCAGGTTTACCTGGGCTTTTTGTGCATTGCTCAATATTTTCTTCACTACTTCGTTTTCAGCGGTTTTATCGTCAGCGCGTATCTTCGCTAAATTAGTCAGCGTAGCGCCCAAAGGCACACCTTCGCCGAAATAAGCTTCCTCCCAGCTTTTATGCGGCATGCCGCCGGTGGAATGAGGATCGTCCGTATTCAACGACAGTTCTATACCCTGCCTGTCCTTCTTCCTTAACAACGACATTAATCTGTCGCGTGTTGCGTTAATCAAGGTCTTCAATGAATCGGCCCTTTTTTCTTCAATCATCATACGCGGGGAAACATCCAGGTTATCCCTGGCGTCAACGTCGTCAATATCCGGGTTATAACCACCGCCGGCCTTTGTCAGTTCAGCCGTCAGTTTCATTACATAGTCGTCAAGTGCCTGGGCCGCATCACGAGCCATTTTAGCCGTATCGTAAATCGGCCTGGCGCGGTCAGGTTGGTCTTTTAGCGTAGAGCCCTCAAAAGCGGTAAAAGTTTCTTTTAAATCGTTTGTTGCATTTGTAGATGAAGTATTCAGGCTTATCTGAATTTTTCTAAAAGCATCCAACAAATTATCCGGTACGTTCAGGGCGATTAGCCCCAGCAGTACCAGGTAAAGGATACCAATCATTCGTTGTCTTGGGGTTTGTTTACCTCCAGCCATGCGTAATAGATTTTAGTTTGCTGATCAATAGTTTATCAAAAATTAACTTACACGCGGCTGGTTCATTGCTGACAGCATGTTACCATATATTGAATTGAGCGTCGCCATGTTTTTAGCTAAACGCGATATCTCATCCCTAAACTGTTTTGCATCGTTTGAACTTTCGTTAAAGTTTTTCAGCGTACCCGCCATGTCCTGGTAAAACTTGTTCATCGATTTAAGGTGATTGCTCGAATCCTGCAGCTCCAGTTCATATACAGCATTTAAAGCGGAAAGATTTTTCGCCATTTTGCTTACCTGTTCGTGGTAAGTTTTTGAATCGATGGAAGTGCTGGCAATTTCTTCGAGGTTGCCCGAAGCTTTTACGAACGAGCTGTTCAGCTTATCATAACTAACGGTCGCCTCTTTAACTTTAGCGGTAAAGGCTACTGTTGCGTCGCCGGCATCGGTAACGCGGGATATCCCGGCCACTTTATCGCCAAATGTACGCAGGCCGCTGGCCAGACTGCCAATCAGTTCAGGACCGATCTTAGCTTCAGCCAGCATTTGATCCAGGGCGGCAGTGTTTGAAAAGCTGTCGCCGGCGGTAACTTTTTTTACCTTGCCGGGCAACTCGCCGTCGTAATCCTCATCCAACTCGGGGTATGCCCTTTTCCAGTCAATCTCCACAGGGTCGCGCTGAAATCCCAACAGAAAGAATAATATGGCTTCTGTTCCTAATCCCAGTGTAATAAAGATCGTTGCAAATTGCCAGTGCTGGATTTTAAATAGTAATCCAATAATAACGATCGTTGCACCCCAGGATACGATATTGTTAATCCCATAGGGTTGTCTTTTCTCAGCCATAGTAAGTTTTTATAGAAGTTTATTTAGTTTTTGGTCAGTTTAAAATTTGGTTACCGTTTGTCCTTAATATCACGGCCAAGGTATGTGGTTACGCAGCGGAAACCGATATACGATTTCGCGGTATCCTGGTATTCAAATGTACGGGTTGAGTTTTGCAGGAAATAGCCCACATCTTTCCATGAGCCGCCGCGCACTACTTTACGCTTTAATACCGGCGGGTCGCTTGGTTTTGCTTCGTACGTCAATGTAGGCGCCAGGTCATGAACGAAAGACGATGCCGATTCATCAAATGCCGAATTTGTCCATTCGGCCACGTTCCCGGCCATATTATACAGGCCATAATCATTGGGGAAATAGGATTTTACGTTTACGGTATAAGCGCCGCCATCATCGGTATAGTTACCGCGGCCAGGCTTAAAGTTGGCCAGCAAACATCCTTTTGCATTTTTAATATAAGGACCGCCCCAGGGGTAATCGGTACCGATCCTTCCGCCGCGTGCGCCATACTCAAATTCAGCTTCGGTAGGCAGGCGATATGGTGAGCGGGTTGGCAAATGTCTCGCTTCTTTATAGGCATCATTATAGCGGGTACGCCACACCGTAAATGCACGTGCCTGGCGCCAGGTTACACCCACTACAGGGTAACTGCGGTAAGCAGGGTGCGAAAAATAACTTTCGGTCATGGGCTCATTGGCGGCGTATGAAAAATCGCTCAGCCATACCAGTGTATCCGGGTAAACCGCCACGGTATCATGTAAAATAAAATCGGAGCGGCGTTTGGTTTTATCGTCGTGGTAATTAGCCGCATCGCGCAAAACCAGTAAGGCGTAGTTATATTTTAATAAATGTACGTCCAATTCGTTGCGGTCGAACAACCGGTCGGCGCCCTGGTAGTACATGCCCTGCAATTTGGCGGCCGCGGCGGCGGCGCCGGTCCCTTTGCGGGCGCTCATTACGGGATATTTTTTTACGTATGCCCAGTTGATGTATTTTTTTCCGTTGGTGGGCGCTGTTGAACCTTTAGCCGGCTTCAGATAATACTTGTCATCATTCAGGTAATTAGTGATGGCAATTGAATCGCGCACCCAGTTAACAAATTGTTTGTACTGGCTGTTGGTTATCGCGGTTTGGTCCATAAAGAACGGCGCGATAGTAACCTGTTTGGTTTGCGCTATTTGCGCAAAAGTGACATCCTGGTCTGTTTGACCCATAAGGAATGAACCTCCGGGAATGTATACCATTCCAAATGGCACTTCGGCCCTGAATGATCTTTCAGGTACGCCCGTTACCTCGCCCCGGTCTCCGCCTTTGCTACAGCCGCTCAATATTCCGCAAGCCAAACCTGCAATTAGAAAGTAAATTTGCTTCATCTTTTAAATCAAAAATCAGTTATATAAATATAACACAATGTGACCCCCGAATATATCAATTTTAGCCCGTCAAATAAAAAAAACATTTCAAAATGTCTGTTTTACGGTTATTTTAAAGAACAAACCTCTTAAATTAAGGTATTTAAGTGCCAAATGTACCGTAACACAACGTTTACAATTATCATAAATTGTTTCCACTTATACGATAATGTGTTGAAATAGTTGCAACAAAGGCAGCCAAAAAGCTAAAAACTTTCCGGTCAAACGATCTCAGCTACCGATTGCTTTAATTTTTTTCATTTGTGTTAAAGGTAGCCAGGAATTAAAAACAGGGTCTGAATTAATTTTCCACAAAATAACATTCGGTGCAAATAGCAAGACTGGAAATCACTCTTAAAATGGATTTTGGTGTCAAATTGTAAATAAATGCAGCTACCCTCTTTCCCGCCTGTGGGAGAGAGGGTCAACCATCCGCCTAAAGGCGGAGCAGTTGGGGTGAGTCGAACCGGCGGACATTGGCGCTAATGCATTGGCCGGAATGTCCGCCGGTTCGACTCACCCGGATCCCGTACGTACGGGACTGCGCTCGACCACCCTCTCTCCCGCAGGCGGGAAAGAGGGTAAGCACTAATCTACAATATAGTTCCGAAAGTGAATTTAAACCCTATTTCCGGGCAAATGACCTATCCGGATCAACACAAAAACCGGCTTTAAATTTAAATTATTTATTAACCATTTTGCAGTACTGCTCAATTGCCATCGTCATAGATGGTGCAACAGGCGTTGGCGCGGGAATATCCAGGATGAGGCCCGCTTCGAGCACCGCCTTGTGCGTAGTTGCCCCAAAGGCGGCGATACGGGTATTATTTTGTTTAAAATCGGGGAAGTTTTTATAAAGCGACTGGATGCTCGACGGGCTAAAGAACGCGATCACGTCATAAAAAACGTCGGCCAGGTCGGACAGATCGCTGCAAACTGTTCTGAAAAGTACCGCGGGCGTAAAATTGTAGCCATTCTCCAGCAAAAACTTTTGGGTTTCCTCGGCGGCTACATCCGAGCAGGGATACAGGAATTTTTCGCCTGAATGTTTTTTGAGCACCTCGGCAAGGTCGCTGGCGGTTTGTTTGCCAAAAAATATTTTCCGTTTGCGGTACTGGATATATTTCTGCAGGTAAAGCGCTATCGTTTCGGACAGGCAGAAATATTTCATTTCCACAGGCACCTCGAAACGCATCTCGTCACAAATCCTGAAAAAATGATCGGCTGAGTTGCGGCTGGTGAAGATCACTGCGCTGAAATCGGCCAGGTTGATCTTCTCCTTTCGGAAATCTTTAGCCGGTACACCTTCGACGTGAATGAACGACCTGAAGTCAATCTTCAGATTCAGTTTTTTAGCCAGCTCGGCGTACGGATTCTTATCGTTCTCAGGTTTTGGCAATGTGACTAATATGCTCTTAACCTTTTTCTTTCTGTCTTCCAAATTCAATTCGTGTACCGCTAAATTTATATATTAAGTGCCTTTATCAATATTAAAACCGGGCAAATTTCGAGGGCACAAAGATAGACAAATAAATAAAATTTATGAAATCTAAAGTTGGAAATGATGTTTACACTGCTGCGCAGGTATTGCCATACCAAAATAATAAGTGTTAAACTTAGCAAAATGATGAGCAGCTGCGGTATAAATTGGTTTGCAAGTAAACTAAAGCATATTGCCGCCGCCAGCAAAACAAATGACAGGCCGAAATAAGTTAAATTTAAAACGCCAAGGTAGCCGTTAACTACGCCGGCAATATCGAAAATGAACCCGAGGAATTTTAACAATATATATTTTAGAGCGACCAAAACGCCTGCGATGCCGGCAAGTGAAAGAAAAAGATTGAAGCCGCTTACCGGGTAAGCTTTTTTATAGTACCCCGTAAGCTGGTATAAAATAAGGCCAAGCGTTAAGCAAAACAGTAAAAACAGGGCGGCAAAAGCCCAGGTATTAACAAGGCCCGCTTCCTTGTCGGTTTGAGAAAGCGAACGTTTATTATAAAACGATTGGAGCATGCCTTTCAGGTCGCTGCCAAAAAAAAGATTGAGCAGGCCGGTATAGATCAAAAGGCCGATCAATACCGCCACCACCCATCTTTCCCGGTAGGTGCGGAGTGTTCCTCCCTTTCCCGGGACCGTTCTTTTTGACGCCCCTGCCGGTATAAAAACCAGGGTATTCCCCCCGGTTTTCAGGATGCTGTCTATTGCCATATTTTTCATCTTTGATGAGTCGGGAATCAAATAACTCATCGATATGGAATCACTCACAAATTTTTGCCGGTTAGCTTTGACAACTGAATCGGGCAAAAAAGGGTTCACAGTTTTCGGGTCGACAGGATTGAGTACGGATTTATTAGGGGCAGAAACGGAGTCGCGCTGGGCATAAGCTTTCGAAAAACAAAAAAATGCTAACAAAAAACCAAATAAAAATATGCGCATTACAATTACCGTTAGCCTTTCGGGTTGCAAAGTTACCGCAATAATTGTTTGTTTGTGCCGCTGTTATTTAATTTTGTGTTAATTCTGCGAACCAAGAGTCAAGAAAAAACAGATAATATTTAAAGTTTTTTATTGAAAACAAGCAAAATTCGGCCACTTGGGTTTTTGCTTAGCTGTAAACCAGCGTGCTTTTACCCTCTTATCTTGATTCTTGGCTCTTGTATCTTGATTCTTTGTTTGAAATTATTACTGCCCGTAACCATAATATGAACACAAACCCCATCAATCTTGCCGTCCGCTTTGCGCTTGAAATCGCGATGTTAATAGTTTTAGGCTACTGGGGCTGGCATTTAAGCGAAACGTGGCTCCGGTACGTTGCGGCTGCAGGTTTCCCGGTAATTGCCGCTGTGTTGTGGGGTGTCTTTCGTATTCAAAATGATCCGAAGCCGGCCCCTGTTGAAACCCCGGGCCCAATAAGGCTGTTGCTGGAACTTGCCCTGTTTGGCTGGGCAGTTTGGGCTTTGTATCAACTGGGCAAACCTGAGCTAAGTGAGCTAATGGCCTTAATAGTCATGGCGCACTACCTGGTATCATATGACCGGACATGGGTAATGCTGCGAAACCGTCCGTATAAAGGTTTTGTTAAATAACATAAGTAAATTAGCGGCCAATGCTGCACAACAATTAAAAAAAAGAATTGTATGCGTCTTACTAAAGTAGAAAAAGGAGGTGGTTTCTTCCAGGCTCTTTTGATCAGGTTTATCTCCATGGTATCAGGAATGCGGCTGCCCGACGCCGCGCGAATCGTTATGTACCATGAGGACTTTTACGGTAAGCCGATGACTGGCTGGACACAGGCTGCCATGCGGGGAGAAAGCAGTTGGTCGGTTGGGGAGCGGGAACTTTTCGCGGCACTAACGGCCAAATGGAATTCATGTACATTCTGTGTCAAAGCTCATACTGCTATTGCCTTATTGGCTTTGGATAAAACGCTCGTGGATGCGGCAGTTGAAGATTTTAGGCAGGCAAAATTGTCGTCAAAAGTAAAAGCCATCCTGGTTTTCCTGGAAATATTTGCCAAAACGCCCGATCAACTCAAACCGGAAGACGTTATTACACTGTTGCGCGATGGGATGACACAGCAGGACCTTGAAGATGCCATGGCGGTTGTCACTCTGTTCAGTATTACAGTTCGCCTGGCTGACGCCTTGAATTTCGCTATTCCGGATGACGGCGATTTCTCCCGCTCGGCGCCCAGGATGCTGGAAAAAGGTTACGTATTTGGCAAAAGCAAACTACTCGGCCACCCCGACCATCGGGCGCTGGCCGAAGCGTTACGCAAACGTGTTTTGGAAGGACCGGGAACAATGGACATAGCGCTTCGCCAGGCCATGGCAAAGCGGGCAGCCGGCGGACCTGCTGTGGGAGAAGCAGCCTATGACGACCTGGCCCGGCAAATCGGCCTGGCGGCCTATAAGATCACAGATGAGCAGGTAAAAAAAGTCATGCAAAAAACAGGGAACGAAAAAGCTGCTTTTGAATTGATCGTGGCGGCGGCCGTTGGTGCAGGCCTTTATCGCTGGGAGAAGGGGCTCAGCATGTTGAAGGAAGCGCATGAGCTGAGTTAAGATCGCCAACAAACTGATCCTTCATTTATTTATCATAACAACATGGCCGGTATTTACATCCATATCCCCTTTTGCAAACAAGCCTGTTATTACTGCGATTTTCATTTCAGTACATCATTAAAATATAAGGACGAACTGATACAGGCCCTTATCAAAGAAATTAAACTTCAAAAAGATTACCTCGCCGGCGAAACTGTTGAAACCGTTTACTTTGGCGGCGGTACGCCATCGGTTTTAAATGCGGATGAAATAAACATCCTGTTAAACACCATAACAAACCTGCACACCGTATCGGCGAATGCCGAGATCACTTTAGAAGCCAACCCGGACGACCTTAGCAAAGAAAAGCTACAGGCCCTGCGGCAAACGAGCCTGAACCGGCTGAGCATCGGCATACAATCGTTTTTTGATGAAGATCTGGCATGGATGAACCGGGCCCATCGCGCAAATGAAGCGGAATCATCCGTAAAAAGGGCGCAGGATACCGGTTTTGAAAATATAACCGCCGACCTGATCTACGGTTATCCATTGCTTACTGATCAAAAATGGAAATATAACCTGGATAAAATATTTGCGCTGGATATTCCTCATGTATCCTCCTATTCGATGACGGTTGAGCCGAGGACGGCACTGGCTTCTTTCATTAAAACAAAAAAGCAGCAGCCGATGGATGAACAGCAAAGCGCCGAACAGTTTATTTTGCTGATGGACGCCATGCAGGCGCATGGCTTTGAGCATTACGAAATCTCGAATTTTTGCAAACCGGGAAACTATTCCAGGCACAATTCCAACTATTGGAAGGGTGTAAAATACCTTGGACTTGGCCCTTCGGCACATTCCTATAACGGCGAAACCCGGCAATGGAATGTGGCCAATAATGCAAAGTATATCGTAGCGCTTGAAAAATCAGAAATACCTGCCGAAACCGAAACCCTGTCTGAAGCCAACCGGCTGAACGAATAC
>Ga0206935_10078_pt1 | contig 34119 bp, 17 predicted proteins | sample Alteio_BWOrgHeat_13_FD_152924 | JGI IMG/M metagenome (GOLD analysis project Ga0206935, IMG submission 152924) | Enriched cells from forest soil in Barre Woods Harvard Forest LTER site, Petersham, Massachusetts, United States -... | ecosystem: Environmental > Terrestrial > Soil > Temperate forest >...
GCAACCTTTCAACAGGGCACGAGTCGCCTTTGCGCCGCAGGCCAGCCCGTCAGACTGCGCGCCTGAATTCGGTGGCGGCGTACACTTGTTAAATCGTATAAACTGCTTATTACCAACTTATTATAGTTAGCTGCGACCCGATTTAAGCGGGTAATGTACAATCGCAAATTCTACAAACAGCTTATTTCCAGTCGCTTACCGATACAGGTGTTCACGAAAAACCTCAAAAATGGTACAAATTTGAGAATTGTAATTTTTAACATGCTAAAAATCAGTGTTTTCCGTTGCTGTTTAGCGGGTGTGTGTGTGCAAAACGTGAACGCTTTAACCCTGTACGTACGGGGTTTGAAAGCCGTTGGTTATGGGAAAAGATGCTATAAGCTTTATAAGCGCATATTACCTTACAATCGCTACAAACCCCGATATGGGGTTTAGCCCGTTCTTCAGGTTGATGATATAATAGTAAGTTCCGGATGGTAACGCGCTGCCTTTATAAGTACCATCCCAGGGTATTCCGTAACCTATTGACGAATATACGATTTCGCCCCAACGGCTGAATATTTGAACCGAACAATTAGGATAAGTATCGAGATATTTAATATTCCAGGTATCATTAATGCCATCGCCATTGGGCGTGAAAGTATTCGGAATGTGAAAATCTTTGATGATCACATCTACTTTGGCAGTGCCGGTGCCAATGCAGCCATCTGTTGTTTCAACTGTTAAAGTATAGGTGGTAGTGAAAGTAGGATTGGCGACAGGGTTTAAAATTTTATTGTCACTTAACCCCAGCGACGGAGTCCAGGTAATGTCAGTAACATTTCCGGATACTGTCGCATTTAATATGGTGCTGCTTCCTTCATTAATTGTTTTATTCCCTCCCGCATTGACGACCGGGGAAGGATTAACATTAATGGTAATACTGTTGCTTGTGGCGTTGCCCGGCGTAACGCAGGCTCCATTGCCGGTCATTACACAACTTATTATGTCGCCGTTGGCAAGGGCGCTGCTGGTAAATGTCGCCGTTGTGTTGTCGGGTTCGGGGTTAACACCATTAACCAGCCATTGGTAAACAGGCGCGCTGCCGCCGTTGACCGGCGTAGCGGTGAACGTAACCGGTGAGCCCGCGCAAATATCGTTTGCCGAAGCCGTTATGCTTACCGACGGGTTTACCGGCGAATTGACCGCCATGGTGATGCTGTTACTGGTTGCACCGGCTGGTGCAACACAAGCCGCGTTGCTGGTCATCGTACAGGTTACAACATCGCCGTTAGCCAGTGTGCTGCTGCTGAAGGTTACGCTGTTCGTGCCGGCAGGGTTACCGTTAACCATCCATTGATAAGCAGGTGCGCTGCCGCCGTTGGTTGGCGTGGCCGTGAATGTAACCGGCGTACCCATGCAAATATTGTTTGCCGAAGCGGCTATAGTGATTGAAGGGGCTACTTGCGGAGTAACATTAATGGTAATACCGTTGCTGGTGGCATTGGCCGGGGCAGCGCAGGTAGCGTTGCTGGTCATTACACAAGTCACAACATCGCCGTTGGCCAATGTGCTGCTGCTGAAAGTTACTCTGTTTGTTCCGGCAGGGTTACCGTTGACCATCCACTGGTAAACCGGACTGCTGCCGCCATTGGTTGGCGTTGCAGTGAAGGTTACGGGTGTTCCGGCGCAAACATTGTTTGCCGAAGCGGCTATACTTATTGAAGGCGCTACGGTCGGGGTTACATTCATCGTAATGCCGTTGCTTGTTGGATTGCCGGGTGTAACACAGCTGGCGTTGCTGGTCATTACACAGGTTACCACATCGTTGTTAGCTAACGTGGCGCTGCTAAAGGTTGCGCTGTTTGTTCCTGCCGGGCTGCCGTTAACCATCCATTGATAGACAGGCGCGCCGCCGCCGTTGACCGGGGTCGCCGTGAACGTAACAGGCGTTCCGAAACAAATATTATTTGCTGACGCCGCGATGCTTACCGAAGGGCTCACCGGCGAGTTAACCGTCATCGTGATGCTGTTACTGGTTGCACCGGCTGGTGCAACACAAGCCGCATTGCTGGTCATCGCACAGGTTACCACATCGCCGTTAGCCAATGTGCTGCTGCTGAAAGTTACGCTGTTTGTTCCGGCAGGACTACCGTTAACCATCCATTGATAGACAGGTGTGTTGCCGCCGTTGGTTGGCGTGGCCGTGAATGTAACCGGCGTACCCATGCAAATATTGTTTGCCGAAGCGGCTATAGTGATTGAAGGGCTTCCCTGCGCGGTAACATTCATGGTAATACTGTTACTCGTGGAATTGGCCGGCGCAGCGCAGGCGCTGCTGGTCATTACACAGGTTACCGCATCGCCGTTAGCCAATGTGCTGCTGCTAAAAGTTGCGCTGTTTGTTCCGGCTGGGTTGCTGTTAACCATCCACTGGTAAACCGGGGCGCTGCCGCCGTTGGTTGGCGTTGCGGTGAAGGTTACAGGTGTTCCGGCGCAAATATTGTTTGCCGAAGCGGCTATACTTATTGAAGGAGTTACCAGCGGGTTTACTGTGCCTGTTACCATCACGCTTTGGCTTGTTGCCACTGCCGAGGTTAATACCACATAGCCCGATATACTACCCGTAGGCGCGGAAGCCGCCGACCGCACATACACCACGGTATTATTTACGGTGCCGGCCGTTTGCGTAAGCGTTACACTGTTGCCATAACCGCTGCCCGCAGCAAGCGACACCTCAAAGTTCGTCGGCGCCGATACTGTAATATTGGCCCTTAAAAAACTGCCTGAAACCGTAAACTGTTGGATATTGGGGCTTGCCGAAGCTGAGCCTACGCAGGCTGAATTATTGCCGCTTAAAGGGCCCACGTTTATTGATGGCGTTGAAGCGGGCGCCGGATTGTCCGTTACGGTAGTGACTTTAAAGGCGATATTGCCGTTATTTACCGCTGTAACCGAGGCCATGTTACCCGTCCCGGCGGCGGGCGGTGAGTCATTTGTCCAATTATAAATACCGGCGATGACGGGGTAATTAATTGCCGTAGCCGGTTGTCCGTCGCTTGCCGTTTGCGGGGCCTGCCCAAACACCTTCGAAAACAAAAAAAAGATACAGAAGCTTACAAATTGTAATTTTCTTTTCATGCCCTGGGCCTGTTTATCTCTCTATAGTACATTATCTTATAATCGCAACAAAGCCCGATAAGGGTAAGTTGGTACACTACAACTTCCATGATTTAAATAACGTTATTTGACGCAAATTGTGTCTGCACTTCTTACTTTATTCAATTGGATACAGACTTTTTTAACCGGCGTGTTAGCAACAATACCGGTCGTTATTTTCAATTGTTAATATTTGGATAGCGAATCATCATAAAAAATATACAAGTAAAGTTTCGCTGAATCCGGGCCCGCACCATATCTGGCGCCAATCACACTTCGCACACTAATTGATGATAACCCACATCCCGCATACATATTACCTTATAATCGCGACAAACCCCGATAGTGGGGTCAGCCCGTTCTTCAGGTTGATCACATAGTAATAGGTTCCTGTCGGCAGCGCGCTCCCTTTAAAGGTGCCATCCCAGGGAGTACCATAACCGATAGAAGTGTAAATTTTTTGCCCCCACCGGGTGAATATATCGACCGTACAATTTACATACAGATCAAGGAATTTAATGTCCCAGGTGTCGTTAATGCCATCACCATTCGGCGTAAAAGTATTTGGGATGACTATGGACTGCTCTGTCGGCGCAATGGTGAGTGTTCCATCTATATAGCTGATGGTGTAGTTAAGCGCCGATGCGCCGCCAACCGTTATAGGGTATTGCCCGACCGCCGAATAGGTAGTGGCCGCAGTTGCCAGCAAGGGCGGGGTCGTTAAGTTAGCAACAGTTTCAAAATTTACAAAACCCACATAAGTGGCTGTCAGGGTCGGGTTAACGGTCCCGAAGGTTTTGCTTTTATCATCCGCTATAATGGCCAATAGTGCCGGGGTTACCGTGCTCACCGGCATAAACAGGTCTGCTTCAGCAGCCCCCGGGCTTGTTACTTTTATGTTGCCTGAATAAGGGCCTACCGGCGTGATAGCCGCCAGGCGGATATAAATAGTTTGCGCTGCAACGTTACCGCCGCCGCCGACCGTCAGGGTACTGCTAAAATCTACGTTATTGGTGCTGATCTCAAATCCTGCCGGGGGCGTAATTAAAATCCCGGAGGTTAAGCTTGTACCGGATACGCTAAAAGTTTCTGAGGGCGACGGCGTCCCGTAGGGGGTGGTCAGTGCACTCAAAGTGCCTGTGGCGGTCACGGCAGTTGGAGGGGTTGGGCCGACCGTAATGGTAAACGTTTGCGGTGCGCCGGTACATCCTGTAATTGAGTTGCCCGGCGTAACTACTATGGTAGCAATAACAATGCCCGCACCGGGGTTAACAGCAACAAACGAAGCGATATTGCCCGACCCGCTGGCGGGGAGTCCAATGGAAGGCGTATCGTTCGTCCAGGTGAAAACATCACCGGAGCCTGTAAAACTTATCGGCGTTGTTGTAAGCCCGTTTGCCGTAACCTCGCCGGTAACCGCATTGACGGTGGGCAGATAGTTTACAACACCATTAACGGCAACATCCTGGCTCGTCGCGCCGGGCGAGCTAAGTACAACATTGCCTGAAATAGGGCCAGGCGACGCGGTGGCCGCCGATCTTACGTATACAACCGTGTTGTTTACGTTGCCACCTGATTGGGTGATGGTAACCGTATTGCCAAAGCCCGATCCGGCACTAAGCGAAACCTCGAACCCCAACGGCGCTGCGGCGGTTATGTCGCCGGTCAATTTGCTCCCGGTCACCGTAAATTGCTCAATTTGCGGGCTTGCGGAGGCCATACCGGCACATGCGGAAATAGAGCCGGTCACCGCATTTGCTGCTATTGTTGGCGAAGTTGACAGTGTTGGTTCGATGGTGATGGTAAATGTGGCGGGCACCCCCGGGCAGCCTGTACCCTGCCAGATAAAATTACCGATGGAATCGGGAAACTGCCCTACACCGATCGTCGCAACCACATTACCCGTAGATGTATCGATAACTGACACTGACCCGCTGCCAAAATTATTCACATATAACAAATTGCCATTATCGCTTAAAGCCAATCCATCGGGCGTCGCGCTAACATTTAAATAGGTGACAGCCCTGGTCGCGGTATTGATAACTGCTATGGTTCCGGCGTTACTGTCCGACACGTATACAAAACTGCCATCAGGGCTAACGCAAACAGCGTCCGGGTTCGCCCCGACAGGCGCCGTCGCACTTACGGTGTTGTTTGAAGTATTGATAACGGAAACTGAGCTGGCGCCAAAGTTTGTCACGTAAACATTAGCACCATCCGGGCTGACGACCAGTTCAAAGGGGTGAGCGCCGACTGTTATGGTCGATACAACCGTGTTATTTAAAGTTGTGACAACGGAGACCGTATTTGAAGTGGCATTTGCAACATAAAGTTTGGTACCGTCGGGGCTTATCGCCAAACCCTGCGGGTTTGAGCCAACGGTGATAGCCGATGTTACCAGGTTTGTTACCGTACTTATGACTGAAACCGTTGTTCCTTCGTCGTTAGCAACGTACAGGGTACTACCGTCCGGACTGATAACCACACCTTCGGGCATTAACCCGACGTTTATGGTCGATATTACGGCATTTGTTGCCGCGTCGATCACCGAAACCGTGTTTGAGCCCTGGTTGGTAACGTATATTTTGCTGCCGTCCGGGTTTATGGCTACACCCCATGGGCTTTTCTGAACGGGGATGTTTTTTACGACAATATTATTACCTGTATTAATCACCGATACCGTATTCGATCCATAATTGTTGATATAGGCGAAACCGGACGAAGATGGTGTAACGGTAATCGTTGCTGTTATGGGGGCGCCGCTTGTGTTAACAGCCGTAAAAGCGGGTATGCTGCCGGTCCCGCTCGCCGGCAGGCCTATTCCGGGTGTGTTATTGGTCCAGTTGTAGGTGTTGCCCGTCCCGGAGATATTTATGGCGGTTGTTATTGCCCCGTTTAAAAATGACTGCGGAGCGATGGCACTCACTGTTGGCAGGGCGTTTACCGTGCCGGTAACCGGCACCGTTTGGGATTGAACCCCCGTAGAGTTGATGGAAACTTTGTCGCTGATAATGCCGGCACTTGAGGTTGCCGACGCCCGCACATAGATGATTGTATTATTTACCGATGTACCGGTTAAAGACAAAGTAATGGTAGTAGCAAAGCCACCGCCCGGCGAAAGAGAAATTTCAAAATTATTGGGCGCGGTTAAGACTATAGGCGCTGTGAGGCTGGTGCCCGAAACCGTAAATTGCCCGATATTCGGGCTGGTTGACGCAGTGCCCTGGCAAGTAGTGATGCCGCCGGTGACCTGGCTAACAACGATGCCGCCGGCTTGCGTTAACGTAGGATTTACGGTGATGGTGAATTGCATAGGGGTGCCGGTGCAGTTTGTCCCGGGCGTAATAAAATTACCAAAAGCAGCGGGGCTTCCGGCTACCGGTATCGTTGCGGTGACCAGGTTGGTTGCTGTACTTATAACCGATACCGTGTTCGAATTTATATTTGCCACATATACGCTGGATCCATCAGCGCTTACGCACACGCCGTATGGATTTACGCCAACCGGGATAATAGTCACCACCGAATTATCTGCCGTATTGATAACAAATACGTTATTTGAGTTTTGATTTGATACATACAACCGGCTGCCATCAGGGCCTAATGCAATACCCCAGGGATTTGAGCCTACCGGAATGTCGGCCATGACGGCATTAGTAGCGGTATTAATTACCGAAACGGTATTGGAAACAAAATTTTCAACGTATGCTTTGCTTCCATCGGCGCTAACCACTATGCCCCCGGGCGCGACACCAACGGGTATAGTTGCTATCAGCATATTTGATAACGCGTTGACAACCGATACGGTGCCGTTTCCGTTATTATTTGATACGTACACCTTGCTTCCATCGGGACTCACCACTATTCCGTAGGGATTTTGACCGACTGAAACCGTTGCCGTTACCGTATTTGTTGAAGTATTTATTACGGAAATAGTCCCGTCATCCTGGTTTGTAACATAAACCCGGCTGCCGTCAGGGCTTACCGCCACGCCTATCGGGTTTGCACCCGTGGGAACTGGGGTGATCACGGCGTTGGTTGCCGTATTAATTACCGACAGTGTAACAGCACCCCGGTTAACTACATATGCGCGCGTGCCATCCGGGCTTACCGCCACGCCTATTGGGTATCCGCCCACCGGTATGTTGGAAACTATTGAATTGGTAGCGGTACTGATAACTGAAACCGAGTTTGAGCCTTCGTCAGTTATGTACGCAAATTCGGAGGGCATCGGGGTTACGGTGATATTTGCCTTAACCGGGCTGCTGCCGGTATTTACCGCAACAAACGATGCGATGTTTCCCGTTCCGCTCGCGGGTAAACCAATCCCCGGCGTATCATTTATCCAGCTAAATGTGTTCGCGGTCCCGCTGAAATCGATAGCCGCTGTCGTCTGCCCGTTTGTAACACTTAGATTTGAAAGCTGGGTTACCGTAGGCAATGCATTAACCGTACCAGCTACCGGTATTTCAATAGTCGTGGCGCCCGGCGATGTACATGCTATCTTGCCTGAATTGCTACCCACAGCAGCAGTGGCCGCCAAACGTGCGTACACGGGTATGCTGATTAGGTTCCCCCCTACTGGCGTAACTGTCAAACTATTGCCAAAACCAGTCGTCGCTGAAAGGGATATCTCAAAACCATTGGGCGCTGCTAAAGAGACTGGGCCGGTTAAGTTACTGGCCGAAATCAGAACCTGCTGGATATTAGGACTGGCAGAGGCAGTGCCCTGGCATGTGGTATTATTGCCGGTTGCAGCAGTTGCGGTTATGGCGGGCGATGTTGCTGCGGTTGGCTTTACGGTGATGGTGAATTGGGTGGGGGGCCCCGTGCAATTGGAACCGCCCGTAACAAAATTACCTATATCGTATTGGCCTGTTGAAGCGGGAACAGTAAGCGTAACCGTGTTTGTGGTTGTGTTGATGACTGAAACGCTATTTCCATTTGTATTCGACACGTATACCGCATCGCCTGTGGGACTCACTGAAATTCCCTCCGGATTATTACCGACATTAATTGTTGCAGTTATCTTGTTAGTAGCAGCCGCTATCACAGAAACAGTTGTTGAGCCCGAATTCGAGATGTAAATTTGCTGCCCGTCGGGGGTTACCGATACACCCATCGGCGCAGCCCCTGTTGGGACTGTGGCAACAACAGTATTGCTTATAGTACTAATTACCGAAATTGTGTTTGATCCAAAATTAGCTGCATAGACATAGTTACCGTCAGGGCTTATCGCAATTCCGATTGGATTCGCTCCGATGGCAATTGTCGTAACGTTTTTTGTACTTAAGTTTACTACCGAAACTGTATTCGCCAGGTAATTTGTCAGGTAAAGACGGGTGCCGTCCTGGCTTACCGTAATACCCCACGGCGATGAACCTACATTGATGGTTGAGGTAACAACATTGGTCGCAGTGTTTATTACTGAAACAGTTTGTGATTGCTGGTTGGTTACATATGCCGCATTGCCATCGGGGCTAACCGCTACGCAATAGGGATAAGAACCAACCGGAATTGTCGTCATGACCGTATTTGTTGCCACATCGATTACGGAAACATTGCTCGATTCGGCATTTGTAACGTATACCCGGGTGCCTGCTGGGTTTACCGCTATGCCGGCGGGACCGCCCCCGACCTGGATTGCCCCTACTACTGTGTTGGTTTGTGTATTAATGACAGCAACTGAATTGAGATATGGATCTGGAAAATAAGCGTAACCCTTTGATGAAGGTTCTACGGTAATCGTAGCGTTAATTGGGCTGCTACCGGTATTCACCGCGGTAAATGATGCAATATTCCCCGTCCCACTCGCCGCCAACCCTATGCCCGGCGTATCATTTGTCCAGGTAAAAGTATTGCCTGTGCCGGTAAAATTAACGGCCGTGGTCGCCGCGCCATTGGTAGTAGATTGATTTCCGGGATTGTTTACCGTTGGTATAGCATTTACCGTACCTGTTACCGCCACATCCTGCGTTGCCGTTGTCGAGGTTAGCACCACACTCCCTGTAATATTTCCCGTTGCCGCAGTTGCCGATGACCGCACGTAAATTGTAGTGCTATTTACGGTGCCGCCTGTTTGCGTTAGCATTACGTTGGGCCCGTAGCCGTTGGCGGCGCTCAATGATACCTCAAAGCCGGCGGGGGCGGTTGCTGTGATGTTCCCCGCCAGGTTGCTGCCCGACACCGTAAACTGTTGTAGTTGCGGGCTTAGCGATGCGGTTCCGGCACAGGCAGAAATAATACCGGTGGCTGTGCTGGCCGTAATTGACGGAACAGCTGAAGAAGTTGGCTTTACGGTTATCGTGAATTGAATTGAGGCGCCGGGGCAACCAGGACCTGACATCACAAAATTGCCAAATGGCTGCGGGAATGCGCCCACAGGAATACTGGCAATCATCGAATTGGCTGCCGTTTCTATCACTGAAACGGTACCGTCAGCAACATTTGCTACGTATACACGTGTGTCGTCCGCGCTGATTGATATCCCGCCGGGTTGCAACCCTACCGTGATAGTACTTGTTACCGCATTACTTGAAGTACTGATCACCGAAACGGTGTTGGAGACATGGTTTGAAACATATACTGTACTCCCATCGTGGCTTACTAATACTCCCCAGGGTTCGTTGCCCGTTGCGATGGTTGCAATTACTGCATTGTTGGTGGTGTTGATCACTGAAAGATTGCCCGAATTATCGTTTGCTACGTAGGCACGGCTGCCATCGGGGCTTAACGCTATACCCGTAGGGCTTGAGCCTACCGCGATTGCGGCCACAACGGCATTGGTTACAGTATTGATCACTGAAACGGTTCCGCTGCCTGCGTTGGTTATGTAAACTTTACTCCCGTCAGCGCTTACCGCTACGCCGCTGGGGCTCTGGCCCACCGTAACGGTTGCTGATACCGAATTGGTTGTTGTGTTAATAACGGAAACGGTGCCATCGACAAAATTTGCCACATAAAGCTGGCTGCCATCCGGGCTTACTGATATGCCGAGCGGCCGTGTACCAACGTTTATGGTGGCCGTTATCGTATTAGTTGATGTATTGATTACCGAAACCGTGTTATCATTGATATTTGCCACATATACCCGGGTGCCATCCGGGCTTACCGATATGCCGCCGGGGCTTTGGCCTACCGTTATCGTTGACAATACCTGGTAGGTAATATTGTTGATGACCGCGACACTGGTTGCACCATATGGTACATATAAATACCCGGCTATTGCCGGTGTAGCCGTAATGGTGGCTACCACCGGGGTGGTTCCTGTATTAACAGCGGTAAACGAAGCGATATTACCTGTTCCGCCCGCGGCCAACCCAATACCGGGCGTATCATTGGTCCACGTAAAAGTGTTGCCTGTGCCGGTAAAATTTATTGCGGTCGTCGGCGTTCCGTTGGTCACAGACTCGTTAGCCACCGTGTTAATTTTTGGCAGGGCGTAAACGGTCGCGGTAAGAAACACGGTTTCGGTGGTTGTGCCTGATGTCAAATTTACACTCCCGGATATCGCACCCGTCGGGGCGGCAGCAATCGACCGGATGTATACTACTGTATTGGCGGCCGTTCCGCCTGTTTCCGGAATTATTAAACTATTGCCGTACCCACTGCCGGCAGAAAGTGACACCTCAAAAAGCGGCGAGGCTGTTGCGGTAATATTGCCTGTTAAACCGCTTCCGGAAACTGTAAATTGCTCTATCTCCGGACTCGCTGAGGCCGTGCCCGCACATGCGGAAATATAACCGGAAGCAGTGGTGGCCGTAATAGTCGGTGATGTAGCAGATGTTGGGTTTACGGTGATGGTGAATTGCACAGGTATTCCCTGGCAGCCCGTCCCCGAAGCAACAAAGTTGCCAAATGGTTTCGGCGTCGTGCCGACAGGAATATTTGTAACAATGGCATTTGTCGCCGTATTGATCACCGCGACGTTATTGAAGCCGCTATTCGTCACATAAGCTAAACTGCCGTCAGCGCTGCCCCAAACGCCGTATGAAGGGTCAACCGGGATTGTTGTGGTTAGTGTATTAGTCGACATGTTGATAACATTGACCTCGAAACCGTCGGGAACATAAGCCGTGCTGCCATCCGGGCTAAGCCATATAGCATAGCCCGCCCCCTTCAGTGGTATAGTGGTTTTGATGGTATTATTGGCAGTATTTGCGACCATAACGCTCCCGGTAACCGTACCCAACGTGGTAATGTACAACAAGCTTTCATCCGGGCTCAACGCTAAAGTTACCGGAAAGGAATCCGTACCAATTGATCCGGTATAACCGGTTATGGTATTGATTACGTAAACATCATTCCCTTCGGCATTAGCGACATAAAGTATACTGCCATCCTTGTTGGTTATCAGCCCTGCCGGCCCTTCACCCGCGCTTATTTTATTGATGACGGTGTTTGTGGCAACACTGATCACCGAAACATTGTCGTCCCAGGCATTTGATACGTAAACTTTGCTGCCGTCAGGGCTAAAAACAACACCATTAGGACGCGCCCCTACCGGTATTGTGGTAACGACTGTATTTGAAGAAGTGTTAATGACGGAAACATTGTTATCATATGAATTAGCCACAAATACAAGGCTGCCATCCGGACTAACAGCTACACCACTTGGGTTGCGGCCTACCGCAACAGTAGCTACCACCGCATTGGTTGTTAAACTGATTACAGAAACATTATTTGAAGCGGAATTTGAAATATAAGCGTACCCTAATGACTTAGGCACTACCGTGATCGTAGCCTTAACCGGGCTGCTGCCGGTATTTATGGCCGTAAAAGAAGCGATATCACCCGTACCGCTTGCGGCCAGGCCGATACCGGGCGTGTCATTGGTCCACGTATAGGTATTGCCGGGACCGGTAAAGCTAACGGGGAGCGTGGGTGCGCCATTATTAACCACCTGGGGGCCCAGCGGGTTTACAGTCGGCAAATTATTAATCGTTTCTGTAACAGGCACAGGCGACCCCGCAAACCCGCCGGAGGTAAGGTCAATGTAACCGGATTTAATACCTGCCGATGCCGTGGCGGCTGATCTTACATAAACAACAGTGCTGTTTACAACGCCACCGGTTGATTTAAGGGTTACAAAGTTGCCAAAGCCGCTGTTCGGGCTAAGCGAAACCTCGAAAACCGAGGGCGCAGCAGCTAAAATATCTCCCGGCAAGTTGCTGCCCGATACAGTGAATTGTTGTATTTGCGGACTTAACGATGCGGTACCAACGCAAGCGGAGATAGTGCCGGTGGCGGGCCCTGCCGTAATTGTTGGCGCCGGTGAAGAGGTTGGCTTTACCGTAATACTGAATTTAACGGGCGGCCCGGAGCAACTTGATCCGCCTGTAATAAAAGGCCCTAACGAAAGCGGCCCGATGCCCACCGCAATAGTTGCTGTTACCTTATTAGTACTTGTATTGATTACAGAAACATTATTGGAAAAATCATTTGCTACATATAGCCACGAGCCATCAGCGGTCACTGAAGTGCCAAAAGGGTCATTTCCTACAGCGATGTTAGTTACCAAAACATTGCCTGACGTATTGATAACACTCACGGTAGCGTCACCGTTATTTGCCACATAAATCCTGCTGCCATCGGGGCTAACGGATATGCTGACGGGCTCGGTACCAACGGGAAAAGTCGATACTGAATTATTGGTTGTGTTGATCACAGAAACGGTGTTGTCGGCTGCATTCGGAACATATGCGCGGCTGCCGTCAGGACTTAGGCATATGCCCAGCGGGCTGCTGCCCACCGTGATGTTTGTAACGACAGAATTAGTTGCGCAGCTAATAACATAGACTGCTTGCACCCCTCCGCATGCCACATAAACAAACTGCCCGTCCGGGCTCATCGCTATGCCGTCTGAAAATGTACCCACATTTATTCGCTTAACAACGGTATTCGTTTGTGTGTTAATCACGGTTACCTGGCTGCCGGTTGACACGTAAAGCCGGCTGCCATCCGGGCTTACGCAAATACCGTAAGCATAAGTACCCGCCATGATCGTTGTTGTAACGCTGTTGGTAGCCGTATTTATAACCGAAACCGAGCCGTCTGTGCTGTTTGTTACGTATACCCGGGTGCCGTCCGGGCTTTCGCAAACACCCTGCGGGGTTTGGCCAACATTGATGGTGGCTATTATTGAATTTGTAAATGTATTTATAACGGAAACCGTGTTTGAACCCGAGTTGGTTATGTACGCAAGCGGTGCATTGATTGGGGTAGCGGTAACAGTGGCCACGACCGGGTTGTTCCCGCTATTAACTGCAGTGAAAGATGCGATGTTGCCCGTCCCGCTGGCTGCCAGCCCAATGCCGGGTGTGTCATTCGTCCAGGTAAAAGTGTTACCCGTTCCGGTGAAATTAATGGCCGTGGATGGCGCGCCGTTGGTAACGAATTGACTGCCGGGGGAGTTAACTATCGGCAACGCGCTTACCGCGCCCCTCACAACAACCGTTTGGCTGCCTGCCCCCGTTGAAGTTAAATTGACATTGCCCGATATGGGACCGGCCGGGTCGGACGATGCCGACCGGACATATACCAACGTATTGGCTGCCGCACCCCCTGTTTCAGGGATTGTTACACTAACTCCGTAGCCGCTACCCGATGTAAGCGACACCTCAAAGCCCGCCGGCGCAGTTGCCGTGATATTCCCGGTTAAATTACTGCCCGAAACGGTAAACTGCTGTATTTGAGGGCTTGCCGATGCGGAGCCCGCACAGGCGGAAATTGTGCCGGTGGCAGGGCTCGCGACGATTGTAGGCGGTAATGCATTGGTTGGATTTACGGTAATTGTAAATTTAACAGGGCTGCAGTTGAAATTTCCGGTAATAAATTCACCAAACGAATTGTGATATTCGCCAATGCTGAGCGTAGAAATTACCTGATTATTTGTTGTATTGATTATTGATACGTTATTATCTATAGTATTCGACAAAACATAAGCTTCACTGCCTTCAGGACTGAATGAAACTCCTTCCGGCGATGAGCCGACTGTTATTGTAGCTGTCACCGAACCAGTTGCAGTATTAATTACTGAGACTGTACCATCTCCAAGATTTGACACATAGGCCAAGCTACCATCCGGACTAATTGATATACCAACAGGAGAATTACCTACAGTTATATTAGAAACCACCATACCTGTTGCAACATCGATGACCGAAACGTTCCCTGAACCCTCATTTGCAGCATACAACACCTTCCCATCCTTGCTTAGTGCCAATCCCCAGGGTGTTGAACCAACCACTATCGTAGATATCACCAAATTGGTGGAGGCATTAATTACTGAGACAGTGCCGTCTCTTCCATTTGACACATAAACCGTATTGCCATCGGGGCTGATTAATAAACCATTTGGATTGGAAAATTTTCCGATTAAAATAGTGGATATAACTTTATTTGTAACGGCGTCGATTACCGTAACGGTGCCCGGCCCTTGATTTGCCACATATACCAGGCTCCCATCCGGACTCACTGAAATGCCATATGAAGGCCCCGGAGCTATTGGTATAGTTGCTATTACCGCACTGGTTGCTGTATTTATTACTAAAACATTGTTATCGTCAAAATCTGTCACATAAACCAGCTTACCGTTTGGGCTTATAGCAACGCATTCCGGAAATCTTCCCACAGGTATTGTTGCAACAACCACATCGGTTGCGATATTGACTACTGAAATAGCGCCTGAAGGTATTGAATTAGCTATGTAAGCAAAACCGGCCAGCGTCGGCGTCGCCGTAATATTTGCTATTACCGCTGTATTCCCATTATTTACCGCTGTAAACGAACTAATATCTCCAGTCCCGCTCGCCGCTAACCCTATCCCCGGGGTATCATTTACCCAATTATAAATACATCCCCCACCCGTAAAATTAACAGCATTAGTCGTCTGGCCATTATTAAGCACCTGGTTGTCCTGCCCCCACACCTGTGACGAGAGAAAAAAAGTAAAAGCCAGTAAGACAAGTAAATATCTTCTCATGCGCCCGTCCGATGCTGCCTGCGTTTTAGCGTTTAGGGGTATATTGATTCATTCCTCTCAAAAAGAGACCTAATATATAAAACTTTAATGATTTACGGATGATCGTCACACCTCGCGGCAAGCGCCTGATCTGATGCCGCTGCCATTTCAAATTAAACTCCGGCGCCATCATTTCCCGGCATTACAAGATAGCCCGGACTGGAAAAAGTGATAAAAAGGGTTTACACCCATTTTATTAAAATCATTACACAAAACATTGATTTACAGATAATTACATTATTTTAAATTTCTGCATCCCATAAAAGTGTATACCCTGTGTATACCTTTTTGTGCTTTCCAGCTGCGCTTTGTGTATTGCGCCCAGCTAAATCCAATATTAAAATACCTTTTTAACCTGTATGCCGTTCAAAATACTTTCCCCCTTTATGCCTTTAAAGCTTATATCAATTCCTGTGCCGCCGGTTACGTCGATGGTGTACCGGATGGAAAAAGCCCGGAACGGCTGCAGGTAATTATCGTCGCCTAATGCTTCGGCAACCCTTTGACCATTGATGAAAACATCGAAACTGCGGCCTGTGAGCGCATCGTCTTTTTGCGTTGCCGCATTCAGGTTAAAAACTGAGGTTTGACCTTTTACGTTCGAAACCAATTCGGCAAAAAGCAGGGTAACCTGGTATTTACCATCAGTAACATCCGCCTTAAAGTCGTTTAAACCGACCCGCTGGGTGGCATAGATCGGATCATAGCCGGTTCCTAAAATATTCTGGTTGGTGCCAAATTTTTGCAGGTTGGTATCCTTCATCGCAAAAACATGGCCGCCAATGTATCCCCAACTCCCCGGCGAATAAGGTTTTTCGGGCAGCCACACCTGTTGCAGTTTGTCGTCGGCATAAAAACGGGTATCGCCCAGGCTTACGTTGAGTTCGGTAAAAGGAAGTATTTTACTATTGAGCGATGCGGGCTGCATTTTAAAATTTATAGTCGCGAAGTCTTCATAAAAAATTCCATTTTCCCCGGCAGAAGCCTTTAAATTATTTACCCCGTTGCTAAACGGAACATTAAAAATGGCCACTTTATCTTTCACCTGTTGCTTATCCAGCAATTTACCGTTCAATGATAAACTTACCTCGGCAAGATTGCTGTAAACCTCAACAGGCTGGATGCATTGTGTATTTTCGTCCCCTGTTCCTCCCCGGATTACCCAGTTTCGCGAACCAATTTTGATGAACGGCTTTTTTAAAAGATTAGCCTGGTAATAGTAATACACATCCTTCGGGACTCGTTCATCGCTGGCCACGCCCTTGCTGTTTTTGTGGGGCGAGGCGTCAATGCGGGCATATGAATTAAAATCAACCAAACACCACATGGCGCCCCCGGCCACAAAGGGCCTGTCCATCATGGCTTTTAAATAATGTTTGTGGTAGCTGGTTTGATATTCGATGGTTTTGTCAAAGCGCTGCGGGTTAAAGCTGTGTAAGCGGGTATCGCCGTCGCAGCCGTATTCGGTTACGATCAGGGGTTTATCGGGCAGTTCCAGGCGGTGCCTGTCCAAAAATTTGCCAAAACCTTCAAAATCGGGGGCGTACCAGCCATAATATAAATTCCACCCGATAATCTGCGGAATTTTGGTGATGCCGGCATTATTATAACGGTCAAAATCGCCATGGCAGGAGATCATGGTATAACGCGATGGGTCCTCGTGGCGTGTAAGGCTATCGAGTTTCCCGGCCAGCGCAGCCACATCATGAAAGTAGGCCGTTTGCTCGGGCGATTTGTTTTTATAACGTGGTTGCAAAAGCACCTCGTTCATATAGGCCCAGATGATGATGCAGGGATGGTTAAAATTTTGCGCGATCATCTCGCGCTGCATATTTTCGCAATTTTGGGTAAACTCACTTGATTGAGTGATGCGATTGACGATGGGTATTTCGATAGAAGCCAGCAGGCCCAGCCGGTCGCAGGCTTCCAAAACAGCTGGGTCCTGCGGGTAATGAGATATGCGGATAAAGTTTGCGCCCATATCCTTCAGCAGTTGCATATCCCGCTCATGGATAGCGTCAGGCACGGCGTTGGCCATGCCCGGATAATCCTGGTGGCGGTTGGCGCCAATGAGTTTCAGCGGCTTGCCATTTAAATAAAAGCCCGTCGCTGCGTCAAACTTAAACCAGCGCAAGCCAAGCGGGTTGGTGGTTTGGTCGAGGACATTCCCGTCTTTGTCTTTAACGGTGGTTACAACTTTATACAGGTAGGGATCGTCTGGCGACCATAAATGAGGTTGGGTGATGCCATTTAGCAACTGATCAACCGCACTTGTCCCATTCGCTGCCAAAGTTTCATGCGTAGTTACTTCTTTCACCACGTTGCCGCCCGCATCTTCAATAGCTGAGGTCACTATAACCTTTAACTTAGCCGCCTCGGTATTGGTGATCGAACTTTCTACAGCTACATTAGCCGTCGCATCGCTCACCATTGGCGTTTTTATCCTTACCCCGCCGCCGGCATTATTATCCAAATTAAAATGAACGGGATTAGCGGTGATCAAATAAACATCGCGGTAAATGCCGCCAAAAAAGGTAAAATCAGCATTTAGGGGCGGAATGTTTTCGTTGTGGCTGTTGTCAACCTTAACTGTAATTTCATTTGAAGTTGAGGTTTGATCGTATTTTAAAAGTTTACCAATGTTAAAACTAAACGCTGTGTACCCGCCGATATGTTTGCCTGCAAATTGCCCGTTAACATAAACCTCCGTAACCTGGTTGGCGCCTTCAAAATACAGGTAAATGCCTTTGTCCTGCCACGATTGCGGCACATATATTATTTTTTTGTACCAGCCGACACCGCGATAATACGATGGCGAATCGATCGTAACATCTGTTGTATTCCAACTATGCGGGAGCGATATTTTTTCCCATCGGATGGTATCGGCCTGGTTGGCCGGGAAACCGTTAATGTCTCCTTTGTGGAACCCCCAGTTGGAATTGATGGTTTGCCTGAGGGTGGACTGGGCGAAGGCCATCCAGGCACACGTTATCGCCCCGATGATCATGAATATGCGCTTTTTCATATCGACCTTTTATTGAAATACATCACACCGGCGTGTCCGGCTGTGCGCGCCGTAGAGACGCGATGCATCGCGTCTCTACAACCGTTAATTTTAACAGTATGGTAAACCGTTTAAAAGAACTTATCCGGGTTTGGTACCAGGTTTAAAAATTTGTCGAAATTTTCTTCGTAGTGCGACTGATCCAGTTTATAATAAAATGCCCCTTTTTTTGATGACAGCTTATCTTTCTCGGGCTGTTTAACCAACAATCCTGTCGACAACAGCTTACGGCTAAAATTACGGTCGTCAAAAGTAGTATCGTACACGCCTTCATAAAGCGCCTGCAGCTGCGGGATGGTAAATTTCTCCGGCAAAAGCTGGAACAATATGGGGTGCAGGGCCGCTTTATAGCGCAACTCCCGCTGGGCCAGCCTTACCATTTCGGTGTGGTCAAAAATCAGTTCGGGCATTTCGCTCAGTAAAAACCATTCGGCGTGGTATTCATCACTCAGCTGTTTTTCGTACTGGTGGATGTCGATCAGCGCAAAATAAGCGATGGACAAGGTACGCTCAACCGGGTCGCGGTCTGGTTTGCCAAAAACCTGGAACTGTTCCATGTAAACATTTTTCAACCCGGTGCGAAGCTCCAGGATACGGTTTGCGGCGTCTTCGGGGCTTTCGGACGGCTGGATAAAGCCGCCCATCAGGCTCCATTTGTCTTTTTCCGGCTCGATATTACGCTGTACGAGCAGTAATTTAAGGTTCCATCCGTCAAAACCGAAGATGATGCAATCCGTTGCAACCAACATTCGCTTCTGACCTGTATATCTCTGCATAATGGTTTATAGTGATTTACAAGTGTAGAAAAAAAATCGGAGATTTTTTGTTCAGAGATTAGAGGTTAGTTGATTAGAGATTAGTTTTGATCCAGTTGATTGAAGCTCCTAACCACTAATCTCCAATCTCTGATCACTAACTGACTCTCTTCCCCTGCAACAACATATCCATCGCGTGGTCAAACGAGCCGGCCTGTATCACTTCACCGGAGTTGACGAAGAAAATTTCATCGGCATTTTCGATGGTATTGAGGCGGTGGGCAATGATCACCCTTGTGGTGGTTTCGGGCAAATTGTCCAGGATATCGCTCAGCAGCTTCTCTGTTATGGTATCGATGTTTGCCGTCGCTTCATCCAATATCAGCAGTTCGGGGTCGCGTAAAACGGCGCGCATAAACGCGATCAGCTGTTTTTGGCCCAGGCTGATGCTGTCTCCGCTTGAGGTAACTTTTGTATCCAGTCCCTGCTCAAAAATAGCGAGCAGGCTGCCGAGGCTGGCTTCTTTTATAGCCTGTTCTAATTGATCATTGGAATAATCAACATATTTCTCATTGCCATACAGGATATTTTCGCGCACGGTACCGGTAAACAAAAACGGTTCCTGCAAAATAAAACCGATCTTTTTAGTGCGTTCGGCGGGCTCATAAGTACGAATGTCTTTACCATCCAGCAGCACGGCGCCATTGGTCGCATCGTATAACCGCGCAATGATGGAAGCTGTGGTAGTTTTGCCGCCCCCGGTCGGACCAACCAGGGCATAGGTTTTACCGCGCTCCAGCTTAAAGCTGATGTTGTGCAATATCTCCCGGCTTTCGTCATAACTAAAGTGGACATTTTTAAATTCGAGCAATGCAGCCGACGGATCGGCCAGGCTATTATCTACGGTAACCAGGTCATTTTCCAATATTAATATCTGCGAAATCCTGTCCCAGCCTGCTATCGCGGTCTGGAAAGTTGACCATAAGGTGGCTAACTGCCTTAAGGGGTTATAAAACTGGTTGGCGTAGGACAAATAACTTACAGCGACTATACCAATGCCTATTTCGCCAATTGCAATTAAATGAATACCATAAGCCAAAACGATTAGCTGGGCAAAACTCGACAAGAAACTATAAACAGGCAAATAGCTATTATTAGCAATCCCGGCGTCAATTGCAGACTTATAATTGTCCTGATTGGCCAGGTCAAAACGTTTACGGAAGTAATCGCGACGGTTAAATGCGATGATTACCTTGAAATTATTCAGGCTTTCCTGTATCTCGCCACTCATACCACCAACACTTTTCAAATTCTTTGCGTTTTTATTTTTTACCCAGGTAGATGTTAGGCTGGTAAACAACAAAATTATAACTGCCGGAACGAGTGTAGCAGCACCAAGTTTGATATTCACAGACATCAAAAATATACCGGCGCCCAACATGGTCGCAATGCTGCCGATAAACTGCATCAGCGACTGCGAAAAAAAGGTATTGATTTTATCGGTATCGTTATTTATGCGTGAGATAAGGTCGCCGGCCTTATTTTGATTAAAAAAACCTACCGGCAACAATTGTATCTTATTAAAAATGGCGTTGCGCAAAGTAAACAACATACGTTGCCCTACCCCGCCCATCAATCTGGTTTGCAGGTAGCTGGATACTAAGGCAACCAGGTACATAGCCAACAACCACCCGCAGTTTACCAGCACGCCATGGTAGTTTTTATGCGGAACGAATATGTATCTATCGATAGTATGGCCGATAATGAGCGGCCCCATCAGGTTTAAAAAAGAGTTGACCAAAATGGCGATGAGCGCCATGATGAGGTTTTTCCGTTCGTGCCTGATCAGCTGCAGCAACTTACCAAGCGACGTCCAGGTTGACGTTTTGGGGGCATTAGCCTGGAGATCATTTAGATTGTAGTTCATAATTGCTGGTGCTTTGTTGCGAATTAAATATCTGTACGTAATCGGGGCTGGTTGCCATCAGTTCCTCGTGCTTGCCGGTAGCTACTATTTCGCCCTGCATCAATAAAATGATCTGGTCGTAATGTTCAACCGATGCTATTTTTTGGGTAACGGAAATAAGCGTTAAGCCGGGATAATTTTTCTGCACGTTGGTTAATATCTTTGTTTCGGTGCTGTTATCCACCCGCGCGGTAAAATCATCCAGCAATAAAACCTTGGGATCAAGCGCCAGGGCACGGGCCAGCATGATGCGCTGTTTTTGCCCCCCCGAAAGGCTGGAGCCGCGCTCGGAGACTATCGTGCTTAACTTTTCCGGCAACGCATTTACAAAGTCCCCAAGTTCGGCGGTGTCAACGGCCTTTTGGAGGGACTGGTCGGTAACCGTATCGCTAAAGGCAATGTTCTCGCGGATGCTCATGTTAAAAATGATGCTGTCCTGGAAAACGAAGCCAACCTGCCGGTGGAAGTATTCGCTATCGTATTCAGTAATCGGGCGACCATCAAAAAGTACTTCGCCCGACGTTTGTTTAATTAGCCCGGTGAGCAAATAGAGCAATTGCGTTTTACCAGCTGCGGTAGGGCCGATAATGGCTATTTTGGACCCTGCCTTCACCTTAAACGAAACATCCTTCAGCGCTGGTTTCTGACCGTAGATAATGGATATATCTTTCATTTCGATATTGCCCAGCAGCGTTTCCTTCAACACACCCTTTTCAGAGGTATCTTCCGCATTTAAAACGCCGTAAATCCGCTGGAAGGAAGCCGTTGCCTGCGCGATGATATTGCTCATGAAGCCGATGACCAGGATGGGGAAGATCAACTGCGCCAGGTAACTCATGAATGCTGCAAAGTCGCCCAGGCTCATGGTATTGGCGATCACAAAATGGCCACCCAGCGCCAGGATGGTGAGCGAAGCAATATTTGCAGTGAAGGTGATCACCGGTATCAGGCCTGAGAAAAGTTTTAAAATTCCCAGGCCGATGTCCTTTGCCTCGGTATTGGCCTTTAAAAATTTATCCAGCTCCAGCGACTGCGAATTGATGACCCGGATAAGCGCCGAACCTAAAATACTTTCGTTAATTACTTTATTCAGCCAATCGATAACCCCGCCCCTTTTGATGAATAACACCCTTACCTTTTTCAATACATAAAAAAAAGTGCCGCCGATAATGGGAATGATGGCGATAATGCATAACCCCAGCCGCCAGTTAATGGTCAGCAATAATACACTGGCGCCGATAATGATAAATGCCGACGAAACGATAGATACCAAGGCCTGCGACACAAACAGTTTGATAGAATCGGCATCGCTGGTTAGGTTGGTAAGCAGCTTAGCGGGCGTCACCTGGTCGATAAAGGCATTGCTTTGCCGGGATATTTTGTCGGAAAGGCGTGTGCGCAAGTCGCGGGCCACCCGTTCAGATGTGTAGGTTTGCAGAATGGTTTGCAGGTACGAAAAAACAAAAATGAACACCACGGCCAGCGAGAACTGCACCAGTGTTGGATTTACGTTGAAATGGGTGTGCGTTAAATAGCTGTGTATATAAGCATCAATGCCGTGTGAAATAATTTTGGGCAGCCAAAGGGTAACGCTGTTGCTGAACAGCGCAAACAATATCAATAAAGAAACCAAACCCCTGTAAGGTTTTAACAGGCTAAAAATACCCGGCTGCTTAGGTTTGTTATCGGCTTTATCCATGCTGTAATTTTTTGATCAAATAATAATCGCCCGTAAAAATAATCGCAGATTTAGTCGATTGCTATAATTATCCGGTATATTTTTTTTCGCATCATAAAGATGAAATTATTCCGTTAACCCTAAACAGGCTGCTTTTATGGAGTAGACGATTGTGGAGGGGGAATATTTTATGGGCTGGTGGATTTGTAGAGATCGCAACATTTTGCGTCTCTAAACGAAATGCCGGCCTTTTAGACCTGAACCCGGGAACCAAGGTCCGAGACGCAAAATATTGCGTCTCTACACGGTATGCGCCATCTGAAATATTGTATACAAATGATGCGCCTCATGCAGCAGGAAAAATTCCGTCCATTCCAAAACGGTTAGTTTGCCGTATTTCGGGTGGCTGCCGGTACGTTCGAGCTTGTCGGGGGGTAAATGGGTGATTAATTGGAAGATGGTTTCCCGGTCGTGCGATATTTTTTTCAACAATTCGTAGGGCGTAAAAGCGCAATAAATTTCAAACTCATCATCATCCTCGGCCCGGTATGCATCAAATGCCGGCTGATCCACCGTTAATATTTTATGAATACGATCGAGAAAAACAGGCTGGTATTTAGCCAGGTGAGCAATGTTTTCGTGGATACTCCATTTGCCTTTCACCACCTGCCGGCTTATCTGCCGGTTGTTCAGCTTAATAATAAGCGCGGCGATGGTTTTGTGCTGCTCTTTTAAACGCTGTGTTAATGATGGGTAGATCATAGTGTTTTTTACGTTTGGATTGGGGAAATGGTTGAATTGTGGGGTAAAATTAACCTATCGCCTAAGGACATTTTTGTCATTCTGAGCAAAGCGAAGGATCTTGAATAACACACCAGCACGCAGACTGTCGCCTTAAGATACTTCGCGTTGCTCAGGATGACAAAATTAACTGCCCATTATTTTTATCAATTCCCCCAGCTTTTTCAAACACCGGTCAATCTCTTCGCTGTACGGTATGCCAAAACTAATGCGTATAAAATTGGTAAACCGGCTATCCGTACTGAATATCTGGCCCGGTGATATTACAATATTATAAACCAGCGCCTGCTCATAAAGTTCAAAGGCGTTGACATTTTTATTCAGCTCTATCCAAAGCCCGTAACCGCCATCGGGGCGGCTGACCTTTATATCCGGCGGAAAATACTCCGCGATGGCCTGGGTGTAACGCATGCATTGCGTATGCAATGCACGGCGCAAATTGCGCATATGCAGGTCGTACCGCCCTGTTTCTAAAAAATGAGCTATGGCGGCCTGCGTCGGCGCTGCTGACGAAAGCGCGTGCATGAGTTTTAGCGTGATGATTTGTTCCTTAAATTGACCCGGGATACACCAGCCAACACGATAACCCGGCGCCAGTGATTTGGATACCGACGAACAAAGCATGACCAATCCCTTTTTATCAAAGCTTTTGCAGGTGCGCGGGCGGGTTTTGCCAAAATAGACCTCACCGTAAATATCGTCTTCTATCAGCGGCACTTCATGTCGCGCCAGCAAATCAACCAGTTGTTTTTTCTTTTCGTCCGTCATGCAATAGCCCAGCGGGTTGCTGAAGGTGGTGACAAACAGGCAGGCTTTTATTTGCTTTTGTGGAATGGCCTGTTGCAGGTAATCTAAATCGAGCCCGGCAACCGGGTCAGCCGGTATCTCAACGATTTTTAAGCCGAGGCTTTGTATGGTACTGAATATGCCGAAATAGGTGGGGCTTTCAATGGCAACGGCATCGCCCGGCTTGGTGACCGCCCGCAGGCAAAAACCCAGCGCTTCCATACAGCCCTGCGTGGTGATAATATCATCGGCCGATACATTGCCGCCCCAGCTGAATGCGAAACGGGCGATCTGTTTGCGCAGGTTTTCATTGCCCTGTATCGCATCGTAATTGATGCAGCTGTCCGGACTGCTGCGGATCGCTTCAATCATCGATTTATTCAACTTGGCCTGCGGCACCAGCGATAAAGCCGGGGCCGAGCGCGACAAGCGGATAATACTTTCGTTGGAATAATTACGATAAACGAGCGAGATCATCTCGTCGAGGGTTAATTTTTTTGCTTCCTTAACCTGTTTTACAGGTTTATGCTGATCAAAAGAGCGGGCCGGCGTATAGCGCACATAATAACCTGATTTTGGCCGCGCCTCTATCAGGCCCTTTATTTCCAGCTGCACGTAGGCTTTATAGGCGGTGCTCAAACTAATGCCCTGTTCCTGGCTAAGCGCCCGAACCGATGGGAGCTTGTCGCCGGTTTTTAACAGTTGCTGTTTGATCTGGCCGGCCAAACGATCGGCGATTTGCTGGTAAAGGAAATCTTCGGTGGTGGGCGGTGCTAATGGTAGATTCATTTGAGCAAGAATTGGGTTGTTTGCATGAGGGTAAAAGACGAGATTTGGGTTTGAGAACCAAGAATCAAGAACCAGGAGTCAAGATAGAGGAGTCCCCTTTTCCGTCCACGCAGGGTCTCTCGCAGAGGACCCTGCGCTCCGTGCCTGGGGAACCGCAACTATCCAACAGCCGCCTTTGCAAGGGGAGTTTCGTTTCATAGGGACATACGCCGCAGGGTCCTCTGCGAGAGACCCTGCGGAAACGGTTGAGATGGCCATTTTTCCGTCCACGCAGGGTCTCTCGCAGAGGACCCTGCGCTCCGTGCCTGGAGGAACCGTAACTATCCAGCAGCCGGCTTTGCAAGGGGAGTTTCGTTTCGTAGGGACATACGCCGCAGGGTCCTCTGCGAGAGACCCTGCGGAAACGGTTGAGATGGCCATTTTTCCGTCCACGCAGGGTCTCTCGCAGAGGACCCTGCGCTCCGTGCCTGGAGGAACCGTAACTATCCAGCAGCCGGCTTTGCAAGGGGAGTTTCGTTTCGTAGGGACATACGCCGCAGGGTCCTCTGCGAGAGACCCTGCGGAGACGGTTGAGATGGCCATTTTTTCTTGGATCTTGATTCTTGACTCTTGGCTCCTCCAATCTGTTATGCACAAAAATATAAAATCTGCATCTGTTTTGTCAAAAAAATATCCTTGAATTTTGTACTTAATTAATTTTCGATGAAAGATCAAAATAACACCCCCGAAATTGGTTTGGACCCGGCCAACTGGGAGGATTTCAGGGTTTTGGGACACCGTATGATCGACGATATGGTGGATTATCTAAAAAACATCGGCGAGGGGCCGGTATGGACGCCTATTCCTGAAAAGGTGAAGGCGTCATTTCAAACCGGCATTCCGCAGCAGCCAACGCCTGTTGATGATATCTATAACGAGTTTAAACAAAACATCCTCCCCTATCACGGCGGCAATATTCATCCCAAATATTCCGCGTGGGTGCAGGGTACCGGCACGGCGATGGGCGCCCTTGCCGACCTGCTGGCCGGCGTGATCAACAGTAATGCTACCATGGCCGACCAGAGTTCGCTGTATGTGGACCAGCAAGTGATCAACTGGTGCAAACAATTGCTAAACTACCCGGCTGATGGCAGCGGCATATTGGTGAGCGGTGGGTCGGTGGCGAATATCACTGCACTGATCGTGGCGCGCAATACCATCATCGCAAACTCAAAAAGCGGCGGGGTCTATGTGGCAACCGGCAAGCTGACCGCTTATTGCAGCAGCGAAACCCATAATTGTGTAAACAAGGCAGCCGAGGTGATCGGCATAGGCGGCGAGCAGTTGCGTAAAATACCGGTGAACGAAAATTACGAAATTGATGTACAGGCGTTGCAGAGGCAGATCGATGCAGACAGGGCGAACGAGTATGTTCCGTTTTGCATCATCGGCAATGCGGGCACGGTTAACACTGGCGCGATAGATCCACTGGATGAGCTTTTAAAGATCGCCCGAAAAGAAGAAATATGGCTGCATGTCGACGGCGCTTTTGGGGCGCTGGCAAAACTGGTGCCTGCATATGCCGACCGGCTAAAAGCGCTGGAACAAGTAGACAGCGTGGCGTTCGACCTGCACAAATGGATGTATATGCAATACGAGGTTGGTTGCGTGCTGTTTAAAGATGCAGCCGCACACCGCAAGGCTTTCGCCACGGCAGTTAATTACCTTACTGCGCATGAGCGCGGGCTGGCCGGCGGCCCGGAAACGGTTTCGAACTATGGCATGGAGCTTTCGCGCGGTTTTAAGGCGCTTAAGGTTTGGATGTCGCTGAAGGAGCATGGGGTTGAAAAATATGCGGCGATGATCAGCCAGAATATCGACCAGGCCTTTTACCTCGGCGAGCAGATAAAAAAACACCCAGAGCTGGAACTGCTTACACCGGTTAATATGAATGTGGTTTGCTACCGGTATAACCCCGGCAATTTGGATGATGACCAGCTTAATGCACTCAATAAAGAGTTGCTGATGCGCATGCACGAAACCGGCGTTGCTGCGCCATCAAGCACTTTGCTGAAAGGAAAATATGCCATAAGGGCGGCCATCACCAACCACCGCACACGGAGGCATCATTTGGACGAGATGGTTGAAGGGACGATTGCGATTGGTGATAAATTGATGAAAGAACTGGAAGCAAAGCTGTTCAAGTTTGATTTTTTGACAACGTAAATAAATAACAAACTATAACCAAATCGGAATGTCGCTTCAACTCAATATTCGACCAATAGCCCCCAGCGATTATGAGCAATGGCTGCCTTTGTGGGATGGCTACAATGCATTTTATGGCCGGTGGGGACCCACGGCGCTAGCTCCTGAAGTTACCCAAATGACCTGGTCGCGATTTTTTGATGTTTATGAACCCGTGCACGCTTTGGTTGCGGAAAGCGAAGGCAAATTGCTGGGCTTAACCCATTATATTTTTCACCGTACCACCGTCTCCATAGCGCCAATTTGCTATTTACAGGACCTGTTTACGACGGAAAATGCCCGCGGAAAAGGTGTGGGCAGGGCGCTGATCAATGCCGTTTATGAGCGGGCAAAGCTTGCGGGCGCTTTCCGGGTATACTGGCAAACACATGAGACCAACCATACTGCCATGCAGCTTTATGATAAAGTGGCCGAAAAATCCGGATTTGTGGTTTACCGTATGGCCACCTGATATATTGAATTGAACTTTTACGAATACTGATATGACCCTGAATTTTGACCCCAAAACTGAATATGTGCTGGAAGACGAACGTGCCTTGCTAAGGCCGATGAAGGAAACCGACCTGGAATTGCTGCTGCCATTTGCATTAAACGAACCCGACACCTGGAAATATTCCTATCTCAGCGCCCGCGGTGAGGACGGCATGCGACAATATGTTAATGATGCCCTGGACGGCCGCAAGGCCGGCACACAATACCCCTTTATCGTTTTCGACAAAAAAACCGGCGAGTACGCCGGAAGCACTCGTTTTTATGATATCAAGCCTGCCTGGCAAACCCTGCAGCTGGGCTATACCTGGTATGGCGAAAAATTCAGGGGCAGCGGGTTAAATAAACATTGCAAATTCCTGCTGCTACGCTTTGTTTTTGAAAAACTGGGGGCGCTGCGGGTTGAATTCAGGGCCGATTCGCGTAATGAGCGGAGCATTGCTGCGATGAAAAGTATTGGCTGCGTACCTGAAGGCATATTGCGGCAGGATATGCCGTTATGCGACGGCGACCGGAGGAGTTCTATCATTTTGAGCATCCTGAAGGAGGAGTGGGAAAACAGTGTGAAGGATAATTTGGCGAGGAGGCTTTGAGGGATTATTAATGATGAGCTGGCTAATTTAACCGCAAAGTGCGCTAAGATTTAACGCAAAGTGACCCAAAGCCTGTCCATTTAAAATACATTTTTTGTTGAAATATAGGAATAATATCTCGCCGATTTACAGGCTTTATGGCCTTTGCGCGAACCTTTGTGTTCTTTGCGGTTAATTTTAATGTACTTTGCCATCTTTTTCAGGATAGACACGCTAATGTCATAATTCTAAACCTTTAAATTTTTTTAGGGCGTCGCTCGTGTTTGATAGATATTTACTAACGATGTTTAGTAACAAAAACGCGGTTCAAAAATCTATTAATAAAACGACACGGTGGATACTATTCTGAATATTGAAAACCTGGGCAAAACTTACCAAAGCGCCGGGCGCACGCTTACAGTTCTTGATCAAATTAACTTTTCTATTACGGCAGGTTCAACCAATGCTATTGTCGGCCCCTCGGGCAGCGGCAAAACTACTTTGCTTGGCTTGTGCGCAGGTTTGGACCGGCCGGGATCAGGCAAGGTTGAGTTGGAGGGTATAAACCTGGGCGGTTTGTCTGAAGACCAGCGGGCGCAGGTGCGTAACCAGTATGTAGGTTTTATTTTTCAGAATTTCCAACTGCTGCCCACTTTGACGGCGCTGGAGAATGTGATGGTTCCGTTAGAGCTGAGAGGCGAAAAAAATATCAAAGCAAGATCACTGGAGCTTTTGGATAAAGTTGGTTTGACCGACCGCGGCCACCACTACCCTGCCCAGCTTTCGGGCGGCGAGCAGCAAAGGGTTTCGCTGGCCAGGGCGTTTTCTAATTCACCTGCGATCCTGTTTGCGGATGAGCCAACCGGTAACCTGGATGCTGAAACAGCCGAAAAAGTGGTAAAACTAATCTTCGACCTGAATAAAGAAGCCGGTACTACCCTGGTTTTGGTTACCCACGATTTGGAACTTGCCGGTAAAACCCAGCGTATTATCCGCATTAAAGGCGGCAGACTGATTGCCGACGAAAAAACCGGGAACATATAATGGCCATGGAGAAAAGAAAGATCAATATCCCCTGGCTTTTTGAAATGGCCTGGCGCGACAGCCGGCGCAACCGCTCGCGGTTGCTGCTGTTTATTTCGGCCATTGTTTTCGGGATTGCTGCGCTCGTAGCCATTTATTCGTTCCGTTATAACCTGGAGGCCGATATCAATAGCCAGGCGGCTACCCTGATTGGCGCCGACCTTGCGGTTTACAGCGGCAAACCGGCTGACGGAAAGATCAAACTATTGCTGGATTCGCTGGGGGATGAAAAATCGCAGGAGCGGACCTTTGTTTCCATGGTCTACTTCCTAAAGGGCAGCGGCACACGGCTGGTACAGGTACATGCATTACAGGGTGAGTTCCCTTACTATGGCAGCCTGGAAACAACCCCGGTTTCGGCGGGAAAAGCCTTTAAAAACGGTAAGTCCGCCCTGGTTGACAGACTATTGATGCTGCAATTCAATGCAAAAGTGGGCGATTCGGTAAAGATCGGTAATGTTACTTTCCTCATTGCGGGCACGCTCAATAAAGCGCCGGGGCAAACGGGCATTAGCTCAAATATTGCCCCGTCGGTCTATATCCCATTTCAGTATCTCCAGCAAACCGGGTTGCTGAAGAAAGGCAGCCGCATCAACTATAGCTACTACTTCAAGTACAACCACCCGGTTGACATGCAAAAGCTGACCAAAAATATCGATCCGCGACTCGACAAAGCTGACATGGGTTATGAAACCATCGAGAGCCGGAAAGAAAATACCGGCCGCTCTTTCAGCGACCTGACGCATTTCCTGTCGCTGGTTGGGTTTATTGCGTTGCTGCTTGGCTGCGTGGGTGTGGCCAGCGCCATTCACATCTATATCCGCGAAAAGATCGCTTCCATCGCCATTATGCGTTGCCTGGGGGTAAAATCAAGCGAGGCATTCCTGATCTACCTCATCCAAATCGTCGGCATCGGTATTGTCGGCTCGCTTATCGGGGCATTTGCCGGCACTTTCGTGCAGCATATTTTGCCGCTCCTGATGAAGGATTTTATCCCATTCGAGATCACCACCGCAACATCATGGATGGCTATCGGGCAGGGTGTTTTATTGGGCGTTATCATTTCGGTGTTATTTGCCCTGCTGCCGCTTATTTCCATTCGTAACATTTCGCCGTTAAATACGCTCCGCATCAATTACGAAGAGATCAACCTGCTGCGCGACCCGCTCCGCTGGCTGGTTTACGGGCTGATCATCCTATTCGTAGTGACCTTCTCCTATTTCCAATTGGATTCCTGGATCGGCAGTATCTTTTTCACCATCGGCATCGGCATTGCCTTTCTCATCCTGATTTTCGTCGCCTGGCTTCTAATGAAGGTGGTCAGGGCAATTATCCGAAACTCATGGAGCTACCTGTTGCGGCAGGGCTTTGCCAACCTGTACCGGCCCAACAATCAAACCATTATCCTTATCGTTTCCATTGGGTTTGCAACGGCTTTTATCGGCACGCCATTTTTTATCCAGGGCATGCTGATGAAACAGGTGAGTCTCTCGTCCGGTCGAAACCAGCCGAATGTGATCCTGTTTGACATACAAAGCAGTCAGCAAAAGGCCATAGCAGACCTCACCCGCGAGCAAAAACTGCCGGTTTTACAGCAGGTGCCTATCATTACCATAAGAATGGAACAAGTGAACGGCAAAACCGAGGAACAAACTGCAAAAGATCCGAAATCAAAAATATCAAGACATGCCTTTTCGTACGAATACCGGGTAACTTACCGGGATACGCTTACCCCATCGGAGAAAATAATCGACGGCAAATGGACGGGCATTGCTCCGGCGGGAAAAGACATCCCGGTTTCCATCGAAGAAAATTTCTCAAAACGGAATCACATCGGCGTGGGCGATCACCTTGTATTTAATGTCCAGGGCTTGCCGATGTCGACCGTCGTCGGGAGCGTGCGCCAGGTAAACTGGAACAAAATACAAACCAACTTCCAAATCCTTTTTCCGAAAGGTGTTTTGGAAGATGCCCCGCAATTTTATGTGGAGTTGACGCACGTGCCTTCGGTAAAAGCGTCGGCCAAATTTCAGCAGGCGGTGGTACGTAAGTTCCCGAACGTGTCGGTGATCGATATTGGCCAGGTGGTGAACCTGCTGGATGACCTGCTGGACAAGATCGGCTATATCATCCGGTTTATGAGCGCATTCAGTATCATTACGGGTGTGGTGGTACTGATTGCTTCAGTCAGGATCAGCAAATACCAGCGCATACAGGAGAGCGTGCTGCTGCGGACATTGGGCGCCAGCCGCAAACAAATTTTCAGCATAACCGCTTTGGAATATTTACTTTTAGGGGGATTATCGGCGCTTACAGGTATCCTGATCGCCATAACCGGCAGTTGGCTGCTGGCAAAATACAGCTTCGAAATTCCGTTTGCTGTTAACTTTTTGCCGGCTATTGCGTTGTTTGTGATAGTGGCTGCACTAACGCTGGTGATCGGACTGATAAACAGCCGTGGCGTTTTAAGTAAACCGCCGCTCGAGATATTGAGAACGACTTAATCCGCCGCCGCTGAAGCTATGGCGGACGAATGGTGAATGGTGAATCCGCCGTCGCTAAAGCTGTGGCGGACGAGGGGTGAAAAATTTAATTTTAGGGGGATGAATTTCAACATAAAGCCATATTTATTTGCGGTGGTTGTGCTAGTTTTTGTTTCTGCCTGCGGCGGGAATAAGGAATCGTCGCAAAGTACCACAACAAGCGCCGCTAAGCCTGACAGTAGTTCTACGGCCAAGACGGTGTTATTTTTTGGCGACAGTTTAACAGCGGGCTATGGGCTGGACGACCCATCCCAGGCATTCCCCGGGGTAGTTCAACATAAAATTGATTCGGCGCATCTGCCTTACAAAGTAATCAATGCCGGTGTTAGCGGTGAAACGTCAGCCGGCGGTCGGGGCCGTATTAACTGGATATTAAGGCAAAAAGTGGATGTATTTGTGCTGGAACTTGGCGCCAACGACGGCCTGCGTGGTTTGCCGGTCAGCGAAACTACTGCAAACCTGCAGGCCATAATCGATGTTGTAAAAGCAAAATACCCCAATGCAAAACTGGTGATGCTGGGCATGCAGGTACCTCCCAATATGGGCTCCATTTATGTGACTGATTTTAAAGCCATTTTCCCCCAACTCGCTGCCAAAAATAACATGTCGCTCGTTCCTTTCCTGCTGAAAGGCGTTGGCGGTTTTCCTTCCCTGAATCAAAAGGATGGCATTCACCCTACTGCAGAAGGCGCAAAAATTGTGGGTGAAAACGTTTGGCAGGTTTTGCAGGGCATTTTGACCGGCAAAAGCTAAACCGCCCGGATTTGACAAATTCGAAATTTATCAAATCTTTCCCTATTGTTGGTAAAGGATATTTACCTTCGCCGAAAATATAAAACATGGAAAAAACACGGCTTACGATAAACAATAACGGTTCGGTTAGAATAGAAGGCGATTTTGAGATCGTTGATATGCAGGGCAATGAATACGGCTTACAGGGCCGTACCATAGTTTCCATTTGTCGCTGCGGCATGTCGCAAAACAAACCATTTTGTGATGGTTCGCACAAGGGACATTTTGAGCATGAGGCTATTGCCTTTGATTTGCCACCGAAGAAAGTTTAAATTTTTAACCGCAGAGGACGCACAGAAGACACAGAGCGCCGCAGAGCATTAGTAGTTTATTAAGTAATTCTTTTCTCTGTGTTCTCCATGCCTTCTCTGCGTCCTCTGTGTTAAAACACTAATCTGTGAAATCATAAAAATCATGGAAAAATCTGTGATCCTTAACGGAATAAATATCAACTACATCGTTGCCGGCGAAGGCGAGGCCATCGTGCTGATCCATGGTCATCCCTTCGATCACACCATGTGGCAGCCGCAAATCGATCCATTCTCTGATCAATTTAAGGTGATTGTCCCTGATCTGCGCGGTTATGGCAAAAGCAGTCTGCCGGCAACAGGTGCAACCCAGTTCGAGGATTACGCCACAGATCTCCTTTTGTTGCTGGATGCTTTGGGGGTTGATTCGTTTCATGTGGCCGGGCTATCCATGGGCGGGCAATTGGCTATGGAAACTTACCGGCAGGCGCCGTCAAGGGTAAAATCGCTGATACTTGCGGATACTTTTGCCAGCCTGGATACACCAGAAGGAAAAAAGACCCGCATCGAGGGCGCCGACCGCATGGAACGCGAGGGCATGAGTGGATATGCCAATGAGTCGATCCACAAAATGATAAAAGCCGACCATGTAACCACGATGCCTGATGTAGCGGCACATGTAATGCGGATGATGACCTCCACAAATCCAAAAGCAGCAGCAACCGCGATGCGGGCAAGGTCGGAAAGGATAGATTACTTGAGCGAAGTACTGCCGCACATTAAAGTGCCTGTTTTAATTTTGGTAGGCAGGCAGGATGAATTTACGCCTGTTGCTAAGGCTGAGGAGATGCAAGCCGCATTACAAAATGGCAAACTCGTTGTTATTGAAGATGCAGGGCATATGCCGAATTTGGAGCGGCCGGAAGTGTTTAATGAGATAGTTATGGAGTTTTTGGCTGGAGTTTAAGCAATGCTGAGAACAGTAAATTATTTCCGCAAAAAGCGATCTTTTATGCTTTGATACGAAACATATTGTGCCTTGCCAGAATTTTCTTCATCCAACATTTGGTCCATCATCTGTTTATAGTCATCTGTTAACTCCAAAATCAAATGATGTTGGTGAAGCAAATTCTCGTGCTTGCTGATTGG
>Ga0206935_10079_pt1 | contig 34108 bp, 30 predicted proteins | sample Alteio_BWOrgHeat_13_FD_152924 | JGI IMG/M metagenome (GOLD analysis project Ga0206935, IMG submission 152924) | Enriched cells from forest soil in Barre Woods Harvard Forest LTER site, Petersham, Massachusetts, United States -... | ecosystem: Environmental > Terrestrial > Soil > Temperate forest >...
CGGCTAAAAAAAGAGATCGAAAAATCGATCCTGGAGAAATCATCAGGCCTAAAAAATGACCTGGCGCAAAAGGCTGAAACCATAAACGGTATTAACTTTATCGCCCAAAAAGTAACTTTGCCCAATGCCGACGCAATTAAAAACCTGGCTTACCAGCTGAAGGATATTGTTCCGAACCTGTTTTTGGTGTTAGCGGCGGAGATTAGTGAAAAACCTTCTTTGACTGTAATGATCGCAGAAAATGTGGTTAAAGAGAAGGGCTTGAACGCCGGTAACATCGTGCGTGAGCTGGCTAAGGAGATTAAAGGTGGGGGAGGTGGCCAGCCATTTTTCGCTACAGCGGGTGGGAGTGACCTGGAAGGTCTGGATAGAGCGTTGGAGAAGGCCAAGAGTTTCCTATAAAAGAGAAGTCATGCTTGTCCGCCAATTTGGCGGATCAGCACCCCACACGCTAAGTAATGAAGGGACAGGGAACCGGGCGCTGGGTGACCTATATATTGGTTACCTGTTTGGCGTCTACCTGTATGATGGGATGCTGATCCGCCAAATTGGCGGACAGCACGACTTTTGGGTTTGTTAGATAATCCATCCTCCGCAAAAAATATATCCCACTAATAAGTAATAACTTTATCTTTGGCATCCGAAAAGCGGTTTTTTGTGTGACGCTGAATAATTATTATGTCGAGTATTACTGCCGAAATAAGTGATAAATATGAGTTGGTTGTAGGGTTGGAAGTACACGCGCAATTATCTACGTTAAGCAAATCTTTTTCATCCGATTCCGCGGCATTCGGCGGCGGGCCGAACAGTCATATCAGTCCTGTTTCGCTGGGGCATCCGGGCACCTTGCCGCGCATCAATAAAAAAATGGCGGAATATGCAGCTAAGATGGGCCTTGCTTGTAACAGCACCATAAACCTGTACAATACCTTTGCCCGCAAAAACTATTTTTATGCCGACCTGCCCAAGGGTTACCAAATCACGCAGGATCATCTGCCCATTTGTGTAGGCGGCTTTGTACCCGTGCGGCTTAGTGGCGGGGTAACCAAAAATATCGCGATACACCATATCCACATGGAAGAGGATGCCGGTAAAAGCATGCACGACCAGCATCATGAAGACTCACTGATCGACTTGAACAGGGCAGGGGTGCCACTGATCGAGATCGTATCCGAGCCTGATATGCGGAGCGCCGAGGAGGCGGGCCAATTCCTAACTGAATTGCGCAAACTGGTTCGGTTTCTTGGTATTTGTGATGGCAATATGGAAGAAGGCAGCATGCGCTGTGATGCCAATATTTCGGTGCGGCTAAAAGGTTCAACCGTTTTTAATAACCGCTGCGAGGTTAAAAACCTAAACTCTATCCGCAACGTGCAGCGTGCCATCGAGCATGAATTTGAACGCCAGGTTGCCCTAATGGAAGACGGCGGCTATATTGACCAAAATACGTTAAACTTTAATGCCGATACCGGCGAAACTTCGGTGCTAAGGTCAAAGGAAATGGCAAACGATTACCGCTATTTTCCCGAACCCGATCTGCCTCCCGTAATATTGACCCAGGCATACCTGCAGGAACTGAGAAACAACATGCCCGCATTGCCAAACGAACTATTTAATAAATATACACAGCAGCTGGGCTTGTCGGATTATGACGCCGGGGTTATTACGGCCGAAAAGGAATTCGCTTTGTATTTTGAGGATTTGCTGCAGCATACCTCCAACTGCAAAGCAGCTGTCAACTGGCTGATGGGGCCGGTTAAGTCCTATTTGAATGAATCGGGCAGGACCTTTGATGATTTTGAAATTGCACCGGACCGGCTTGCGGGAATGATTGGCCTGATTGATACCGGTAAAATCAACTATTCACTGGCAACCCAAAAGCTTTTCCCGGCGTTATTAAAATCACCGGGGAAAAATGCAGGGGAACTTGCCAGGGAACTGAACATCCTGATCAGCGCTGAAAAAACAGATGTTAACCAGTTTATTAAGGATGCCTTAGCAAAGTATCCCGACAAGGTAGTTGAATATCAAAAGGGCAAAAAGGGCGTTTTAGGGCTTTTTATGGGCGAAATTATGAAAAGCTCGAAAGGAAAGATTGACCCGCAAAAAACAAATCAATTGTTAATTAAAGAGTTAGAATCCAAATAAATAGATTTTAGGTGTGAGATGTGAGACAAAAGTTGGCCAGACTGTTTTAAAGTCTCATATCTCACATCTCACATCTCGAATCTCATAAATTAAAGAAATGAAAAGAAACGTAGTTTATTACAGCATCCTCATCTTGTTGCCATTGTTCCTGTTTTCGTGCAAGGACAAGAGCGCATTCACTGTTTCCGGAACGATAACTAACCCCGGCAGCCTGAAAAAAATAAGCCTGATAACAGAAACGGCCAATGGAATTGCCGTTGTGGACTCGACCACTATAAGCGAGCAGGGCAAGTTTCAGTTTAAGCACAACGCACCTTATCCTAATTTGTACCGGATGCGGATTGGTGGCAGCATATTTGACTTTATCGCTAAAAATGGTGACGAGATCGAATTCAACACTGATTTAATGGATAAAGCCCATGCTTATACCATCAAGGGCTCGGACGAATCGGAGAAGATCAAGGAGTTTAATAAGCTGAGCAACCAATACGGCGATATTAACAATAAGATCAGCGAAGAGTACATGAATAAAGCTCAGGGCATCGGGAAGGGAAAAGATTCGCTGAAAAAATCCGATTCGCTGGTAAAGGTATATCTGCCCGTCTTGAAGAAGAACTTTAATGATTACAGCGTGGCCGTACTCAAGTTCATGAACGAGAACATCAACTCGCTGGCAAGCTTTTACGCAGCTTCCTCTCTTGATTCGATGAAGTACGAGTCGGAGCTGGTTGCTTATGCGGATACCATTAAAGATAAATTTAAAGACAACCCGGCCGTTCAGCAATTTATTCAAGCTAAAATGGCCATCAAGCCGATAACAGTTGGGCATGTAGCCCCCGATTTTACTACCGGCGGAATAGATGGGAAGCCTGTTAAGCTATCTGATTACAGGGGCAAATATGTTATGGTTGATTTTTGGGCATCGTGGTGCGGGCCCTGCCGGCAGGAAAACCCGAATGTGGTTAAACAATATGCAATTTATCATCCATTGGGCCTTAATATATTAGGCGTTTCGCTTGACGTAGATAAAGGCGCCTGGCAGCAAGCGGTCGACCATGACAAACTAACCTGGGCGCACGCGTCAGATTTAAAAAACTTTGAAGGGCCCACTGAGCGGTTGTATCACATCGAAGCAATTCCTTCCAATTTTATACTTAATCCGGCCGGTGTGATCATCGCAAAAAACATAACCGGAACCGATCTTGAAGAATTTTTAAAGAAAACATTTAGCAAGCCTCAATAAATCGTTAAAATAAGGTAACATTTAACAATTTTTTAATATTAAATTTACCGTATTATTCTTTTGCGCAGCTACTTTTACGCAAAAATTTAACGCATGAGCACCTCAAACAAACAGAAAATTCTTATTGTTGACGATGAGCCGGATATTTTGGAGCTGATTGAATACAACCTGAAAAAAGAAGGTTACCAGGTATTTTTGGCACGCAACGGCCAGGAAGCGGTTGCCGAGGCCAAGCGCACACTTCCCGACCTGATCGTATTGGACATCATGATGCCCAAGATGGATGGGATAGAGGCTTGCCGGATCATGCGCACCATGCCGGAGTTCAAAAACACTTTTATGGTATTTTTGACGGCCCGCAGCGAAGAATATTCGGAGATTGCCGGTTTCAATGTCGGCGCTGACGATTATATTGCCAAACCGATAAAGCCAAGAGCCCTGGTAAGCCGGATAAACGCAATTTTACGCCGTAATGCTCCTGCTGAAGACGTTACCGAAAATAAGCTTGAGATTGGCGACCTGGTGATCGACCGCGAAGCTTACCTGGTTTATCAAAAAGGGGTTAAGGTAGTTTTAGCTAAAAAAGAATTTGAGCTGCTTTACCTGCTGGCGTCCAAACCAGGTAAAGTTTATACCCGCGAAGTGATCCTTAAAAATATCTGGGAAGATTCCGTAGTGGTAACTAACCGCACCATTGATGTGCATATCCGCAAACTGCGTGAGAAGCTGGGCGACGAAGTTGTGTCTACTGTAAAAGGCGTTGGCTACAAGTTTGAAGGCTAAGAAATAAAAAAAACACATAAAAAGGCGCCCTCGGTTAAACGGAGGGCGCCTTTTTTTCATTGTTGCAACTTTGGTTTTTAGTAAACCATTCAGGCGTGATTTTGTTTGTTCGCTTTTTCCTGAATCGATGTTGATTTTTAAGAAACTGAGTGACAGTCTAATAGCGAAAATAATAAAAAATGTCAAACTAACATTTTATTTTTCCATTTTCTGTTATATATTTGTTTAGGCCATAGGCTTAACCAATTATTTATGAATTTACCCCATATGAAAAAAGTGTTGCTGGCTTGTGCAATTGTTTCGTTTTTGTTTATCACTGCCTGTTCTAATAAATCGGGTACACCTACCCCAACGCCAACGCCAACTACGTATACTCCCCCTGTTGTGGCGGCTACTTTTGCAAAGGGGGCCGATATCAGTTGGGTTACGCAGTTCGAGTCGACCGGAGTTAAATTTTATGACAAAAACGGCAACCAGCAGAACCTGTTTACGTTAATAAAGAGCCTGGGATTTAATTCGATCAGGCTGCGCGCCTGGGTAAATCCATCTGACGGCTGGTGCAATACGGCCGATGTGCTGGCCAAAGCTATCCGTGCAAAAAATGCAGGGATGAAACTGCTGATCGATTTTCACTATAGCGATGTTTGGGCCGACCCCGGGCATCAAACCGTGCCGGCGGCATGGGCATCCCTCGACTTTGCCACATTGCAAAGTACCATGTACACCTACACTGTCGGCGTTATGGATACCCTGAAAAATCATGGAATTACGCCGGATTGGGTACAGGTGGGTAATGAAACGGATAACGGGATGCTTTGGCCGATGGGTAATGCCACTTCCAGCATGGCAAATTTTGCTGCATTGGTTGAGCAAGGTTACAAAGCCGTTAAATCTGTAAGCAGTACCACAAAAGTTATCGTTCACCTTTCAAACGGATTTGACAATAGTTTATATCAATGGATGTTTGACGGTTTAAAGGCCAATGGAGCTCAATGGGATATCATCGGCATGTCTTTATATCCCAGTTATTCTACCGGTAGCACCTGGCAAGCGATCGATAATCAGTGCCTTGCCAATATAAATGCAGTAATAGCGCGTTATTCAACACCTGTAATGCTGGTTGAAGTTGGCATGCCCGAAAATGCGCCCTCCACAGCCCGGGATTTCCTTACCGATATCATTACGAAAGTAAATTCGGTGTCGGGTGGAAGCGGGCTTGGTGTTTTTTACTGGGAGCCTGAGGCATATAACAATGGTTACGGACTCGGAGCTTTTGACAACAGCGGCAAGCCAACAGAGGCATTGGATGCTTTTGGAAATTGATAATTGGTTCTATGATAGTTTGTATGGTTGAAGACTAACTATCCGGGTTTTTAACACAGAGACACAAAGAAGGCACAGTGTTCGCGGAGGAGGATTTTTTATAAGTATTTAACGTTTAAAACAGCATAGTATGAAATTTAAAAACTTTGTGGCCTCCGCGTCTTCTCTGCATCTTTGCGTTAAAATCACCACACTATCCGTCATAAAATCCGATAAATAATTAGAAGGCCCGCAAATAGCGGGCATTTTTTTGCGTGCTAAAATAAATGTAAATATGACATAAATAAATCTGTAATCAAGTAAACCAATATAAACCAAAAAAAACCAATCATTATGAAAGCAACAATTACAATTTGCACAGCCGTTGCGCTGTGTCTTGGCTTTGGCTGCAAAAAAGACGCCGGTAACCAGCAGACCTTGCAATCGTCACCAAAGATCGGCACAAACCTGACGCAGCCGCTTGCATCCACATCGTTCGCCAATGGCTCGGATGTAAGCTGGGTTACCCAGATGGAGGCCTCGGGGCTGAAATTTTACAACAGCAGCGGGACGCAACAGGACCTTTTTACTGTTTTGAAGGGGCTCGGTATCAACGCTATCAGGCTTAGGGCTTGGGTAAACCCCTCGGGCGGCTGGTGCAATACCGCTGATGTGGTGGCAAAAGCCATCCGGGCTAAAAATGCCGGGATGAGCATTCTGATCGATTTTCATTACAGTGACACTTGGGCCGATCCGGGGGATCAAACTGTCCCGGCTGCCTGGGCAAGTGAGGATTTTACGGATTTAATGAATTCTACTTACAACTATACATTGGCCACTTTAAATACCTTAAAATCAAACGGTATTACGCCAACATGGGTACAGGTGGGTAATGAGACCAGCAACGGCATGTTATGGCCGGATGGGCAGGCATCCACTAATATGAAAAACTTTGCCTGGCTGGTTAATTGTGGTTATAATGCTACCAAAGCTGTTTTTCCGTCGTGCAAAGTAATTGTACACCTGGCTAATGGGTATGACAATACTACCTTCAGGTGGCTTTTTGACGGGCTTAAAGCCAACGGGGCAAGCTGGGACGTGATCGGTATGTCCTTATACCCAACAACAAGCAACTGGTCTACACTAAACAGCGAATGTTTAACCAATATGAACGACATGGTTTCGCGCTATGGCAAACAGGTGATGATCTGCGAGGCAGGCATGAGCGAGAATGCCGCATCAACCTGTAAATCATTTTTGAGCGACCTGATCACGAAAGTGAAATCAGTGTCAGGAAGTAATGGTTTGGGCGTGTTTTATTGGGAACCGGAGGCCTACAACAACTGGCAGGGTTATGGCTCTGGAGCATTTGACCCTACCGGGAAGCCTACCGTTGCGCTGACCGCTTTTTAAAATAATTACATAAACCTTTTATCGGGCAGGGCTATTGGGTTAGCCTTGCCTTTTTTATGCAGCGAATAGTCGCATCCGGTCAAATTTCCTACATTTACTATCGTATGAAAAACAGCCTGAAAGCGTCTCTGACAGCGGTATTCTTTCTTTCACTAACGTTAATATTCGGTTTCGGCAAGATAAAGCAGGTTGACGATGACCGGTTTATCACGTTTACCGTCGATTGCAAAAAGCAAAGCGCGGTTATGTATTGGAGGGACGACCAGGGCAAAAATTTTGGCAGCATCGGGAACCTGCAGTCATGGCTTGAAAAAAGCGGCCGAAAACTGCTGTTTGCGATGAACGGCGGCATGTATGGACCGGATCATTCGCCCAAAGGGCTTTTTATCGAAAATGGGCTGGTGCGATCTCCGTTGGATACATCTTCCGGTAACGGCAACTTTTATATCAAACCAAACGGCGTATTTTATATAACGAACAGCGCCGCGCCGGCCATTTGCGATACCAAAAATTTTCAGAATAACGATCAAGTAAAATATGCCACCCAATCGGGGCCGATGCTGCTGATCGATGGAGCTATACCTGCCACTTTCAAACCAGGTTCAACCAACCTGAACATACGCAATGGGGTAGGGATACTGCCGGATAACCGCGTTGTTTTTGCAATATCGAAGACTGCCGTAAATTTTTACGACTTCGCAAATTATTTTAAATCGATGGGCTGTAAAAATGCCCTTTACCTGGATGGTTTTGTTTCGCGCGCTTATATCCCCGAAAAAAAATGGACGCAGACCGATGGCGATTTCGGGGTGATTATAGCTGTCGCGGATAAATGACAATTATGCAGCCGTAAAAATAGTGATCATCACGAGTAACGAAATGCACACTAAAAATGAAAGGAAGTACATCAGATACATTCCTATCATTTTGAAAATGGTACGCCAGCGGCTCCGATGGTAAACTACCCTCAGCGACTTATAGACATACCAAAGGATGGCGATCACCGCCGCAAAGGCCAGCCAGCCGTTAAATGTTTTCCAGGTGGCCGGAACAATAAATTCGACCAGGAGAATTATGGATAAAAAAAGAAATATAAAGCAATGCAGATGGAACGCATATATCAGGTGTTCAACGTAAAACTTTTTACTTCGATAAAACGTCACCATCAGGATCAGCGCAAATAAAGGCAGCAGTAAAAACATCATTTTTGGGAAATTGTGCTTTAGGCTGTCTTCTATCGTCTCTACCAGGTCTATCTTTTGTGTGTTTATCGCAAATGCCTTTTGGTTATAGTATCGCTCGAACCAGCCATCGCGTTTTGCCTCCGGAAGTTTTTGCTGATTGGCCATGTACTCCTCATAAGTGGTGTCCGATGTTGATGGATTAACAACGTGCTTATTTTCTTCGGCCCTTTGCCTTGCTTTTCTTGAGGTGTCAATTACCCAATGGTTGTTCTCCATTTTATACCCGCCGTCGAGATAAAGCTCGTTTATCGACTTTTTTTTCGCTTGCGCGGAGAGATATGGGGTATGATTAATTTGGTCAGCTGCTTTCGCAATCTCTTTTAGGGAACCAGGCGGTTGATTGATTTGAACGGGGCCGCTTTTTTGCTGAAATACCAGTAAAAAATAAACCAGGCTGATAAAGATGTACATCTTAACCGGGTGCAGGTATTGCGCCCGCCTGCCCGCCATATATTCATTGGTTAAGTAGCCCGGTTTAAAAAGCAAGGGCTTTAGAGTGTGAAAAAACTGGTGGTCGAAATGAAAGTAATCGCTGATGGCATGGTTCATCATGTGGCCAAAGGTTTCCTTTATTTCCAGGTTCTCCTGGCCGCAAACATGGCAATATTTGCCCTGCAGCGCGGCGCCGCAGTTTAAACAATCATTTTCGTGCCGGTAGTGTTTTTTCATTATTTAGTTCAACGTATTATACTTTTTGAATGGCGTGTTTTAACGCCGCATTGTGTTTATACCTGAAGACAAATGGAAAAACTACGGCGATGGCAAGTGCGTAGGCCGCAAATGAGAGCCAGATGCCATGCCAGTTTTTACTGTGATCGGGAAGGAGGAAGAATTTATCGATGATGATGCCGCTGCTTAGGCTTCCAAATAAAGCGCCGAAGCCGTTTACCATCATCATGAATAATCCCTGGGCGCTCCCTCTAATTTCGGGTGGCGTTTGTGTTTCGACGAACAGAGACCCTGAGATATTAAAGAAATCGAACGCCATACCATAAACTATACAGGATAAAATGATCATCCAAAGGCCGCCGGCCGGATCGCCAATGGCGAAAAGCCCAAAACGCAATACCCAGGCCAGCATACTGATGAGCATCACGTTTTTTATTCCGAATCGTTTGAGAAAAAACGGAATCGCCAAAATAAAGAGCGTTTCTGAAGCCTGCGATATAGAAATAATAGCTGCGGGGTGCGTTACAGCGAATGTGCCTTTGTAAGCAGGCACGCTTTTAAAATCGCCCAAAAAAACATCGCCATAGGCATTTGTAAGTTGAAGAGCCGCACCCAATAGCATAGAGAAAATAAAGAAAACCGCAAATCTTGGGGTTTTAAACAAGGAAAAGGCATTTAAACCCAATGCATCAATAAATGATTTTTTCTTTGTTTTATGCGAAAGGGGTGGGCACTTTGGAAGTGTAAAAGCATACAAGCCGAGTATTAACGCAACAGTTGAAGCGATATAAAACTGATTTGACGACGATTCGTTGTTTGTCCATGTCACCATCCATGTTGCCGCGATGAATCCGATCGTTCCGATTGTGCGTATCGGGGGAAACATCGTCACAACATCCTGATTATTGTTTTTAAGGGCGGTATAAGCAACTGTGATAGAGAGTGAAATGGTGGGCATATAAAACAGCATGTTTAAAAGCATCACCCAAAAGAAAATGGTAGGGTCTTTGACAAGCGGCAGGCAAAACAGTACCATTGCGCCCAGAATATGCATGATTCCATACAGTCTCTCGGCGTTGATTACCCTGTCAACAAGTATGCCGGATAAAGCCGGCATAAAAATGGCGGAGACGCCCATGGTAGAAAAAATGGCCGAAAACTGCGTTGCCGTGCCCATTTTATTGTCGAACCAATAATGAGCGATGGTTAAAAGCCACGATCCCCATATAAAATACTGCATGAAGTTCATTATGATCAAACGCAACTTAATGCTCATAAGGCTGTGATTTAAGTAAGAGAGTTACCCGCATTCATATTCGTCGGGAAAATAAGGAATTAAATATGAAATCTGAAGCGTAAGGAAAAATTGATGGGATATAAATTATAAGCCAAAATCACAAATCCGAAATCGAAATTCCGATCCCGATAACTATCGGGACCGAAATCAAGAAGCCTTCCGCTTGTTCAGTTCATCGCGGATCTTGGCGGCTTTTTCGTATGATTCTTCCGCCAGGGCTTCCTGCAGCCTGGTTTTAAGCTCATCAACGCTGAGCGAATTATATCCGCCGGCCGGTGAAACTATTTTTTCCTCGGGCGCATCGTTGATGTTTTCCAGGTAAACAAAATCATTTCCTTCGATCACAATCCCGGCAGTAGACAGGATAAACTCGTAAGTATAGATGGGACAGTCGAATCTGACTGCTATTGCAATGGCGTCGGAAGTGCGGGCATCGATCTCTACGGTTCTTTTTCCGTCAAAACACATTAGTTTTGAATAAAAAATACCGTCGACCAGGTTATAGATAATGATTTCCTGTACGGTGATATGATAGGCCTGGGCGAAGCTTTTAAACAGGTCATGGGTCAGTGGCCTGCTGGGCGTCATTTTTTCTATTTCGATGGCGATGGCCTGTGCTTCGAATGCGCCGATAATGATCGGGAGCCTGCGGCGGCCGCTAACTTCCCCTAAAACCAGGGCATAGGCGCCGGATTGTGTTTGGCTGTAGGATAAGCCAACAATATCCAGCTTTATTTTTTTCATGTCGTTACCCATCTCAACAGATCCTTTTATGCCGAAGCTTTATATTCCTTTATTGCCGAAATTAGTTTTGGTACAACTTCAAATGCGTCGCCTACAATGCCGTAATCCGCCACTTTGAAAAATGGCGCCTCTGCATCTTTATTTATCACAACGATCACCTTTGACGAACTTACACCCGCAAGGTGCTGTATGGCGCCTGAAATTCCTATTGCAATATACAAATTTGGACTGACTGCAATACCTGTTTGCCCAACATGTTCGCTGTGGGGGCGCCATCCGGCATCTGACACGGGCTTTGAGCAGGCCAGCGCAGCGCCAAGCAGATCAGCTAATTCTTCAACCATACCCCAATTTTCAGGCCCTTTAAGCCCCCTGCCTCCCGATACGACAATATCGGCATCCGGCAGCGAAACTTTATCGGTTGAACGCACGATTTCTTTGATAATTGACGTCAGGTCAGATTGCTTTATGTCAGCATTAAAATCCTCCAACTTTGCCGCGGTATTAGTTTCAACAACCTTATAGGAATTGGGAATAAGCGAGATAACCTTTTTAGCCGAAGTGAGCTCAACCCTTGCAAAAGCCTTACCTGAGAAAGCGGTTTTTTTGACGATAAATTTGCCGCCGGCTTGCTCCGGTAACGAAACAACCCCATCGGCTACGCCTGCTTCCAGTTTAACCCCGATGCGCGGCGCCAGGCCCCTGCCCGAAAAAGAATTGGACAGTACAACAACATCGGCGCCTTCTTTTTTGGCGGCTTCGGCAATTACCGATGCGTAAGCCTGGTTGACAAAGTTTTTTAACTTGTCGTTCGAAACGTTCAGCACTTTTTCAGCGCCGTATTTTCCAAGTAAATTCAAGTCGTCCTTGCTTACATTCCCAATGGAGATAGCGGTTAACGAAGTGTTATTTTGATCGGCAATGGCGCGGGCGTAGGAAACCACCTCAAAGGTTGATTTTTTGAATTTCCCGTCGGCATTTTCCGTGTAGACTAAAACAGGCATATTGGTTTATAAAATCGTAGCTAATAAATTAAATCACCCTGGCTTCTTCATGCAATAATGTTACCAGCTTTGCAACATCATCGGCGGGCACCAGTTTTACCTGCCCGCGGGGGGCCGGTGTTTCATAACTCAGCACTTCCGAAAATGTTTTTACTTCGGCAGGCTCAATAACCACTAATGGTTTTGTACGTGCGGACATTATGCCGCGCATATTGGGTATTTTTGGTTCGGCAACGCCCTCGGCACAGCCGGCCACAATCGGCAAAGGCATTTCCAGGACTTCCTTGCCGCCTTCAATTTCACGCTCCACGGTTACCTTGCTGCCGTTTATGTCGAGTTTCTTAATAATGGAAACTGACGGAATATCCAGCAATTCGCCCAGCATAGCGGCAACTTTCGAGCCGTTATAATCAATGGACTCGCGGCCGGTTAATACCAGGTCGCATGGATTTGCTTTCACATATTGCGCAATTTGGTAAGCAACAAACCAGGCATCGTGCGGTTTGGCATTTACGCGCACGGCATCTGTCGCACCAATTGCAAGCGCTTTGCGGATGGTGGGTTCGGTGTTAATTTCACCAACGTTGATCACCGTTACCGATCCATTACCGCCGTCGGTTAGCTCAATAGCACGCGCAAGTGCAATTTCGTCGTAAGGATTGAGGATAAATTGTACCCCGGCAGTATTAAATTGCGTGTTATTATCAGTAAAAGTTATTTTTGTGGTGGTATCAGGTACGTTACTTATGCAAACCAGTATCTTCATTGGAACGTGTTGTTAAAATAAAACCAAGCTATTAGCTGTCGTTGATTGCTGATCACACCAATAGATTTGTGCAAATTTAATTAAAAAAGATAGACTTTAAAATGCAGGTAAACAGATTAGAAAAACTGCTTGAATTTATAAAGAACGAGCCAAACGACCCGTTTTTAAAATATGCGCTTGCAACGGAATACCTGCGGCTTAACCAAACCGGAAAAGCCCTGGGATATTACGAGGACCTGGCCAGTAACCATGCCGATTACACCGGCACCTATTATCATCTCGGAAAGCTTTACGAAGCGCTGGGCCGCCGGGATGATGCGGTGAATACGTATGAAACTGGAATGAAAATAACACGCGAGAAACGGGATAATCATGCTTATTCGGAGCTGCAGGCCGTTTATGACGAATTGATGGACGATTAGTTCATTGGTTCATTGGTTGTAACAAGGATATAATGGATGTATTTTTAATACGTTAGTAATTTTTGAACTAAACATGCCGCTTGCAGTACCAATGAAATAATGAACGAATGAACCGATGAAAAAACGCCAGCTACTATTTATCCGCGATGTGATCATCTATACGTTTACGGCCTTTGGCGGGCCGCAGGCGCATATTGCCGTTTTGCTGCGCGAGTTTGTAGAGAAAAGGCGCTATGTTACCGAGGAGGAACTAATCGAGCTGAATGCCCTTGCGCAGCTTTTGCCCGGGCCGTCGTCTACCCAAACGCTGGTGGGTATTGCATGGAAAGTCGGAAAATTGCGGCTTGCTATTATTGCTTTTTTGATATGGATGCTGCCGTCAGCAGCCATTATGTGCTTAGCGGCAATAAGTTATAAGGAATTTGCCGGGCAAACCAAGTTTACCCACGTTTTACGGTTTGTACAGCCGGTAGCCGTCGGCATTGTGGCTTATGCCACTTATACTTTTGCCAATAGGTTTTTAAAGACCAGGGTTAGCACAATGCTCGCGATCGGCTCACTCGTCGCAACGCTCATTCTACAGAGCGCCTATGCATTCCCGCTGCTGATAATGATGGGCGGCATGATTTCGTCGGCGCTTGAGACGCAACCGCAGGAAAGCGCTTTACGCGTGAGCTTATTTGCAAACGTAAACCCCAATAAGGTGACTTATTTTATTGGTATCCTGTTGTTTTTTGCTGCCTTAGGCGCAATTGTAAAACAAACTTCGCCGTTTAGTTTACCTATCCGCTTATTCGAAAACTTTTACCGCAACGGCATACTGATATTTGGCGGGGGCCAGGTGTTAGTGCCTTTGTTTTATACCGAGTTTGTGCAGGTAAAGCATTACTTAAGCGGTTCAGAGTTTCTTTCGGGCTATGCCTTACAACAAATATTGCCCGGACCGACCTTTTCATTCTCTTCGTTTTTGGGCGGATTGAGCATGGGGAATAAAGGTCACGGCATTTGGGGCCAGATCGCCGGCAGCGCCGTTGCCGTTATCGGGCTGAATACGCCGGGCCTCATCCTCATCTTGTTTATCGTGCCTTTTTGGGAAGATTTAAAAAAGATAACGATGATCAAAAACTCACTTAGCGGGATAAATGCCGTAGCGGTGGGTTTTATGGCGACGGCGCTTATCCTGCTCACCAAACCCTTCGGCTTGCACTGGATGGCCTACGTGGTAATGGCCGTTACTTTTTTGCTGCTAAACTTTACCAAAATAAAAGCGCCGGTCATCATAGTTTTAGGCGTGGCTTTAGGCCTTATTTTTTGAAAGTTTAATTGTGGCTGACAAAAATACAAAAGGGCCTAAACCGGGCAATTTAGAATTGGAAAGGGGCATTTCCGAACTACGGGCTGATATTGAGATCATTGAGAAAAATCACTCACTTTACGACGAAAAAAACTTTAGCAGCCGGGCCGACGTAATCGATGACCTCGAATTCCACATTATTGAACGGATTGATGGCTTTTCTCAAAATCTATGTCACGCCCTGGAACTTGCTGACCTAAAACGGGATGCGGAGCGGATAAAGCTTCAGTTGGAAAAAATTAATATAGACTTGTTTGGGCGACTTCGCGCAAAGATACAAATGGGTGGGTGCAGAAGAGCGGCGTTCAGGGATATGATTGAGGAATTTGTTGGTGACAGTTTAAAAGAAAGCGCAAATCAAGCTACAATAGGTTATGATAACCTTGATGTGTTTATGGACGGCTTGTTCCCGATTGCAACACTTCCCGAAGAAACAAGAGCAAGAGAACCCGAAATGGTTTTTTACCAAAAGACACCGGCCAGGATCATTTTCGAGCTGGTGGACAAAGCTAATTTCAGCAAAGGAGATGTTTTTTATGACTTAGGGTCAGGACTGGGGCAGGTTGGCATATTGGTGAACCTGCTCAGCGGGTTTACAACCAAAGGGATTGAATTTGAGCCGGCTTATTGCAATTATGCAAAAGCTTATGCCAGGCAGCTAAACCTGCCTGATGTGCAGTTTATAAATGCTGACGCCCGTGAAGCGGACTATTCAGACGGGACGGTATTTTTCATGTACACACCGTTTGAAGGCCGGATGCTGGATGACGTGTTGAAAAAATTGCAGATAGCCTCGAAAGGACGAGAAATTTGGCTTTTTACCTATGGGCCGTGTTCTTTTCAGGTTGGCAAACAAAGTTGGTTAAAATGTGAGAAACCAGAAGAAATTACAATCTATGGGCTGGCCATGTTTAGTAATAAAATTATCAAATAAAAAATCAGCCATTTCTATCCCATTCATTTCTGAACTTTTTGATTTGATTTTCAAATTTATCACCCTCATGTTCATTTAAAACACCAAAAAAATCAGACGGCTTCTTTGTTGATGAAGTCGACAAAGGAATATTTTGCGCCTCTTCTTCTATAAAAAAAAGGCAATACACTTTTTTACCTAAATAACTTTTCGGCAATGTTACCGGTAATTCAAAATTCTCGTTTTCTGGAATGAGTGTTTGCAAAATCATTACTTTAATAGCAAATCTTCTGTAAAAATTTGTAGAGATCGCAATATTTTGCGTCTCCTGTAATAGTCCAACATGTGTCTAAAATGCTGAAATTTCGTTTCGAGACGCAATGTATTGCTCTACAATTTTACGCCTCAAAACGGCTGCTCATCATCCATATCATTCATGCTGGATGGCCGGATGATAAAATTGCTTGGCTTTTCAAAATCATTTGACGGGGCAATAGCTGCAAACGGATTCCCTTGTTGAAATGCCCCGCCAACGTTGTCCTCAAGGTCGGTAAACTTAACGTATTTGCCCACGAATTTAAGCCGTACCCGCCCGGTTTCGCCGTTACGGTGCTTGGCAATAATTACTTCGCCGACGCCCTGGGTTGGGTTATTGTCCTCGTCCACTTCGAGGCCGTAATACTCGGGCCGGTAAAGGAACAATACCATATCCGCGTCCTGCTCGATCGAGCCGGACTCACGCAAGTCTGACAGCATCGGCCGTTTAGAACCGCCGGGGCGGTTTTCAACCGCGCGGCTTAACTGGGAAAGCGCAATCACCGGCACATTTAATTCTTTAGCCACTGATTTTAATGCGCGGGATATGCTGCCGATCTCCTGCTCGCGGTTACCGCCGCCTTTGCCATCAGCCTTGCCCTGCATCAGCTGCAAGTAGTCGATCACGATCAACTGGATATCATGCTGAGACTTAAGCCTGCGGCATTTCGCCCTAAATTCAAATATATTGAGAGCAGGTGTGTCATCGATGATCAGAGGAGCTTGTTCCAGCCGGTGGATCTTGGAGTGTATTTGGGCCCATTCCCATTCCTCAAGGTTGCCTTTGCGTATCTTTTCCTGCTCGATATGCGTTTCGCCGGATATCAAACGGTTTACCAATTGTACTGAGGACATTTCGAGCGAGAATACTACGACCGGTTTGTTAAAGTCGACCGCCGCATTGCGGGCACAACTCAGTACGAAAGCCGTTTTACCCATGGCAGGCCTTGCGGCGATGATCACCAGGTCGGATTTTTGCCAGCCGGAGGTCATCCGGTCGAGGTCGGTAAACCCGGAAGCGACACCGGTAAGGCCGTCTTTCTTGTCCTTCAGTGCTTCAATTTCCTTCAGGGCCTCGTGCATCAGGTCGTCCATTTTGCGTGAGTCGCGGCGCAGGTTATTCTGGGCGATCTCGAAAAGGTTTTTTTCAGCACGGTCCAGCAGGTCAAGTACGTCGGTGGTGTCTTCATACGCCATCTGCACCACTTCGGTTGATATCCTGATCAGCTCGCGCTGAATAAATTTTTGAATAATGATCCTGGAGTGGAACTCGATATTAGCCGCCGATGCTACGCGGTTGGTCAGTTCGGTAATGTAATAAGCGCCGCCGATCATTTCCAATTCGCCCAACTGGCGTAACTGCGCCGTTACGGTGAGAATATCTACCGGCTGTGATTTTTCAAACAATTGTTTTATCGCCGTGAATATCTTTTGGTGATTGTCTTTATAAAACACCTCCGGTTTTAAAATGTCAATCACCGATGACAGTGCATCCTTTTCCAGCATTAGTGCACCCAAAACTGCCTCTTCAAGGTCGACTGCCTGGGGCGGTAATTTACCCAAACCACTGTAAGGGGTAGGGTTGGTTACGCGGCTTCCCTGCCTGCCTGAAAGGCTGGTGCGTTCGGTGTTCGGCTTGTTGTATTGGTTCTCGTTCTCCATAATCATAGCACCAAAAGTATATCAAAAATTTCCCTGCTTATCAACAATTAGCATCTTTTGAAAAGCTTTGGCAAATGCCGCATTTCGTTGAAATTTAGCGGACGGAAATTAACAGCCGATTGTTAGGAAGTATTTTACAGCCTGAAAATCAGCATGTAACAAACTTGTTAATAACTTAAATTTGCTAATTTCATCAAAAATCAATAATTATTCAGCAGTATCTGTGTCCTGTTAAAGTTAATTAATATGGCTACTTTTGCCGCTTCAATTTTATTAACATCATGTCAATAAACCACCGCGAAGCCCGCGAAAGCAACCAGTTAATTTTTGGTATACGCGCTGTTATAGAGGCCATTAAATCAGGCAAAGAAATCGAATCTTTGTATCTTCAACGGGGCCTTGGCGGTGGATTAATAACTGACTTAAAAACACTTTTGCACGAATACGGGATAACCGCCCAGCAGGTACCTGTCGAGAAATTAGATCGGCTGACGCCAAAAAACCACCAGGGCGCGGTAGCTTTTATTTCGCCCATTATCTATCAAAAAATAGAAAACATTATCCCCGAAATATTTGAAAGAGGAGAGACGCCATTGGTTTTAGTGCTCGATTCCATCACCGACGTACGCAACATGGGCGCTATCGCCAGGACAGCCGAGTGCGCGGGGGTGCATGCTATCGTCATCCCTGCCAAAGGTTCGGCACAGATCAACCCTGACGCTGTGAAGACCTCGGCAGGGGCTTTGTATAAGATACCCGTTTGCCGGCACGAGAACTTTTTACAAACCATCCGCTTCCTGCAGGAGTCCGGCCTCCAACTGGTTTGCTGTACGGAAAAAACAAATGATTATATTTATAAACCCGATTATACCGCGCCGACAGCTATCGTGATGGGCTCGGAAGAGGATGGGGTACGGAATGAGATTATCCGCATCGCCGATCACCTCGCTAAAATACCTATGTTTGGCGAGATTGAGTCGCTGAATGTATCGGTTGCGACGGGGGTTGTTTTGTACGAGGCGATAAGGCAGCGGAACCCAACCCCCTCCGCCCCGTAAAGGGGGAACTTAATGCTAAACTCTTTGAGCGAGGGAAACTGAAAAATTTAAATCAAAACATAATGCCTCCTGTCCCCCCTTTAGGGGGTTAAGGGGGCGGAGGGGGTTAAATATACTTCACCCCAAACTGCTGCTTCACGTCGGCCACAACCTTTTTAACGTTTTGTTCCTGGTCGCGGGGGCAGATGAGGAGGGTATTATTTGCTTCAACTACGATAAAATCATGCAGTCCCTGCAGGATCACCAGCTTTTCGCCGGGAACATTCACCATACAGTTGGATGAATCGTACATGATCACCTTTTCGGATGGAATAACGGCATTGCCCACATAGTCCTTTTCGGCCAGGTCATAAATGGAAGCCCAGGTGCCAAGATCGCTCCAGCCGAAGTCGGAAGGAAGCACATAAACATTATCCGCTTTTTCCATTATGCCGTAGTCGATAGAAATATTGGTGCACTGCAGGTATGATTTATGGATATGTGGTTTTTCGTCGTCGGTGTTATAGACAGGCCTGGCTTCAGCGAATATTTCAAACATTTCAGGCAGGTACTGGTTAAATGCGTTTACGATGGCTTTGGCCGACCAAACAAAGATGCCCGCATTCCATAAAAAGTCGCCGCTTTGAAGGAAGGTTTTTGCGATCTCGAGCGTTGGCTTTTCGGTAAAGGTTTTTACTTTATGAAAATCGTCAACCAAAGTATTATCGGTAAACTGTATATAACCATAACCAGTGTCCGGCCGTGAAGGTTTAATGCCGAGGGTAACCAGGCAGCCATGCTGCGATGCCACTTCCAGTGATTTTTCGATGGACCTGATAAACGCTGGCTCGTCCAAAATCAGGTGATCTGAAGGCGCTACAACAATAGCGGCATCAGGGTTAAGGCTTTCTATCTTGAAAGATCCGTAAGCAATACAAGGGGCGGTATTACGCATTACAGGCTCCGTCAGTATCTGGTTATCGGCCATATCCGGCAACTGCTTTTTTACCAGCGTGGTATAAATTTCGTTGGTGACTACGTAAATATTCTCCTTCGGGCACACTTTCAGGAAGCGATCGTAGGTGTTTTGGATGAGGGTTTTTCCTGTTCCGAGTATGTCAATGAACTGTTTGGGGTGAGAAGTGCGGCTAATGGGCCAGAAACGGCTGCCAATACCGCCTGCCATAATGATGGCATAGTAGTTTTTATTCATTTGTTTTTAAACAATATTATTCTGGATAACGGACGCAAAATTGAACAATAATTTGTAATTTAAGGATTAAATAAAATTAAATATATAAAGCCTTTGTTACGCTTACTTTAAGCAAAATTTAAATGAATTGTTTTAAAACGAATAATCATTTCAGTATAAAATTTTAAAGAAAATCCATCGTTTATTGATAAAAATTTGTTAATTTAAACTTTTCGTAACAATAGCGTATATAAATAATGATAGAAACAAAAAAATCGCTTTTTGACAATCTCCAGAACTTTTTTGGATTTGATAATTTTAAGGGGGAGCAGGAAGCGATCATTACAAACATCCTTGCAGGTAACGACACATTTGTGATCATGCCCACCGGCGGTGGAAAATCCATGTGTTACCAGTTGCCTGCGCTGATGAGTGAAGGTACTGCGATCGTAATATCCCCTTTGATCGCTTTGATGAAAAACCAGGTTGACCAGTTGCGGGCCTTCGGCGGCTCGGATAGCATTGCCCACTTTTTAAATTCGTCCCTAACCAAATCAGATATTACCAGGGTTAAAGAAGATGTGCTCGGCGGCAAAACCAAGTTGCTGTATGTTGCGCCTGAATCGCTTACCAAGCAGGAAAACATCGACTTTTTGAGGTTAAATAACGTTTCATTTGTTGCCGTTGACGAAGCGCATTGTATTTCGGAATGGGGTCATGATTTCAGGCCCGAATACCGCAAAATCAGGCAGGTGATCAGCAATATTGGCGATAACATCCCTATTATTGCATTAACGGCTACAGCTACCCCAAAAGTTCAGCAGGATATTCAGAAAAACCTGCAGATGAACAATGCGACGATTTACAAATCGTCATTTAACCGGTCGAATTTATTTTATGAGGTGCGTGCCAAGCGGAACGTGATCAAAGAGATTGTAAAGTTTGTAAAGCAAAATACCGGGAAATCGGGTATAATCTATTGTCTCAGCCGTAAAAAGGTGGAAGAGGTTGCCGAGGTGCTAACCCTGAACGGTGTTAAGGCACTGCCTTATCATGCTGGCCTCGATCCGAAAGTACGCGCCGACACACAGGACAAGTTTTTGATGGAAGACGTGGAGGTTATTGTAGCTACCATCGCCTTTGGCATGGGCATTGACAAGCCCGATGTGCGGTATGTGATCCACCACGACGTGCCAAAGAGCATGGAAGGCTATTACCAGGAAACCGGCCGCGCGGGCCGTGACGGCGGTGAGGGTGTTTGTTTGGCTTTCTACTCGGAAAAGGACATCGACAAGCTCCAGAAATTCATGAAAGACAAGCCGGTTTCAGAACGCGAGATCGGCACCCAGATATTAAAAGAAGTTATCGATTATGCGGAGTCGTCTGTTTGCCGCCGTAAACAGCTGTTGCACTACTTTGGCGAGAACTTTAACGAGGCAGGATGTAATAATATGTGCGACAACTGCTGCGGGCACAAAGAACACATTGACGGCGAGGTACACCTGCATAGAGCGCTGAGCCTCATCAAACAGATCGGAGAGAAATTTGACGATGCGCATATCATCAACATCCTCATCGGTGAGGATAATGCCCAAATAAAAAACTATGAGCACGACTTGTTGGACTACTATGGCTCGGGCAAAGAGGATGGTCGCAACCTGTGGAATTCGATTATGAGGCAGGCGCTGCTAAATAATTTTCTTTCTAAAGATATAGACCAATACGGCTTACTGCGACTGACTAAGACCGGCTTATCGTTTATCGAGAACCCGTATAGCATCCGCTTTATTATTAACCGCCCCATGGAGGCTACTGACGATGATGAATCGGAAGACGGGCCAAAACAGGGCGGCAGTGCACTGGATACCGAGTTGCTGCAAATGCTGAAGGACCTGCGCAAAAAGCTGGCGAAGCAAAAAGGATTGCCTCCATTTGTGATTTTCCAGGATCCGTCGCTGGAGGAAATGTGTATACATTACCCTATCACCAACGAGGAGCTGAAACAGATTTCCGGGGTGGGAGCGGGCAAAGCAATGAAGTTCGGTAAACCATTTACCGACCTGATCCAGAAATATGTAGAGGACAACGAGATTGACCGCCCGATAGACATGGTGATCAAAAGCGCTGCCAATAAATCGGCAAACAAAGTGTTTATCATCCAAAATATCGACCGCCACATTAACCTGGAGGATATTGCCCGCTCGAAAGGGCTTAGTTACGAGGAGATTTTAAAGGAAATAGAAACGATCGTCAATTCAGGCACCAAGCTTAACCTGGCTTATTACATTGATGAGATGATAGATGAAGATAAGCAGGAAGAAATGTTTGACTACTTCCGCACTGCGGAAGTAGACTCGATTGAGGACGCCCTTGCCGAATTAGGCGGCGAAGACTATACCCGCGAAGAAGTGCAGCTGATGCGGATCAAGTTCCTGTCGGAGATGGGGAATTGATGTGCGGATATATTTAAATCAATTATAATAAAAGAGCCCTCAAGTATTTTTGAGAGCTCTTTTTAATGAAAATGCGTTTGCAGTAAAATTTGCCTTTTCATGTTTATGGATAAATTTAGTCAAGATTATCTGTCGGTCCTGCTAAATAATGAGAGAATATTTACAGATGATTAAAAAGAGGTAAAAATATTGCTGTTATAAAAAAATCACATACGCCTAAATAAATTTCTGTTTAAAATTGCGCAACAAAACCTTTCATGCTTTTTAATTCTTTTCAATTTGTATTTTTCTTCATAATAGTTTCCACCCTTTTTTATGCAATGCCATTTAAGTTTAGGTGGCTTTTACTACTAACAGCCAGCTGTTATTTTTATATGGTATACATTCCGGTGTATATCCTCATCCTGGCATTCACTATTACGATTGATTATTTCGTGGGGCTTTTTTTAGAAACGGCAAGCGTCCGGTATAAGAAACTACTTTTAGTTATAAGTATTATTTCAAACATCGGCATTCTTGGGTTTTTTAAGTACTATAATTTTTTTACCGAAAACATATCTTTTTTAATAAACCACTTAGGTTACAAAGCAAAATTATCATCATTCAGTTTAATACTGCCAATCGGGTTGTCTTTCCATACCTTCCAGGCTTTAAGTTATATCATCGAGGTTTATCGCGGCAATCAAAAAGCAGAAAAGCACTTTGGCATTTATGCCCTGTATGTTATGTTTTTTCCGCAACTGGTTGCCGGTCCTATTGAAAGGCCACAAAATATTTTGTATCAATTTTATGAAAAAAAAGTATTTGATCCTGACGGTATTTCGAGTGGATTAAAGCTCATGTTGAGAGGCTTTTTTAAAAAATTGGTAATAGCTGATAGGTTAGCAATTTATGTAAACGCCGTTTACAATCATCCGGCTTCCAATAATGGCAAATCTTTAATAGTTGCTACATTCTTTTTCGCCTTTCAAATATATTGCGATTTTTCCGGATACTCAGACATAGCCATTGGCGCTGCAAAAGTGCTTGGTTTTAAGTTAGTGACTAATTTCAATAATCCTTACTTATCTCGCAATGTAAGCGAATTTTGGAAAAGATGGCATATATCGTTGACCACTTGGTTTCGGGATTATCTATACATCCCTCTTGGGGGTAGTCGGGTTAGCACCGCTAAAGTTTACTTAAATATATTACTTGTTTTTTTGATAAGCGGATTGTGGCATGGGGCCAGTTGGAACTTTATTTTATGGGGTGGATTAAACGGCCTGTACTTAATATTTTTAAAAATTACCCGAAAGTTTTGGCCTCTGTTTTATAGAATAACTTATCTCGAAAAAATTGCATGGTTAAAAATTTCGCTGCAGATGGTTGTGACAACAATATTTGTGTGCTTTTCGTGGGTGTTTTTTAGAGCAAATACCATGACCGACTCATTTTTGATTTTTAAGCGAATGACTCTGTTAAAAGGGGAGTTATTTGCCGGTGGCTATACCTTGCAATATTGTTTTTTAGGCATCTTTATTCTTTTGCTGTATGAAATTAAGGTTGAATACTTTAAGAAGACTTTCAATTTGTTTAATAATTCAAATTATTTGATCAGAAATTGCTCTTTCGCTTTGGTGATAGTTGCAATTATTATGTTAGGGGTTTTTGATGGCGGACAATTTATTTACTTTCAATTTTGATATATGAACGGTAAAATAAAGGTATTTTTAGGAAGGTTTTTATTGGTTTGTTTTTTGGTAATAGTTTTTGATCAAGCGGTTGGCAGACTTTTAAACCATTTCTATTTTAAACATGAACCTGTCAATCATAATTCTACAACATATGTTGCCAATTATTGCGATCAGCAAGTCCTTATTTTCGGTTCTTCCCGGGCTTGTTACCAGTATATTTCGAATGAAATAGCAGACAAAACAAAGTTGACTTGTTTTAATGCAGGCGTGCCTGGAAATTATATTCTGTATTCTTACGCCATGTTAAAATGCGTTTTAAAACGTTACACCCCTAAAGTCGTTGTTTTAGATATAATGCCGGATGAATTTAAGTTCAGCCAGGACAACTACGATCGTTTGTCCATATTGTTGCCATACTACGAGAGCCATCCTGAAATACGGGAGATTATTGGTCTAAAGTCGAAATATGAAAACTTAAAACTATTATCGATGATATACCCCTTTAACTCATTTGCGATTGATATCATAAGCAGAAACCTTCACACTAATAAAAACGAATTTCGCCCCGATGGCCAAAATGGCTTTATCCCGTTATTAGATACTATTAATCAACCTGGTGATAAATTTGTAAATAAGGATTACGAGAACTATAAACCCGATGCTGAATTGCTAATGGCCTATAATTCTTTCATTAAGGAGTGTATTTCGCACCATATTAAGTTGTTTGTTTTTATTTCGCCGATTCTGGATACACACTTATTTAAAAATAATTCGATAAAAATAGCTTCGAATATCGCTTTGAAGAATAAAATACCTTTTTTGGATTGCACAGACCAACAGGAATTTAAAAAGAAGATTTTTTTTAAAGACTTTGGCCATCTTAATATAAATGGAGCCAGATTATATACCACTGAAGTTATCAGGCAAATTAAGGCACAAAGCTATCGCTAGTTGTGATGTAGATGTGATCTTTGCTTTTCAATCGTGTTGATGCGCGGATTAAAAAGCAAATGGTAAGACTTGTGAAGTTTTCGAAACATCGTAAGTCTTTTACGTTTTCGGGCGACTTTACCTAAACTCCAAATAATCAAAATTCATATTACCATTGGCCACCACGTGCAGGGTAAGGATATGAATCCCTTTTTTCAAAACAATAGAAGTTAAAGAATCCGATTTATTCCAGTGATGCCATTGCCGCCATGCAACCGTGTCGCGGTCATCATGGGTCGAGAGGATTTTTAACGGCCCGGTGATGGCCTTACCATCCAGGTCGAGTGAAATGGCGCCGTCGCCGTTGGCCGTATACATCAGGCCAATTTTATAGGTTGCTGTTTGCTGTACTTTTACGGTGTAATTTATCCATTCTCCCGGTTTTGTCCAGCCCACATATAACTGCCCCATATCCCGCGGAACGCGGTTGTAGGGGTTATCATCGATGCCGTGCGGCTTGGTGTAGCTGATGTCAACACCTTCCTTCATCCTGAATTCATTCAAATAAGTGCCGTTGGCCGGGTTTAGCTTACCGCTGCCGTTGTTAATGCTGTCTGAGTCGTGGTAAGCAACACCTTCGCCGCCCTCGTTATAAAATTCGCATTCAACTCTACCTGGGATAACCTGGATTTTATTTTGCCATGGCCTGCCGGCGTTCATCGTTTTGTAAACCGGTGAACAGGATAGCACGCACGCAATAAGAAATATTGGCAGCAGCCTTTTCATGTGTGAGGTGTAATTATCTTCTATTTGGGATTCAAAAATAGCCAGAAAAACTTTTAACTAATCTCTGATCACTAATCTCCGGGCCACTACTTCGCAATTATCTTAAACTCAGTCCTACGGTTTTTGCTGCGGCCTTCGTCCGTATCATTGCCGGCAATCGGTTGGGTTTTTCCATAGCCTTTGAATTGCAGTCTTGCCGGATCTATTTTATTATCGACAAGGAATTGATAAACGGCTTTAGCACGGTTTTCCGAAAGGGTTTGATTTAACTGATCGTTACCTACATTATCAGTATGACCGGAAATTTCGATTTTAAGGCTAGGGTTAACACTTAAAAAGTCGACCAGTTTTTGCAGCTCGGCCAATGACTCCGGTTTCAGATCGAATTTGTTGGTATCGAAGAAGATATTATTCAGGATTACCTTGTTGCCCACTTCTATCGGTTGCAGCAGAACGGAAATGTCGTACGGTTTGCCGGCTTCATGGCCAACCAGAGAGAAATTTTGTGAATAGAACAAATAGCCCTCTTTGGAGATATTTAGCCCATAATTTTTACCCGTAGTAAGCGTGGCCAGGAAACTGCCTTTGTCCGGGTCACTGTAATCGCCATAAACGGACTGGTCTTTTTGCAGGTCGATGATCTCTACGGCGGCTTCAAGCGGGGCCATCGTTTTGGCATCCTTAACTATACCCTTTACATAAGTAACCAGGTGCGGCCGTAAATTTTGAGGTAGCTCAAAAGTGTAGATGTCAAAACCGCCATAACCCCCCAGGCTATTTGACGAATAAAACGCATGGCTGCCCTCGGCGGTCAGCGTTAAGCCGTTCTCGTCGCCATTGGTGTTGATAGGGTAGCCCAGGTTTACAGGTTTGCCCCATTGGCCGTCTTTGCCCAGGCGGCTCACAAATAAGTCCATCCCGCCAAGGCCCGGCCAGCCGTTCGAGCAAAAGTATAAGGTACTATCGTCAGGATGAATAAATGCCGACTGCTCGTCAAATGCAGTATTAATATTGGGCCCGAGGTTTACAGGCTCGCCCCAGCCTTTGTCGGTCAGGGTTGACTTCCAGATGTCGTAGCCGCCGTAGCCGCCTTTGCGGTTACTTGTAAAATATAAGGTCCGCCCATCCGAGCTGATTGATGGTTGGGATTCCCAGCCGGGCGTATTTACCGGGGGCGGCAAGTCAAACGGTTTGCCCCAGTCATCACCTTTTTTTGACGAGACATAAATATCACATCTGCCCAGCCCATCAGGCCGGTTACAGCCGGTAAAGAACAGGAACTTGCCGTCCTGGGTAATGGATAGCGCCCCCTCCCGATACTCTGGCGTGTTGATGTTATTGCTCAGGTACGTGGCTGTTTGCCACTGCCCGTTTACATTGATGCTTTTGTACAGATCTTCGTTATTGCCAATCTTCCGGGTAAAGATCAGTTCGCTTTCATCGGCAGTAGCTACGGGCATATACTCGTCATCCCCGGTATTAATGGCCGGTCCCATATTCACAGGTTGGAAGGGAACCGGGTGCTTTATCGCCTCGATGCTGAAATCGCAATCAGCCAGCAGCTTTTTGCCTAATAGCATATTTTCCGGGTTGACGTCCGGGTAAGTCAGAAATTTTTCCAGGTGGCGCTTGCCGTCTTCGTAATGGGCAATGTGAACCTCTTCATCACCGACGCGCAAATAGGCCACGTGGCTATATTCGGGATTCAAGGCTATCGCCTTGTTATACTCTTCAACTGCCTCTTTATGCTGCCGTCTTTGCCGGTACAAGTCGGCGAGCAGGCCGTGCGCTTCTACGAAATTGCTGTCTTCGCGCAGGGCTTGATGCAGTTCGTCGAGTACGCCGTCGTACATGCTGTTGTCAAGGCTCTCATTGGCCAGCAAGTAGTGTTTTATCGCTTCCTTATTGGTTGTGGAATATCGATGCTCCTGGGCGAAAAGCAAAACAGGCATCAAAAAAAGGAAAAAAACAAAGAACAGACCTCTCATGCCTTAAGTAACGTTTCGTTTTTCTAAGGTACGAATATTAAGGGATATTCAGGTATTTATGTGTTTGTAAAGAAATCTCCCATTTAGGGTTGGTCATCACATAGTCCACGATGAGCGGTGTCATTTCATTGCGCTTTGACCATTCAGGCTGTAAATACAATTTGCAGCCAGGCGATACCAGTTTGGCGTTTTCCTCCGCAAAAGTAAAATCCGATTTGTTAAAAACGATCACTTTCAACTCGTCGGCTTTTTCGGCCACGTGCTTAACAGGCGCTTTAAATTTTTTGGGCGATAAACAGATCCAGTCCCATTGCCCGGAAAGGGGGTAGGCACCCGATGTTTCAATGAAGGTTTTTATACCCTTATTTTTCAGGGCGGCAGTCAGGTAGTCGAGATTATAGATCAGCGGTTCGCCGCCGGTTACTACAACAGCTTTTGAAGGGTGTTTGGCGGCGTTCTCCGCAATCTGGTCGGCATAGGTGAGTGCATGCAGCTCGGCATCCCAGCTCTCCTTTACATCGCACCAATGGCAGCCCACGTCGCAGCCGCCCAGGCGGATAAAGTAGGCCGCTTTCCCGGTATTAAACCCTTCGCCCTGTATCGTATAAAACTCCTCCATCAAAGGGAGTTGTGTGCCATCTTCCGGAATTACATGTGCCATTTCAGCGGCAAAGGTACTTTTTTGAGCCGAAAGCCTAAAGCTTTTTTGAGCTGAAAGCAGAAAGCTCAAAGCAGAAAGCTTAGTCTACGTTGATTTTTGCTTTCAGCTTTTTTTGAGCCGAAAGCGAAAAGCTCAAAGCAGAAAGCTTACTTAAGTTTGATTTTTTGCTTTCAGCTTTTTTTGAGCCGAAAGCGAAAAGCTCAAAGCAGAAAGCTTACTTAAGTTTGATTTTTTGCTTTCAGCTTTAGTCTTTTTGCTTTCAGCTTTTTTGCTTAATCTTACATGAAATTTTGCATTATGAAAAAGCGCTATTACCCCCTGATATTTTTCGTTTTGCTTGGCCTTTCTTCCTGCTTTGATGTGGAGGAACGCTATGATTTTAAACCAAACGGATCGTGCAAAGTGGCTTATACTTTTGATATGGGCAGCGCCGTATCGGTGTTAATGAACCTGATGCCCGACTCGGTAAAGGAAACACCGCAGTTTTCGATGGTAAAGGACACTACGCTTAATTTTTATTCGGCCCTGCCAGATAGCACCCAGCAAAAGATGAGTAAAGACGAGGCCGATATGGCTAAGTCCAGCAATCTGTCGATTAAGATGGACCTTAAAAAGAGTATTATGAAGGTGGGCATTAACCATACGGCAAAAGATGCCGCCGATTTGCAATACTATCTGCAGCACCTGTCAAAAATATCGCTTGACGGCCAGTTAAAGGCAGCCACCGGCAGCAAGCAAAACACTGGTTTTGATGCCCAGCAACTCATCGCCGGCGAGGATTATTATTCCTACGAGGTTACACCGCACAAGTTTTACCGGATAATCGATAAGGCGAAGTTTGACGCATTTTTAAAGAAAACCCAATCGGCCTTTGCGATGGCCAAAGCCATGCTGATCGAAACGCCGTATAAGGTGGTGCTTAATTTTGCCAAGCCCATCAAAAAGATCAATAATGCTAAAGCGATCGTCTCCGCCGACCGCAAAACGGTAACACTGGTTACCAATATGGACGATGTGATCAAGAACCCGTCGATCATGAATTTGAAGATTGATTTCTAAGTGATAGTACGAGTTTAATTAGCACGAATTTTCACGAATGAAGACGAATTTTCACGAATCCAATTGACACGAATTTCACGAATGGGAACGAATCGTCTCGAATCTTATCGCTCTGTTAATTAATTTAGCTGTAATCGAAATCCGAAATAAAAACATTTTAAATCCGAAATCCCAAATCCAACATCCGAAATATAAATGAACTGGCATAAAATAGCGGGCATTGAACATACCGGCGAGCCGTTTGTTAAGCAGGTTAAGGCGGGGAATAAAAACATTTGCCTGGTTGGCTATGAAGGCAAGGTGTTTGCTTTTGGGTTGTATTGTCCGCATGCCGGCGGAAATTTGGGGTACGGCTGGTGTAATAATGGCAAATTGGTTTGCCCCATCCATCGCTACTCCTACGATTTGCAAACTGGCAAGGGCAGCGAAGGGCAAAATGATTATATTGACACCTTTCCCGTTAAAATTGAGGGCCGCGACATTTATGTTGGTGTGTACTCGTTTTTTGAGCGGATAAAACAAGGGTTTAATACATGAATGCAAGACAGATAGATTACATTACCGAGGACTTTTACGAATCGTTAAGCTTTATGGACGGCGAGCTGCCCGACCTTGATGCCGTTCGGGAGCTCTTTTACGAAGACGGGTTATTGATCAACATGAGCTTTGGCAAACCGATCACTTATTCTACGGAATCATTCATCAGGACATTGGAAGACCAGGTCAGTGCAGGGGAGCTAACCCAGTTTATGCAGCGGGAGCTGTATTCAAAAACGGATATTTTTGGCAGGATAGCGCAACGCACCAGCGTTTACGAATATAGCCTTACTTACCACGAAACGGAGAACATCCCTAAAGGTGTTAATTACATCCAGTTTGTGCAGGTGGATGACCTGTGGCGCATCACCTCAATGGTTTGGAGCGATGAGGGGGCGAATTTTCGGGTGCCGGCGGAGTTGTTAAATGGTTGATTAAGTCCGAAAGTCCGAAAAGTCAGTAAAGTCCGAAAGATGTTTCAGGGATAGACTTCTTTATTCGCCGAAGCAAGTGTATTCTTCAACAAACCTATTATCGTCATCAAACCCACGCCACCCGGCACCGGTGTTATCCACGATGACTTTTGGGATACCCCTTCAAAATCAACATCTCCCCAAAGTTTATAGCCGGATTTGGTTAGGGTAGAGGTTTCACGGTTCATGCCGACGTCGATCACTACTACGCCGTCTTTTACCATATCGGCAGTAATAAAATTCTTTTTGCCGATGGCCACAATCAAGATATCCGCATCCAGTGTGAATTTCTTTATATCAGGCGTGCGGCTATGGCAGACGGTAACGGTGCAATTGCCGGGATAGGTATTGCGGGCCATCAGGATACTCATTGGTGAACCTACAATATTGCTGCGGCCAACTACCACGCAATGCTTGCCAGATGTTTCAATCTTGTATTCCTTCAGCATCATGGTAATGCCGTAAGGTGTCGCCGGTATAAACGACGGTAAATTACGCTGCATACGGCCCAGGTTAATAGGGTGGAAGCCATCCACATCTTTGCGGTGGTCTATCTTCTCGGTTACTTTTTCCGGGTCGATATGTTTTGGCAGGGGTAATTGAACGATGATGCCGTCGATATCTTCATCCGCATTCAATTCAGCGACTTTAATAAGTAATTCTTCTTCAGTTACGTCATCTTCATATCTAACCAATGAAGATTTAAACCCTACCGCCTCGCAATTTCTCATTTTGCTGGCTACATAGGTTTCGCTGCCGCCGTCGTGGCCGACCAGCACGGCAACCAGGTGCGGTTTGCGGCCTCGTGTTGCTAAAATCTTTCCAGCGTCTACAGCAATTTCTTTTTTTATTTTTTCAGAAACGTATTTTCCGTCGAGTAACTGCATAATTTAATTACTTTGTGCGACTAGAATTTTATTCCAGTCAGATTCGAATGAATCGATTCGCCCTCTATTTACTTGTTTTAGATAGCTTCCGACGATGTCATTGGCTATTTTTTTCACCCAAACTTCATCTCTCAATTTGGCCCTGTAATCGAAATCCTCTCCTAACTGCTCAACCTCAGCGTTAAAATCTATGATAATATCGTCTGCTATATTTGAAACGGCAATTAAAAACGACTTTCGGCTGATTTCGTCGTAAACAAAGCCTTCAGGCTGCTTGAGTAATTTCATCCCAGTATTGTCATTCTCCAAAATTCGTCTTAGAATATATAATAAGACGAATCGGGTTAAGACATACTTGGCTATAAGTTGATTTTTTATTTGCGATAATTTTCCAGCGACCACCTCGTCAATTAATGTTAGCATTACAATTCTGTGTGCATTGACTTCGGGACGACCAAATAGATCAGTATATTTTTCGTCAAATACTTGATATTTCCGGTGAGTACCCCACGGTTCCTTTAGGTCGAACGACATTAGTAATATTCCACTATTTTCATTTGAAATTGCTTTGAGACCAGACTGTACTTCGCCTCGCTTAATTTCATAAAAAAATAAATGACCATATTTTTCTTTCATTTCATTTTGCAATCGAACTTGAATCGTGTCGTTCGATTTGAAATCGCGAGCTTTTACGCCGTTTTGATTGTTTGAAAAACGAGTAATCGTTTTTGCCAAATCGGAGTCGACGGATACTTGGATGAATTTGGTTAAAATTCTTAAATCTTCAGTTAGTAAGCTTTTGTTTGAGTACAAAGCAGTTAGACTTTGACAGCCATTCACAACAAAAAATGTATCTATTTTGAGTTTATCGGAAGTTTCGCTTATTGAGTTAGCAACAATTGTTATCCCGTTGTGGAACAAAGGAAACTCTTTGTGAATAGCCTTGTTCTTAATGCTATTTACTATGTCCTTGTTTACCTTAGTATTTCCCAACGCGCCGCGAACATTGTAAGCAAAGACGGATTGGTCTGCGACACCAGGAATCTTAACCAAATCATTTGCTTTTATAAAACCGATAGTCGCTATAGTTTCAGTATCTACATAATGTTTGGAAAGATTCAACCCTGAAATATCAAATTCTGCACTTACGTTCTGGGGTATGTTACGAGAATTAGATATGTAAGATTTCTCCAAATACTTTTTTCCTTGAAAGACTATTTCAGGCCTAGTATTTAAATAAGCCTCACCATTTCCGTCAATGTTTACATTCGAAATAAAAATGCCTTGAACCTTGTAATTCTCGTAGATGGATAGAATGTCTAGCCGATTTATTAAATTAACAACTTGAGCGGAGCCGGCTGTTTCAATTAAGTTTTCTAAGGCGGTTCTTGATTCGAATTGCGAAAGGGTCCCATAAAATTCCTTTAGCATTGTATCGCCAATAGTTTTGCCAGGATTTTGAAGAATTTTCGTTTGAAAAATGTCAATGGTGCCGTTCGCATCGTTTACATAAATACCATCAATTCCTTTATCTCCGCTTTGGTCACAGACGGTATCAACAGCGTCCTGATTTTCTAGGCGATAGTAATTTTCGAGATACCAAACAAGAAATGACGCGCTTTCAGTTCGACCTTTAACCAAATATGGTTTTAAGAGGTCTAAGATAATGGGATAGTCAAGATTTATCATCGGATTTTGTTATTTGGCTCGCCAATACACATCTAGTCGAGTTTCAGCACCGCCATAAACGCGCTTTGCGGTATCTCCACATTACCCACCTGCCGCATGCGTTTCTTTCCTTTTTTCTGTTTTTCCAGCAGTTTGCGCTTACGGGAAATGTCACCACCGTAACATTTGGCGGTAACGTCTTTTCTTAAAGCTTTAACGGTTTCTCTTGCAATGATCTTCGCCCCGATGGATGCCTGTATAATAATTTCGAACTGCTGACGCGGTAAAAGCTCCTTCAGCTTTTCGCATATCTTTTTGCCGAAATCGTAAGAGTTGCCGCGGAAGATCAATGACGATAGTGCATCAACAGGTTCGGCGTTTAAGCGGATATCCAGGCGAACCAAATCCGATTGGCGGTAACCGATCTGGTGGTAATCAAACGAAGCATAACCTTTTGAAATAGTTTTCAGCTTATCATAAAAATCAAAAACGATCTCGCCCATCGGCATCTCGAAGATCAGCTCAACCCTGTCGGATGTTAAATACGACTGGTTTTTGATAAAGCCGCGTTTTTGTATGCACAGCGACATTACCGGGCCGACAAATTCGGATTTGGTGATGATCACCGCTTTGATATAAGGCTCTTCTACATAATCGATCTTGCTTGGGTCGGGCAGGTCGGACGGGTTATTTACCGTGATAGGGGCGCCTTTGGTGGTATAAGCGATATAGGATACGTTTGGCACGGTGGTGATCACCGTCATATCAAACTCGCGTTCAAGGCGCTCCTGGATGATCTCCATGTGCAGCATGCCCAAAAACCCGCAGCGGAAACCAAAGCCTAATGCGGCTGAGGATTCTGGTTCATAAACCAGCGCGGCATCATTCAATTGCAGTTTGCCCATCGAGTCGCGCAGTTCCTCGTAGTCCTCGGTATCCACCGGGTAAATACCGGCAAACACCATCGGTTTTACTTCCTCAAAGCCCTGTATGCCGGCTTCGCAAGGCCGGTCTACATGGGTGATGGTATCGCCCACTTTTACCTCGCGTGCTTCTTTTATGCCGGAGATGATATAACCCACATCACCGGTTTTGATCACGTCCCTGGGCGATTGTTTCAATTTTAATGTGCCAACCTCATCTGCATTATACTGCTTTTCGGTAGCGAAGAATTTTACTTTATCGCCTTTCCGGATTTCGCCGTTAACGACCTTAAAATAGGCTACGATGCCGCGGAAAGAGTTAAAAACGGAATCAAATATCAAAGCCTGCAGCGGTGCGGCCGGATCGCCCACGGGAGGGGGAATGCGTTCGACTATCGCCCGTAAAATATCATGTACGCCCATCCCGGTTTTGCCGGATGCCGCAAGAATTTCTTCTCTTTTACAACCAATCAACTCAACGATCTGGTCTTTAACCTCCTCGGGCATGGCGCCGGGAAGGTCCATTTTATTCAATACCGGGATAATCTCCAAATCATTT
>Ga0206935_10080_pt1 | contig 33214 bp, 24 predicted proteins | sample Alteio_BWOrgHeat_13_FD_152924 | JGI IMG/M metagenome (GOLD analysis project Ga0206935, IMG submission 152924) | Enriched cells from forest soil in Barre Woods Harvard Forest LTER site, Petersham, Massachusetts, United States -... | ecosystem: Environmental > Terrestrial > Soil > Temperate forest >...
AAACTGACACGCCGCTGATGGCGGCTGAGCCGAAGCGCGTAATCTGCAGTCCTAATGGCACGACGCTCTCATGCACTTCAATCTGCGCGAGCGGATGCACAACCAACGTCGATCCATCCTGAGATCGCAGCGACACAAGTGTTGGTGTTCCTGCGGGAAGTTGCGTTCCCCAATTGCGCGGATCAGCAAGCGCAGTGGACAGGAGCGAAAGCACATTGACCGGTGGAATCTGCAGTGCAGGTGTGTTCTGACCCCACGTAAATGAGAACGACTTGTGCACATCGAAGAAGATGATGTGCACTTTGAACTTTCCGGCAATGTGCCACGGCGCCGGGCCGGAAAGGGTTGCATCCAGGCCCACCGACAAAAGATCATCGCCGCCGGCAGTCAACGCCACGCGGCCCGAGATGTCCGCGTCAAAGTGGAATGGATCGATCTGCAGCAGCGCATCGAATCCGAGATGACCCGAAAGCCCAAATCCTGAAACGCCAATGAAGACATCCAGATTCGCGCCAAACTGAAGTGAGTTCGAGGTAATCGCCAGATACGCCGCGAGCCGCATTTTTGATATCGCCCCGGACGGCATATCGATCACGACTCGCTGCAGCAGCGGGAATCCCGGAGGGGGCGTGAATTGCGGGTGAAATCCACCGATGGCGAGCAGAAATTCGCGATTGGTTGACCAATTTGCCCTGAGCGCCATATCGCCACTCACAGTGAATCCCACAATCTTCGAATCGAATAACGTTGCATCCAGAGACAACGAATCCTGGCTCAAATCGAGAACGCCCAGTGCATCCATGTTGATGCGGACTAGCGCGTTCGACTGCGACGGGAGGCACGCAGCCAGGCGGGCGAGAAGAATGATCCGGACAGGCTCTGGCAGCTCCACAATCACGGCCAGGGCTACCGTGAGAATTGTCGGAGTACCCCAGCCAATCAACGCCATGGGACCGAACAGGAATCGTCCCTGCGCAGTGGGGAAGAATGCATCCAGTTGCGCCAACAGTTGCGGCGCGTTGGTAATGGCATTTGTCGGGAAGAGTAGCGTGGAAAGCTTGTCGGCTTTCAATCCGGCCCGCAACGCATCCACATCTGCGGTGCGATTCACAGCCATGAGTCCGCCCACGCCATTCAGAGTGAAACCCCAGCCAAGCTGCACGGGCGGAAAATCCGCATCGATTAGCGCCAGCAATGAATAGCCGCTGCCTCCGGCCACCTTCGTGGTAATCAGGCCGAACGCCTGCATCGCCACGTCATTGAACTTCAACTGCAGAACGCCGCTGTACTGATCCGCGGCGGTATCGAAGCTCAGGAAACCGCCGCCACTCACACCTGCCGAATCGATTGTCAGTCCCACACCCGATGGAGGTTTGAACGAAAAGGAGGAGTCACCGATATGCGGAGCCCCACTGTCGGCCGGCAAGGCGATCGTACTGACGATACCGACGCGCTCCACCACTGCCTGGATGGGACCTATGGACAGCGAAATAGTAGTCGAAAGTTCAGATTGCAACCCGGCTGTACCGGCATTCAGTCCCAGGTAAACACTCGGGATATTTAGAACGCCACCAAGCGAAAGGCCCACGGGCAAGGTTGCGTTCAGGCCGGCGCCGCCATTGAATGAGAACCCTGAACCGCTGGACCACGAAATGCCAAAATCAAATTTAGCGGCCACTCCGCCTTGAGGCAGGATGCTGCTGAGGAATCCGTCGCCATCGCCTGGCGAGAGGACTAATGAGCTGGAAGTGGCGCTCGCGGCCACAACCGCGCTCACCTCGGAAGACCCCGTCCACTCTATGCCTGCTTGCACTTCGACCGCGCCCAGTTCCAGCCTTGTGCCGGTGGTGCTGCCGAGAACGAATACCGGACCGCTAGTGGAAGGCGGTGCGTAGTTCAGGATTAACTTGGCTGCGCCGTTTGCGAGTGAACCCTGACCGGGCTGCAACTCGATTCCCGAAGGCGAGAAAAGCAGCGCAGGAATTGCACCTTTTGAGCTGAAGGTCAGCTTCCAGTTATTGAGGGTGGCGGTTTGATTAAAGTCGCCTGTGAATCCAACCAGAAGCCCTGCCAACTTACCCGCGTGCAAGACGGACGAGCTTCGCACATCCACTTTCAACTGGGTTGAATCGTTGGCAAAGGGGACCAAACTAAGGGTCGGGAAATAGCTGGAAAAGTAGCTATCCGGCACAACGGCGGGAGGCGGAGTAGGAACGTCGGGATCCGGAGGAAATACATCCAAATCAACCCTGTTGTCCAATGTTCCGTCATCGTCTGGAATTGGACCCGCAAGCGGTGGCTGCGGCATTCCAGTCTGCCGCCTTTCGCGGGGAATACCGATAGCATCTGCCAGGAACTCCAGATACGGAAATAACCGATCGGCTGAAAGTTGAGCATCAGCTCCAGTTACCATGCCATTTGGCAGATACCACTGAAGCAGAACATTGCCTGGATCCGATAACAGATCGGATAAACGGCTGAATTGAAATTCATCCACCAGGTATTCATTGCGCAAAGTCACGCCGTTCTTCACTAGGCCAGGCTTCAGCTCTGCGAATTCGCGCAACTTGATGATGGTGAAGAATCCAAGTAGTGCAAACAACTTATGCTGGTGCAGCCGCAACCAGGAAGCGAGTAAAAGCTGGGCAACTTCTTCGGCTAGATTTGCGGCTACATCGGCGAGGCCCGGCTCAGCAGTAAGCTGCTGTAAACCCTCGATGAGTGCATCTGTCTGTTTTCCGATACTCAGCAGTTGTTGGAGGCCGGCAAATGAATCGACTTGTGACGCATCCAGAGATGAAATCTGACTGCTGAGATTTCCGGCACTGGTCAACACCTTAAGAAGAGCGGCGTTGGAAGATAGAGTCGCGGTATGTCCCAGAGAGCCCAGAAAGGCAGCACGCGCTTGATCGTTCTTCGCGGCGAGCGCCAGGGGAGATAGATAGTCGCGAAGAAGTGCCAGCAGGCTCTGGGTCAGGCTCTTTGTCATATCGTGTACCGTCCCGATTTCAATGTGAAGTTCTGATGCAAAGGAGGATTCTCAAAAGACTGTCTTGCGGGTCTTCGGACGAGGAGGTCCATCCGGATGGAAGAGATCAACAAGTCCATACTTTTTCCATTCCGAGGTCCACGTGATTCCGTTGATCCATGTAAGAAAATCGACCATGTCGTAATGCCACACGGGATCGGTAACCGGCAGAGCTTTGGCTGGATCGTTCTCCAGGCCTAAATAACCACACATGTCCGGCCACCATGGCTCTGCCGATGCCAGTACTCGCCCCTGCCGCGTTGCTGGAAGATTCGGCGTCAACGTAAAGTTCTGCGGCAATGGATTCGCGGTAAAGATATCGACAAGTACGCCCGTGTGTGCCGGTGTTGCAAGAGCCGGAGGAAGGTTTCCGGGAACGCCAAGAAAATCTCCCATAATTGCGCGCACAGGCGTTGCGCCTGTCCGGCTCTCTTCCGTCGGGAAGTACGCCACGTCCCCACGCGCCAGGGCATCGGCAATTGGTCGATACGCCTGGGCGTCCACCACGAGCTGACTGCCAAACATGCTTCTTAGGCCGTGACCGCCATCCGGGCGGCGAGCCCACGCTCGGTTCAGGGCGGCGTCTGTCGGATGATCTTCGGTGAACTTTACGGCGAGTTCCGTTTCCGTGAGGCGAACGAGGAACCGGTTGTACCAATCAGGATTATGGTCGGAGATATTGGCAAACACTACACCCGGTTGATCGATGTAGTAAGTGAGCGAATAGACATACGTTGGATCGGAATCGTAGTCGATCTTTCCCGCAGTTGTGAGGTGGAAGACTTCATGGCGGATCAGGATAAATCCGTTGGAAGGAGCGGTGCTGCCCGCAGCGGGATGCGAGAGGCGAGCTGCAACTATCACCCCATTCGTCATGGCGAAGACCGTCGCAGTGTTTGCAAGCGAGAAGACGTTCGCTCCCGATAGCGTGCTGTCATTGGTGATTCTGGCAGACGTGTAGTCGCTTTCCGTTCCATCGGCATCGAAAAAGTATTCGCGCAATGGCGTACTCCCGCCGGCCTGTCGATAGGCCCTCTGATTCGTAGATACGTTGACGGCAGTTGTTGGCGGAGCATTCTGGACAAAATCGAAACAGTACCACCACCAGTCCCAGACCTCGCGTGCAAAACGATGCCAATCAAAAAATGGCCCCGGGCACATGCTGTGCGAGTCTCGCGCTGCCACGTCGCCCACGAAACCATGTCCGGCAAACCCGCGGTACCCTTGACTCACGTTCGACATCATCTTTGTCCACGCAGTGTTGTGGTCAAAAATGGCGGTCTTGCCGCCGGGCAAAGGCACCGTTAGCCTGACATTCTGCCGGGGATACCAGGTTTGCAGAGACGCGTCATTGGCACTTACAAGTGCGGAGGAAGAGCCAGAGGCTGTGGCCAGATCGTCGGAACGCTCATCGCAAAGTATGAATTGCCGAAATCGAGTTACCTGGGGCCCCACAGTCGCCGCATCGGTAGAAGTTCCGGACTGCTGGTCCATCGTCACATAGGGCAAGACTGGGAAGTTGCGGGGGATCTGAAACAACTCCGCGAGATAGCGGCACAGAAGAACCAGGCTGCGATAGTTCGCCTCGGTGAAGATCATGCGGTCAAACCTTGCGCTCGCCGCTTGCGAGGCGTTTTGCGAACCCGTGTAATTCCGGGTACCGAGCCAGATGAGAACACCCTCCTCACTATTGAGGGGATGGAGCAACATATAGGCCTTCATGCCCGTCAAATCTTCCGTCACGGTAGCGTCGGGGTTCAGAGTTCGCCATCGCGCTCGCTCAACATTATCGGGATTCCCGCTTTTTACTGCATTTGGTCCGAGATCTGGATCGTCTCCCAGGTCCCCGTTTTCGATACCGACAGAAACGCCATTCATGTAGCCTGCGTGACCAGTGAGACGCGGAGGATCCAGATTCATAAAGCGGTAAACCGAACCGCTTCCACTCACATATAACTGCGGACCCACGCCATCCCCGCCGGGATTCGTGTATGCCGCTTTCATCGTGTTTACATACGCATAAGTGGGGCGGCCGGTCGTTTCATGGATGATGACGCTGTTGACGGTTGCGATTGCGCGTCCAAAGTTACCCCCAGGCCAATGTGTCGCAGCGCCAGCCGCGGCAGTTTCGGCCGGCATGATGGTGTCGGTGGCTGGAGTTTCGTCGTAATAAAAGTTGAGGCGTTCCAGAAGTTTTGCGGGCACGCTTTTGTCTCGCTTTCTACATCTGTTCTGGCTGGAAATCGAGGGGATCGTTTTCAGGTTCGCTCGTATTTGCCGTCACAGGAGATATCGAAAAACGAAAATAGAAGACGACAATCCGTCTGCAGATAAATATGGATAACTGCCGATCATCGAATGCACGGCATTTTGAATAGCTGGTTGTCGTATCTTGACTGCGATTTCCGATATTGCCAGTGAGGAGATAGCGCTCTGCAATCATCAACGCCAGTCATGAAAGCTGACTTGCCTGAACCGATGGCGGCTATCGCTCCACCAACAAACAATTGAAAGCGCAAAGGGGAATAACATGACCTTCCTTCAACATCTGGGTAGTACTCTCAAGACGGTTCTCCACATCGGCGTGGAAGCCGCTGTCGTTGCGGAACCGATAGTCGCGCTTGCGTTTCCGGAAGTTATACCGCTCTATCAATCCACACTTGGCCTCGCCGCAGGCGCCGAAGCTCTCTCTCCGACATTGGCCGGGACTGGGCCGCAGAAATTGTCACAGCTGTTGGCTACGCTACTTCCTCAGGCACAAGCCTGGGCGCAGACGAACAATATCAACTGGCCAACGGAGGAGATCCAGAAGTGGGCTTCCGCCGTAGTCGATACCATCAACCTGATTCCCGCGCCGGCAACAGCGCCTCCCGCCGTGCAAGCGTGAAACAGCGGAAGCTCGAGAATCAAATCTGGGGCTTCCCAAATACTGCGAGAATTCTCGGATATCTAACTCAACGGGCCTCGTGCGCCAGTGATCTTTGCATTGGGTTGAAGAGACGGGCATTTCAGATGAGCAGTGTTATGCCCCGGAAGTTGCCAATAGATGGGCACTGCGGGTATACGGGTGATCCTCGCCCAATGTCTTGCGAAGATTCTCCTCTGCTGAGTGAAAGGCCCTGCGAGCCTCTTCAGTTTTGCCTTGCGCCTGCAGAACATCCCCCATAGCGAGATACGCGCGGCCCATGGTGCTGGAGACGGATCCTGATTCTGTCGTGGTCCGCAGCAAGTTTAAGGCGCGGCTCGCGTCAGATGCAGCTCGATCCGCTTGTCGCAGTTCAAGCTCAACAGCAGATCGCCGGATAAGCAATAAGGGAAGATAGACAGAGCCTTGTCCACCGGCCTGGATGGATTTTTCATCAATAGCCACCGACTGGTCTGCGAGACTTAGTGCCTTGGGGAGATCTCCTTCAGCATCCGCCAGCAGTGATTCGTCGGACGTCAAAGCCGCAAATGCAAAGTGCCCCGGCGGCAGTTTACGTTGTAGCCTCGGCTCCAACTCTGCAAATAATTCGTTTGCGTGAGCGAAATCGCGTTGGTCGCGAAAAATTCGCGCTCTCTGCAAATCCACTTGATCGATGAGAATCTGATCGCTGGCTCGCACAGCTTTCTCGCGCGCGAGGTCCGCGTAGTTGGCTGCTTCCTGAAGACGCCCCAGTTCGCGCAACACACCAGAATAGTTGTACAGCAGCACCGGTAAGACTGTGTTGTCTGTTTGATTTGTCCGGCTAATTTCGATCGCCTTGTGATAGGCCTTCTCCGCTTCAAGCTGCTGTCCGGCGTAAGTCAGCGCCAGAGCCCAGTCATTGAAGAGTTTGACCGCCTTCAACGTTTCGTCATAACCGAGACTCGCTATTAAAACAGAAGCTTTCTCAAATTCAGAATTTGCTTCACGATACCGGCCGGCAGCTCCGTGCGCCCCGGCAAGATCAATCAATATATTCGATTCCTGAAGCGCAGAATGGATAGGTGAGCGGCTCAACTCGCGCTCGGCAGCTTCAGCCCGATCGACGCCTTTTTGGGAATCGCCATTGTGGTAGGCAATCTCGCTCCCGAGCATGAAACAGAAAGCCCGGTCGGAAGAAAATTGCGTTTGGTCAGGAAGTTCCCCTATCCCTTCCTGAAAGAACGACTCAGCGCGTTTCAGCTGGCCGACAGGCGCAAGAGCCGAAGCCAACACACAGGAAGCTTTTGCGCGAATGCGCCGTTCCTTCAGTCCACGCGAAAGTTGATAAGCTTCCTCAAGGATAACAAGCGCCTTTGTATTTTCATCTTCTCCGGAATACTGCTTACCGATCGATAGCAGAAGCTCCACATGGTTGGCCGCATCGTCGTAGTGGTCACGCCTGACAATACGCTCTTCCAACTCAAGAAGCTGATTCACTGTGATGGGCTTGCCCATTGGGGCTGCGTCAGTAAGCAAAAGCTCGTTAAGGTCAGCGATGCGTTCGGCGCGGGCGAGTTGTCGTACTGCCAGATCTCGCTGAGCTCGCGCAGTCCTGGTCTGCAGTAATATGCCCACGGCGCCGCTCACTGCGACAATTATCGCGAGCGCAGTGAGAGCTACAACCGTGCGATTCCGGCGTACAAACTTTCCCGCCCGATAACGGAAAGTGTCAGATCGAGCACGAATCGGATCGTTCCTGAGGTAGCGGCGTAGATCTTCGGCAAAGGCGGTAACGGAGGCATATCGCTCCCTCGCTTCTTTCTTCAATGCTTTGGCGAGAATCGTATCCAGATCCCCTGTCAGCAGACGGCGAAGTTTTTCTGGTGTTGTTGAGCGATGAGCAGCGTTAGAGACAATGAGTTCAGAACTCGCCCGCGCGGACGCCACTGCCTCCGAAGGCCGGAGAGGCTCTGTATCCACGAGCGCCTTGATGAGGTCCGCGGCAGAATGCTGGCCAATACTCGTTGGATGATGTCCCGTCAGCAACACATACAACAACACTCCCAGGGCGTAAATATCTGTAGCCGTCGTTACTGGGTCAGCCTTTAATTGTTCAGGCGCCGCATACAGGAGCGTCATTGCCTGCGCATTGGAATGCGTGAAGCCCGCAAGACCTTCCGGCGAATTATCGCCCTGCAGGAGCTTGGAGATGCCGAAATCAAGCAATTTCACTCGCCCGTCGTTTCGCACCAGTACGTTGGATGGTTTGAGGTCTCGGTGCACTATCAGATTTGCGTGCGCCAGTGCTACTGCTTCGAGGACGTCCAGAAATAACCGAATACGTGTCTGCACATCCAAGCCACGCTCATCGCAATGCCGGTCGATGTGATCGCCTTCAACATAGTCAAGAACGAGATAGGGCTGTCCAGCTCGCGATACTCCAGCGTCGAGCAATTCTGCAATGTATGGATGGACAAGATGTCCGAGAATTTTCCCTTCGCGTTTGAATCGCTCCTCGGCACCAGTACCGATTAACGCGATGTTGAGAAATTTTATCGCTACCTGGCGCTCGAATCTGCCATCGTTCCGTTCGGCGAGCCAGACCGTACTCATGCCGCCTTGACCTATTTGAGATATAACCCTGTAGACACCAAGAGTCTGCCCGGCGATAGTGGCAGGACCCGGACACTCGACCGAAAACCGCTCAAGAAACCCATCCTCTTTCAGCTCGCAGTGCGCGTCGAGCAACATCTCCAATTGATCCGCTATCGCCGGATCGGTGGAGCGAAGAGACGATAGCCAGATTGAGCGCTCCGGATCAGTCAGCGCCAGCGCTTCGTCCAAGTAGGGACTTAACTTGTTCCATTGTTCGGGGGTTACAGCAGCCATAACTTTCTCAGAGTCACAAATCGGTGTGAATACTGCGACGCAGATAAATGCGGGCTTTGTCCCACTTCCTTTGGACGGTTCGTTCCGACAGATTCTGCATGGCAGCAATTTCCTCAAATGAGAATCCGCAGAAGAACTTCAAGTCAACCACTTGAGCAAGACCCGGATCGACCTTCGCCAGTTGGTCGAGAGCGTCACTGATCGAGGAGAGTTCCTTTGGATCAGGAACCTCTCCCAGCTGATCCATTTCGAGTGAAGTAATTTCGAACTTGCCGCCTCGTTTAATCGCATGATGGCTGCGGGCGTGATCAATGATCAGTCCGCGCATAACGCGTGTCGCGTAGCCCATAAAGCTCGCATGGTCGGGGAAAGACGCACCAGCCTGTGCGGCCATATCCACATAGGCTTCGTGTAACAGCGTTGTAACACCCATGGCGGCGGAAGACCATCTTCGTGATAGTTCACGTTTGGCCAGGCGGTGCAACTCCGAATAGAAGGAGCTGAACAAGAAGTCCGCTACCCTATCATTGGTGCATTCGGTCGAGCATGTGGGCGCGGTAACCACTGATCCCATCGTTTGTTTCCTCCGAGTGGATTGTGTAAGTCGCTTCGAATGCGTTACGCGCGAAGACTGGTCGAATTACACATGGGAAAGCCCGGAAACCAACCTTGTTTCCTTGATCCCTAGATAGATCAGAACAATGTGTTTGGGGATTCGAATTATTTTCGTCCCTTTATCCTGCAGAACGCAATCATAACAACTTCGGAAACAGAAAATTGTCATAGTTTTGTCATAACTAGTGGCATTTTTTAAATAGAGACCATCGGCAGCAACAGGGTTATATGTGACGAGCGCTCCTGAGGAATGCCGATTAGTGCACCTCCTCAGGGGCCTGAAAACAAGGCACCGCGCTCATTTAAGGTATCTTAGTCAACTTCACAACTACATATCCTTTTAATCAGGAACCATGGGCTTTGTAATAATGCAGAAATTTTTTCAGCGGGATTGACGTATTTCATCTCTGAATTTCGATATGTATATACATGCGGAGCATATTCAACTTGCGCTGGTCCGAATGGTTTCATTCTGATTTCACACGAAGTAGTTTATGAAAATCATCGACCTCTCTTTTATATTTTGCACGTTTCCGCCGAATGCAGTTTCGGTCGCCCAATGCTGTGCAACTTGAAAGGTGCTGGCGGAAAGAACCGGGGGATGATTACCTTCAAAGGCGGAGCAGGAAAGAAAAACGCTCAGCACTGTTACTTACCGGTAGCGGTGTCGATCAATCGTCGGGGATTTAAAAATGTTTTCCGTGTCCCGCAATCCATGGAATCAGTTTCCACAGTGAATGAGAGCATTGCGAATAGCCTCAACTTGTGCTGGCCGCTGAACCTGAGGTGTCCATACATTATTCGGCGATGGGATTGACTCTATTTCCTCGTCAGGACTGTAGCCCACCCTCCAAATGGTGGCGCGTTGGAGATCCAGAGGGATTGGCACGTCTCTCCAGCAAGCTATTTTTATGTCTGGTGGCAAGGATGCTACAGCAGAATCCACGACTTGATCATTCGAGTGCGGACCGACAACCAGTGTCGCTAATTTCATACTCACGTTTCTAGGGTCAAGGTAGAAGGCTCGACCATCGAAAAAGAGATTGCAGCGGTCATACTTGCCTCCAAGTATGACCGTTCCGTCCAACATGATTCCGCTACCTTCGCTGCAAACCGTATTTATCAAAACTGTTGTCTTGTCGGCTCCGAAGCCGTTTAGGATCGCTACATTCGACGTAGTCAAGCCGATGAGAAAGGTCGGGGATTGATACTTGGGTAAACGTATAAATGGTTCTTTTGGGCTAGACAACCGTACCTTGCCGCCGACAAGAGTTGCTTCTTGAATGTCTCCGCCGATTACGGGCTTTCCCAATGCTGCGACCGCCCCCTCTGACACTTCTTTGAGATGATACGCAAATGCCTCCAAATCTTTTACGGTTAGTTTGGACTCAGTATGCTGCCGATGAGCTAAAAGGTAGGCACTCATTTCCTTCTCTTTAGCGAAGTTTTCTGGCATGTTTAGACGTTTTTGAGCGAAGAATTCTATGCCCGCAGTGATGGAGCAAAAGTCATCCATGATGTGGCAGGTCTTTTCTGGCTGAATGTGGGAGTGAACCGGACCAAGAGCCGGCTCATTGGGATCGTCCGGCTCGACACTTATGACTCGCTTTGTCGCCGTCAGAGTTCCATCTGCTTCATACCCGAGTACTATTAATTGCTGAAAGGCTGTAAGTCCCGAGTACTTCGAGCTTGCTCGCTTTTCAGTCTCAAGCATCACCAGGGCAATGCCTTCATATTGAGCTAGAGCGTCGGCCTTCTGTTCAACTGTAAGGTTATTACGGATATTTTGTGGCTGGTTCTGAAGACCTTGTGAGAACGAAGTCACCAGAGCATCTACCGATTGAAACAAAGCAGCAAACCCATTGGGCCTCGTCTGTTGGAGAACTGGTCCTGAATCCGAGTAAAAATTTGCAATGGAGCAGACGGTCTTATCGTCGAGCTTGAACAGCTTTCTCGCGTGGTCGCTTATCTGCTTGTAGTTGGAGTCAGAAATCTTACTGTCTGTGATCAGCACAGCACCGTTTTTGTTGGCCAAGAGCACGTTGATTGTTCCATGTGTCGGCGAAGTGACATCTTGCCCGTAGGCCGCTAGGCAGTAAGCAGTCGAACAAGAAATCAAGACAGCGGCGAAACTCTTCATAAGGGCCTTAGGAGTTCCAGAGTTAGGTCACCTATCTGCACAAGTCTAAAGAGGTCCCGCAGCGAGTGCAAGGCAAAGCATGGAATGCAATCTTGCTATCGGTGAGTCGTCTTGAAGGAATTGGCGAACGTTGTAGATGCTAGACGCCAAAACTAAACAGCATTAGCCATCGAGGTCAGGATAGCGGCCGTTTCGTGTTCGTCGCTCTTCGTGAACCCCTGAGTGGACATTCGGACTATCGCTCACTCTTGCGCCACAGTACAATTCAAATGACGATGGATACGCGCACCTTGCCCCAGAGCACACTCAGTCGGCGTGGATAGGCTTATATTTCCAAAGGAACTGGTAACTAAATCAGCTATTGGGCAGAAACCAAAGAGCAGATAAGGCGTAAATAGTTACAATTAAAGACGTGCGGAAGTGGCGAAATTGGCAGACGCACCAGACTTAGGATCTGGCGGGGTAACCCATAGGGGTTCAAGTCCCCTCTTCCGCACCAACAACTTACCGACATTTCTGAAATCGGCACCTGCGCCCCGTGCCTGAAATTAGGCTCCCACCAAAAACTGAGCCTGCTTGCCCCTTATGTATGTGCCGGCAAAGCCGATTGTCCTACCTGACCGGTGGAAGGCCCGCTCAATTCTGAATTTGACCGGGATCTCGAGCTGTTGTTGACTCTTTCTCAAGTGCCTACGATAGTGAAAGAGCTGCAGAGGTGGCGAAGCTGTTAAGCCGCAATTAAGAGTCTGTGGGCAAATGTCAACGCTGGGGTCAGGTATGCCTGGAGTATTCATCAGCTATCGCCGGGAAGACAGCAGCGGATATGCTGGTCGGCTGTTCGACATCCTCAGCATCCACTTTGGTAAAGAAAACATATACATGGACCTCGACACGATCAAGGGAGGCGACAATTTCGTCACCGTGATCGAGAACAAGGTCAGTCAGTGCGATGCTCTCCTTGCTGTAATCGGCGAAAGGTGGCTGACAACCACTACAGCAAATGGAAGCCGCCGGCTTGATATGGAGGGCGACTGGGTGCGCCTGGAGATTGCCAAGGCGCTCCAACGCGGAGTCAGAGTGATCCCCGTTCTCGTGAGCGGGGCAACGATGCCGCACCTGCAAGATTTGCCCGACGATTTGCGCTCATTGCATGTCCACCAGGCGATGGATCTTCGCGACGCACATTTTCATGCGGATGCAGAGCTGCTAATGGATGTGCTTAAAACGACCGTTCCCAGCATCACAAGTCAGCCGCGAAAGGTGAAATCAAATCGATTCGCTCTGGCGATATCTTCCGCCGTGGCAGTTGCAGTAATTGTGGTCGGCGTTCTAGCCTATTGGCTACTCAAGCCGGCCCCTCACCCAAATCCAGATTCGGCTGCCCAGAAGCTGAGCGCGCCTGCTAATGCAACCGCTTCGCCTGCTCAAGCCGTCAACCCAATCGAGGTTGATAAGCCAAAGAGTCCTCAGAAGAGCCCCGCGAATATTAACGGCAAGTGGAAAGCAACAGTTAAGTACGATTGGCCGGGAGCGATTTACGAGGAAACGTTCACCTTCGAGGTCACCGGCACAGACTTGTCTGGCACCGCCTCGCTGCTCAAAGCAGGCCACGGAATATTAGATGGCAAAATCGATGGAAATCAGGTCCGCTTCATCACCAAATCTCTGACGGCGCTGGATGACAAGACTTACCAGGATACGCATCAATACAAAGGCACAGTTGAAGGTGATACGATCCGATTTTCAATGCTGACCGATAGCAACATTGACTCGCATGTGCCCATCTATTTCACGGCAACGAGGTGATTCGAGGATAGGTTCAATTCCTAATTGTTCATACCCTCTCACCGGCCTGACGCGGCAGCCTGATGTCTGGTCTCCGGCAACTTCCATGCAAACAGCACTCCACCTCCGCTCACCAACAGAAACTGCTTTCCATCCAGTTCATAGGTGATCGGTGAACTCGCAATATAGGAGCCCGAGCCCGCGTGCCACAGCGTCGCTCCAGTGGCCGTGTCGAGCGCAAGGAAGTTCCCATGCGCATCGCCGGTAAACGTCAGCCCAGAGTCGGTCGTCATCACGCCCGCGCCTGAGCCGCCCGGCCCAAGCTCGTGGCTCCAGCGAATCTTTCCCGTCTGGTAATCGATCGCCTCGATCACGCCTTTGCCCCAAAGTCCGTAATCGCCGCCCGCCCAGCCATAGGTGCCGTCTGCGGGCTTGGAAAAGTAAATGCTCCATGCTGGATGAGCACTCACGATAAACAATCCCGTCTTCGGGTCAAAGCTGGGAGACCGGTAGTTGGTCAGCCCGCCTTCGTCAGGAGCGATCAGCACACCATCGGGAGAAGGCTCTTTCTTGGGATCAGGCGTCGGCTGCCCTTTCTTGTCAAGGCCCGAGGCCCAGTTCACCGGTCCAAACGGCACGGTCAGCAGGCTCTCTCCATTGGTCCGGTCCAGCACAAAGAAATAGCCATTACGCGAGGCTTGCATCAGCATCTTGCGCGGCTTGCCATGAAAATCCGCATCCACCAGCACGGGAATTTCGACTGCATCCCAATCGTGCGTATCGTGCGGTGACGGCTGAAAAGCCCAGGCTAGCTTGCCCGTATCCGGATTCAGCGCCACGATGCTGCACGTATACAGATCATCCCCGGGCCGCGAAGAACCTGTAAGCACCGGCGTCGGATTTCCCGTTCCCCAATAGATCAAATTGAGATCCGGATCATACGTCCCCGCCATCCACGTCGTGCCGCCCGTCGGCTGGTTCGGCGTGCCTGCCGGCGGAGTCACATCCCATTGCCACTGCGTCTTGCCGGTATCGGGATCAACCGACCGGAGAAACATCTGCAAATTATCCAGATCGCCACCCACGCCGACAATCACATGATTGCCTACAATCAGCGGAGCCTCAGTGGCCCAGTACCCCTTGTTCACATCCGCAAGCTCGTGAATCCACCGTACCTTGCCATCTTTGGCATTCAGGCAGATCAAGTGCGCGTCAGGCGAGGTGAAGTAGATCGCATCCTTGTAGATCGCCACTCCGCGATGCCCGATGTGGTCGCCCTTGTTCGGCGGATAGGTGTAGTGCCAAAGCTGGTGTCCAGACCGCGCATCCACCGCCCAGATATTGTCAGGCACCGTGAAGTACAAGATGCCATCCACCAGAATCGGTGTGGACTTGATCCCCGCCGTCATGTTTGTCTGAAAGGCCCAGGCCAGAGTCAGGTCGCCGACATTCTTCGGCGTGATCTGGGTCAGATTGCTGTGGCGCCGACCGCTGTAATCCCCGTGAAAACCGGGCCAGCTGTCAGCCGGCGGCTTCAACAGCATGGCGGCATCGACATTCTGCGCCACAAGTGATTGAGAGAAACCTATCCACGCCAGCGCAACCGCGGCAACAGCACATCCACTTTTCCAAAGCTTCATATCGACGAATGACCCTCAAGAAACCGCTCCTGGAACACGCGCTATGGCCGTGCGAAAGCGATCTGATCCTTAAGCAAATATCGCTTAAGCCAACCATCATAAATGCACACACGCGCTGTCGTCATTGCTCAGCCGCTAACTGCCTGCATCTGCTGGTCCCGCTATGCGATAGGGCCCGTCCGAACCGGCCTCCGGCTGTTTACAAAGCAGTATCAGGACTCATAAGCTGTTGCCCTCAAAGCAACGTGACTCCGCTGCGATCTCAAATCGAATCGCGCTCAAAAATACCTGCCCGGGCAATACCTGATAAGGAGCCTATCCACATGCAACGGCGTGACTTTGTCAAAGCGATGATGGCTGCCACCGTGGCCACGAAGGCCGCGATGGGCCAGCAGACCGCGCCACCCGTGAAACAAAAGCTGCCGCCCGCCGCGCCCAAGGCTCCCGGCCCGGTTCCGTGGTCCCGCGGCCTCATGGAGGTGAAGCCTCTGCCCATGACGCCGCTCACCCCCGACGCTGTCGCGCAGACCGATGCGCACTTCTTCAGCGGCGTGCAGATGGCGACGCTGCGGCGTCTCGGCGAGATCTTCATGCCGCCCTCGAAAGGCCGTCCGGGCGCCGCCGAAGCCGGAGCGCCGGAGTTTCTCGACTTCCTGATCGGCGCTTCGCCCGCCGACCGCCAACACATGTATCTATCCGGCCTCGATCGCCTCGAAGCAGAAGCCAGGCAGAAATTCAGCGTCTCCTTCTCCGCTGCATCCGCCGCGCAGGCCGATCAGCTCATCCGGCCCTGGCTTCGCGCCTGGATGAGTGAACATCCGCCCACCGAGGAATACACGCTATTCATCAACATCGCTCACAGCGATTTCCGTACCGCGACCATCAACTCGCAGGCGTGGGCAGACGCTGCGCGGGCTCGTGGAGAGCAGGCACCCGACATCGACCTCTATTGGTATCCGGTCGATCCGGATCTGCGCAGAGAAGGATCTCCCTCCGCTAACCCGCGGCGCTCCTGAAATATTGACTGCTCGAGGAACTATGGCCGAAGAAAAAGTAGACGTAATCATCATTGGCTCCGGCCACTCAGGCGGCATGGCCGCAAAGGTTCTCACGGAAAAAGGCATCTCCTGCCTCATGCTCAACGCCGGCCCCATCGCCGACGTACACAAAGACACCGAGGTCAAGGCCGCCTACACGCTTCCCTACCGCAACTTCAAAAAGCCCGGCCAGCTCGCTCACGTCTTTCAGTCCGACGAGTTCAACGCCAACACCTGGGTAGACGAGCAGGAAGTCCCCTACACCTACGACCAGCAGAAGCCCTATAACTGGGTGCGCGTGCGCCTCTTCGGCGGCCGTTCGCTCTTCTGGTCGCGCCAGTCCTTTCGCCTGAGCGATTACGAATTCAAAGCCAAATCGCATGACGGCTACGGCGACGACTGGCCTATCAGCCTAGCCGACCTCGGCCCCTACTACGCCCGCGTCGAAGCCATCTTCCGCGTATCGGGCCACGCCGACGGCCTTCCGCAATATCCCGACGGTAACTTTGTCGTTGACGACTCGCCCTGGTCCGGCTGCATGGCGCGCTTCCGCGATGCAGGCAAAAAACTCGGCGTGCCTGTCTGCAAAGCCCGCAGCGCCATGGGCGTCGATGGCCTCGCCAGCTCAGTCAACCTGCTGCTGCCTGACGCCTTCGCCACCGGCAAGCTCCGCGCCGTCCCCAACGTCGTCGTGCGTGAGCTAAGCCTCGATAAAAGCACCGGCTTGGTCAACGAAGTCCACTTCGTCGACCGCCTTTCGCGTCGCGAAATGTCCGTCAAAGCACGCGTCGTCATTCTCGCCGCAGGCACGCTTGAAAGCACGCGGCTGCTGCTCAACTCAAAGATCGCCAACTCCAGCGGCGTCCTCGGCCATTACCTCATTGACCAGGTCTACGGCCCCGGCATCTCCTGCTCCATTCCAGAAGCCCGCGACGGCAAAGCCACGCCGGGGCTGGTCGGAGGCAGCGGGCTCGTTCCCCGCTTCCGCAATATCGAGACGAAGCACCCGAAATTCCTGCGCGGCTACGCGCTCAATGTATTCAGCAACACCGGCGGCATGGACCCACGCAACTTTGCGACGTATGGCGAGGATCTTCAAAAGAAACTCGACAGCTACCACGGCAGCGGCTTTTCTACCGGCATGATGGGAGAGGTTCTCGCGCGCTATGAAAATCACGTGCGCATCGATCCTAACGTTGTCGATGCCTGGGATATCCCAGCCCTGCACATCGAAACCAAATACACTGACAACGAATACGACATGGCCCGCGACGCCGTTGAAACGAGCATCGCGCTCGCCGAAGGCGCGGGCTTCGAGATCCTCGCAAAGAACTACGATCCCAACCCGCCCGGCTACAGCATTCACGAGCTCGGCACCTGCCGCATGGGTGACGACCCCAAAACCAGCGTGCTCAATAAGTGGAACCAGAGCCACGACATCAAAAATCTCCTCGTCGTCGACGGAGCCAGCTTCGTCAGCGGCGGCTGGCAAAACCCCACCATGACGATTCTTGCCCTCGCCATGCGCGCCGCCGATCATCTGGGCGACGAGATGCGCAAAGGCAACGTATGATTGCCTTCGTTGAAAAGAAGTAGACCGCACGAAAATTCAAATCAGAGGTTTCACAGTGCACACATCGCGTAGAGACTTCATCAAAGCCGGGGCCGTTTCAGCCGCTGCCGGTTCTGCGCTCTTCAATAGCGCGCTCGCTCATGCCGCAGCTCTTCACCTGCCGCTCGGCCTGCAGCTTTATTCCGTCCGCGACCTGCTCCCCAAGGACTACAACGGCACCCTCAAGCAGGTCGGCGAGCTTGGCTATCGTGATGTCGAGTCCGCTGGCTACTTCAACCACAGCGCAGCCGACGTCAAAGCCGCTATCTCTGCAGCAGGCCTTCATCTCGTCAGCGCACACTATCCCATGCCTATGCTGCGCACGAAGCTCGATGACATCATCTCCTTCAGCAAAGATCTGGGTGTTGCGACGATCGTCTGTTCCTCACCCGAACTCAAAGATCCATCCAAGCTCAAGAGCATGACTCCCGAGCAGCGGCATCACGCTTTCGCGATCGAAGACTGGCACTGGAACGCCGAGCAGCTCAACTCGATTGCAGACAAGGTGCATGCCGGCGGCGTGAACTTCGGCTATCACAACCACTACACCGAGTTCCGTGTCACCGATGGAGTGGTGCCTTACGACGAGCTCATGCGTCTCACCGACCCCACCAAGGTCACCATGGAGATGGACTGCGGATGGGTCTTCGTCGGCGGCGGCGATCCTGTCTCCTACCTGCGCAAATACGCCGGCCGCATCACCAAGCTCCACGTCAAGGACTTCAAGCCCTTCGATCGCGCCACAGGCGAAGAGCCCAAGCCTATCGAGCTTGGTCGGGGCACCATCGACTACAAGCCCATCTTTGCTGAAGCAGGACGCAGCGGCCACATCCAGCACATCTTCGTCGAGCAGGAAGCTTTCACCGTCCCGCCGATGGAGTCGCTCAAGATCGACGCCGACTACATGCGCAAACTCGGCGTAGCCTAGAACATCACCACCGCACAAACAGGGTGCCCCACATCTCGCTTCTGAGATGTGGGATTCCACCTGAGCCACCCTGATATTTGAATTGCAGGCAATTACCGCTCGAAAGCGGACAAGAAGAAACGGCGTTTGTTGTTGCCCTTGTCTTTCTTGTTGTCATTCCCGAAGGGAATCTGCTTCTTCCGTTCTCGTTGTCATCCTGAACGAAGTGAAGGACCCGGTTCATACAACGTCCATCATTCCTTGGAGGCAGGGCTAGTCGTTTTCTAGTATTCCCCGGGCCGCCTCCCTTAACCACAAAAGTAATAACTTACTTCGCTAAACCAAACCAGCTGCGCTTTGAAAGCCAATCTCCGAATGGCCGGCCAGCTAATGCACTCTGAAGCATCGTGATGCTTAACCGCTGAGCGCCATACGCTAAGGCCGAACTCAACGCAAAGGTCGCCATCGCGGCGAGCACCCACAAACCATAATCTAGCTTCGTCGGGTCGTGTTCTTGCCCAGTAGGGATGTAAGCGGCTCCATATTCGCGGGCAGGGTTCATGTCTGCTAGGACAAAAGCGCTTGAGAGGAAGACCATGCTCGTCAGGAAGGGCGATGCAAGTGCCGCCAGAAGGAAGCGTCGGAGTCGAGGAACAACAAGGCAGACGAATCCGAGCACAAAGCTGACGACAATGCCGATGATCGGGATCAATAATCCGTCCACGCCAATGATCCTCTCACAGCATTGAACTGAATCGGAAGCTAGCTAGGTTAGCCATGGACACCTTTCGTTATCTTCGCCCTTCGGCTCGAAACAAGATTAAGAGCACAAAAACAAGGCCCGCATCTCGAATTCGAGATGCGGGCCTTGCTGCATTTGTTGTTACTCGGCCTTAGTCTCCGAAATCACCTTGACCGGGCCAATCAGTCCGGAAGGCAACAGCGGCGACGTCGCCTTGTAAGGCTTCACATCAGCCATCGTGTACTTGGTTGTCGCGCCCGGCTGCTGATCGCCGATCATGCGATTGACCCAGGCATTGATGACCTTGATCGTCACCTCGTTCGCACCCGGCTTCAGAGCCGAAGTCACATTCACGCGATACGGCGCATGCCACACCACGCCCAGCGACTTGCCATTCACCGTAACCTCGGCAAGGTTCTTGACGTCGCCCAGGTCGAGCCACACCTCTGAACCCTTCTTCATCCAGTCCGCTCCGGCCTGGACTGTCTTTGTGTATGTTCCGGTGCCCGAGTAGTACTTCACTCCGGCATCGCTGCTGTCGCTCCACGAGATCAGCTTATCCAGCGTTACCGATGCGGGCGCTCCCATATCCGGCTGGAAGCTTACCTTCCAGTCGCCATCCACCGTAGTCAGCTCGGTTTCAGTGACCTTGGGCAGCGTGTGCCCGGTTCCCTTCGCCGGCTTGGCGAAGACCACAAAGACCGTTCCCCACGGCTCCAGATGCATCGGCACCGTGGTCTTACCGTCAGCGATCTTGTATGAAGCGGGCTCTGTCGTTCCGGTCTCGGGATGCCACAGTTCCGGTTCCAGGCCCGTGACGCGGAATGTCGCGTCCACAGTTGCGTCATGGTCGCCGCGGTTGTCCACAAAGTAGATGTCCGCATTGGCCAGCTTGCGATGCACAAACAACAGCCGCGAATCCGACTCAGGCTTGCTGTAATCGAAGTCCGGAGCCAGCTTCATCGCTGCAAATACATCGGTCAGGCTCTGCCCCGCGTACACCTTGCCCTTGCCCACTGTGTGAACACCGGAGCCATCGCCAAAGAGCTCATCGTTCAGCTTCTTGAACTCATCGGCATTATCAGCCAGGCTCGGATCGTCCACCGGCTTTGCGCCGGCAACCGTCGCTCCGTCGGCAACCAGGCTGCGAATCGCCTTGAGCACCGGCAGCGACATGTGCTTCGCATACGGATCGAGCGCAAGCAAGCGGTAGTTCATGCCGCTGTTGGTTGCAATGTGCCCGCCTACAACTTTGAACTCATGCTTCAAAGCGTCTGCATTGACGTAGTCAAAGCCATAGCCCGCCGGAATATCCGGAGCCTTGTCGCCAAAGATCGCCGTCAGGTTGGAATCTTCACCGTAGAAATAAAGCAGGTCCGCGCCAAAGTTCCCCTGCTGCAGCAGATAGCTGCTGCGCGCCAGGTAGTTGATCCACGGCCCGGCTTCTTCAGCCCACGTCTCGTTGCGGTTAAACCACTGCCCAAACGGCCCAAGCGTCAGCCCTGGAGCAGTATGCGGCCCAACCAGCGGCTGATGCGCCGACTCATGAATCACGAAGCGGTTGATGCCGTTCAGCAGCTCCTGATCAGCCGTTGGCTTCAGCGTGGAAGGCGACCAGGCCCACGGAGCCGCAGCAGCCGTCATCGATTCCGCAGCCGCGATGTTCTGCCCGTAGATATGCGCCACCGAGGCCGATTCGCGATCGTCCGCGTTATAGCCGAACTGCTCATGGTTTACGCCCGGCACCTGCGTCCACATCGCTGACATCGGAATGTCATTGAGCTTCTTCACTTCCATGCCATCGGCAACAAAGGCGCGTCCGCTCTCATGCGACTCGCCGTAGTGGCCCAGGCCTCGCTCCTTCAGCGAAGCCTGCACCTGCCCATAGTGCTCATCTGCGATCAGGTCGGCAATCGTCTTGCGGAAGTCCCACAGGAACTTGTCGCTCGCCTCGGCACTCTCCACCACCACGCCGGTAAGCACCGGCAGCCACGGCGTCATGTCATAGCCGCGCCGCGTCTTGAACTCCTCGGGCATCTTGTCGGTCCAGTTCTGCGAACCGGCCTCCCAACTGTCCGTGATTACATACCGGATTCCCTTCTTCCCCATCAGCTCCGGACCGACTGTTTCCTTGTAGCTGTCGAGATAGCCGTTCATGTAGTGCTTCACAAAGCCGGCATTGAGCTTGTCAACCTCGAGGCCTGTAGCCTCCTTCGTCGCCGGGTGATTCGTAATTCCCAGCAGCGAATAGCCAAAGCGCACCACCACCCAGTCGCCCGCCGGCGGCGTCCAATCGAGCGTGCCATCCGGCTTCATGTTGCCCGTCAGGTTCACCACGTCGCTCTTGGCAACAGCGTCGGCAGCGTCGACGTGCATAGACGCCTCGCCGTAAAGATCCGCCACCGGCACAAACGCAGCCTTGTCCTCGAAGAAGCTTACCTTCGCCGCGCTGCTCAGCCTGATCTCCGAGACGCCATATCCGGTCGCCTTGGGAATATTCGGCAACCCGAGCGAGCTAAAATCCAGTCCCTCCGCCCACGCCGGAGGTGGCGGAGGCGTCGTCTTCTTGAACGTCACACGAAAGTACTTCGCCGTCACCGCCGGAAACCCGATCGTGTGCTGCGCCGCGTTGCTGGCAGTCGGACCCGCCGCCGCGCCCTCAAGCTTTGCCACCTCGTGGAAGCTGGAGCCATCGTCTGAGACCTCCAGAGCCTTCTCTGGCGCGCTCAGCCCCGTCATCGCGGCAAACATCCCCAGCTCCTGCATGCCGATCGTCACCGACCGCACCGTCACCGCCTCGGGAAACTCCCACTGGATCCACGACTTCTCACCTACCTGCTTCGGCGCTTCCATCGTCGTCGCCTTCTCGAGGTCGCCATCCGTCAGCACCGCAAAATCCGGCGAACCGCCGCTCGCCGTCACCTTCGCCTTCGTCAGGTCCAAAGGTTTATCAGACGCCGGACGCTTGTACGCCACCACTGGCCCATCGGCATAAAACTGCGGCGGCTTCGCGTCCCCGGAGCCCAATACATCGCGGATGCCCACATTCTGGAATGCTCCGGTCACCGTCGGCGGATGCGCCAGTTTTCCGGTGAATGGCTTGCCACCTTCAACAACTGTCTCTGACCAGACGTACTTCTTCATGCCCTCAGACGGAGGCACCCATGGGCCGCCCGTCTCGCTCCAACCTGGCGAACCGGCGATGGCCATCTCAAGGCCGAGACCGTCTGCCGTGGTTGTTGCATACTTGAAGGCGTCCTTCCACTCCGGAGTCATGTACGCCAGCCGCTGCTTCACCACCTGCGGCGTCATTAGCGCAGCATCGAAGTTCTGGAACCCCCCCAGACCTACCCGGTGCATCCACTCCTCATCGAGCTTGATGCCTTCCTTGCTGATGTTGCCGTTCATCCAGTGCCACCACACGCGCGGCCGCGCTCCCTGGGGCGGATTCACAAATCCGGCCTTCACGCGCTCCTCGTTGTTCTGTGCCACGGTAGCGCTGGCGCCCAGCAGAAGCGCCAGGCCGCACACTATGAATTTGGTGGCTCGCAAGCCCCTTGCCTCGTTCTTTTTCAAGCTCATGGGTGAATAGCTCCGGATGTGTCGATAGGATTCCGGCCACACAATCCAACATCAGAAAGTAAGTGAGATTGGTAGCGTGCCGGATAATAGCATGCTGAAAATTCCAAAGGCAAAGTATTTTCTATTTGAATTCGTAACAAATTGTCACTGCTTTTAACTTGCTCATAGGCAAGCGTTTGCAGTTACCGCAATCTCCGCGTCAGGCGCTTCCACTTAGTCCAAATGCTGGTCTTGCCGCCGCGGTTTCCACTTATAAGCGGCAATCGAGTTCTTCCAGAAATATTTCGCCTGTGCGCCCGGGTCTTTGGTGGCGGCGTACGCCCGCACAATCGACAGCGTCTCATCATAGGTCGCAACATGATCGCTGTTAGGCCAGTCGCTTCCGAAAAGCACACGATCCTCACCGAACAGGAACCAGAGCCGGTCGAGTCTGCCGCGATAAGCTCCCGCGTCAGTCACCAGCCGTCCATCCCTGCGCGTCGGAATCTCCGACAGTTTGACAAAGACATTGGGACGCTGACCGAGGTACTTCAAATCAGCCCAGTACTGATCAAGCTCAGCCTTTTGCGTCGGCAGCTTGGCGTTGGGCAGATGGTCAATCACGATCCGGAGCTCAGGCACGCGCTCTCCCACCGTGCGAATAGCCCGGATAAGCTTCGCATCCGGATTGGCGCTGTCAAGAACAAGCCCTGCTTGAGCCAGCGCCTTCAGCCCGTCCACAAATCCCGGCTTTTCAAGATCGGTAGAGAGATCGCGGTCCCACAGATTGCCATACCTGATCCCCAGAAAAAGCGGATCGCGATGCAGGCGCTCCAGATCAGCCATGTAATTCTGCGAGCCGGGGATCAGGTCGCCGATCATGCCCACCATGACCGGATGGTTTCCCACCACCCTCAGCAGCCAGTCATTGTCGGTGAGCAGCGGGCTGGCTTCAACCGCGATGGCGCCAACAACATGATGCTTTGCCGTAAGACTCGTATATCGCCCCGGCAGCGCCTGCTTGTACAGCGCCGCATCATCCTTCGGCGGCCACGGCACTCCCTCCGGCCGCGTCGGGTCAAAGAGATGAATATGCGTATCGATGATCGGAGCAGGCGCCTCGCCAAACACCTTTTTCGGCAGCACGGACTCGGCTGCTCCCAACACTGTAAGCTTCAAAATATCCCGTCGCTGCAATTCAATCTCCTCTGGCCGCAGCCTGATTGCGCCGCGATCCAACTCTACCGGCTCGATTTGATCCCTTCAAGAGCCCTGAGCTTACGCCACCGTAACTGCGACCTTCCCATACCCCAGTTTCCCGGAGATCGTGTCGGCATACGCGGCCGGAGCCTGCTCGAAAGGCACTACCGCATTCACCAGCACGCGCAGCTCGCCTGCGTCGATCAGTCTGCCAACTTCCGTTAGCTGTTCGCGGCTTGGCTCAACGATAAAGAACGCCGCCTTGATCCTTGACTCGGTCGAGTTCTCCACATCTGAACTGATCGTGACCACCCGCCCGCCCGCTTTCAGCACACCCCATGAGCGATTGAGCGTATCGCCTCCCACCGTATCGAAAACCACATCCAGGTCACGCACCTGCTCTTCGAAAGGCGCTGCCTTGTAGTCGATCACCGTCTCCGCGCCCAGTTCTTTCACCAGCGCGGCATTGCGTGCCGACGCGGTCGAAATCACATGTGCACCATGCACTTTCGCCAACTGTACCGCGAAGCTCCCTACCGAGCCCGACCCACCGTGAATCAGAACCCGCTCACCTGCCTGCAGCTTCGCTCGCGTGAACAGGCCCTGCCACGCCGTCAGGGCGCCAATCGGCACCACCGCGGCTTCTGCGTGTGTCAGCCGCGCCGGCTTCGCAGCGATCACCTCAGCCTTCACCACGCAGAACTCAGCCATTGCGCCGTTCACAAACCAGTCGTTGAATCCATAGACCTCGTCGCCCACAGCTATGCCCGAGACGCCATCGCCGAGCTCCGCTACCTCGCCTGAAAACTCATGCCCTGGAACAGGCTGCTCGCGAGGTCCGCCGGCCTCTGTGTGATTCGTCGGATACCACTGCAGCTCCGTAATCATCACTCCGGATGCCCGTACACGCACCAGCACCTCACCCGCTCCGGGCCTCGGCTGCGGAATCTCGCCAGCTTTCACCACCGGCTTGCCATCAATGAAAACCAGTTGCATCGCCTTCATTGCTCATTCTCCTTTCGCAACGCCTTGTGTCCACTTTAGATCGCCCTGCCGGTCGCCTTCTCACAGCCTGACAGAGTAATCTGATGAACTATGAGCCAGAAACAACAACCTCCCCAAGTGAACCTCGTGCAAGCCCCCGGATATCGCGATACCTACGCCAACAGCGTACAGATTCGTGTCAGTGTATGGGACTTCCACTTGGTCTTCGGTCAGGCCAACTCAGAGAGCCCTGACCAGCTCAGCATTCAGAATCATCAGGGCATCTACCTCAGTCCGCAGCAGGCCAAGGCGCTTTGGAATGTTCTCGGCCAGAATCTTGCCCAGTATGAACAGGCCTTCGGTGAGCTCAATCTCGAGCCCCAGAATCCCAACTTCCCCCAGGGTGTCGTCAACTAGCTGCGCCTAGCGACGGGAGAGATCGTGCCAACAACCCCTCGCCTGCGCCGTCTTTTCAAGCCGCGCCTGGCTCTTCCTGATGTCACAGAGGTAAACGCTCCGCTGCCTCTGTGGATGATCTTTCCCGTCATCTTCGCAGCACTCTATCTGACTCACATCAGTCTGCTACGCCTGCCCTACTACTGGGACGAGGCGGGCTATTACATTCCCGCTGCCTGGGACCTCTTTCGTACCGGCTCGCTAATTCCCATTACGACAATCAGCAACGCGCACCCGCCGCTGCCGTCTATTTACCTGGCGCTCTGGTGGAAAGTCAGCGGATTCCATCCCGCCGTAACCAGGGAAGCGGTTCTCATTGTTGCCTCGCTTGGCCTGCTCGCAGTCTGGCGTCTCGCGATTCGGCTCAATGGCTCCCCGCTGGTTGCCTTCTGGACCGTCCTGCTCACCGGCCTCTATCCCATCTGGTTTGCTCAGAGCACCCTCGCACATGCCGACATCTTCGCGGCCGCGGCCACGCTCTGGGCGCTCGTCTATGCCCTGCCCGATCAGTCCCGTCAGCCACGCAACGCCAGTGGCACTGCACGGATCTGGCCCGCCGCAATCTGGTTCTCCCTCGCCGTTCTCTGCAAGGAAACGGCTATCATCATCCCACTCTCATTAGCTGCTTTCGAACTCGGCGTAGCTTTGCGCAAACCGCGCGCCATCCGCCGCCGGAGCTATGTGCTCGCTGCGTGTTACAGCGTATGCGTGCTGCCACTGGCCGCGTGGTACGGCTATCACTACGCGCGCACTGGATTCCTCTTTGGCAATCCCGAATTCCTCCGCTACAACGCTACCTCCACGCTTGAACCACTGCGCATTCTCGCCGCATTTGGCCATCGCCTGCTGCATCTCTTTGCGCACATGAACATGTTCGTTCCTGTGCTCTGCACGCTCGCCGCCATGATGCTCACTCCAATCGTGGACGAGCAGGGGCAAACGCCAAACCGAGTCAGCTTCCCCGCGCAGGCCCGTATTTATTTCCTTCAGCTCATCAATGCGCTCGCCTTTTCAGTCCTCGGCGGAGCATTGCTCACGCGCTATTTACTGCCAATGTATCCGCTCATTCTGCTCGTCGCGGTTTCTACCTTTCATCGGCGAACGCGCTACTGGTCGCTGCTCAGCGCTTTCTCTGCGGCAGCTTTCCTTGCGGCTATCTTTATTAATCCGCCCTACGGCTTCGCGCCTGAAGATAACCTCACTTACGCCCATACCATCCGTTTGCATCAGCAGGCCATCGGCCAGCTCACCTCGCATTACCAGGGCTCCATCGTCCTCACCGCATGGCCCGCAACAGATGAATTGACCCGGCCTGAGCTCGGCTATGTGAAAACCCCCTTCAACGTCGCCCGTCTTGAAGATTTCACCGCGCCTCAGATCGCCCGCGCCGCGCAGGACTCAGGCAGCTACTCAACAGCCTTTGTCTTCTCCACCAAGGAAGAGCCGGCCTCATCCCCCTTCCACATCAACAGTGCCGCCGTGGAAGCGGAATACTTCGGTCTTCACCATGACCTCTCTCCTGCGGAAATTGCGCCGATTCTCCACGGTGAAATCGTCTGGCAACGCATCGACGGCCTGGCCTGGGCTGCTATCCTGCGTTTCAACAATCCGGTAGAAGCGAGACTCCAGACAGCCCGCTAACCTGCTAACTTGTATGCACAGCGGAGGCTCCCAATGCCCGATTCCGTAGCCGATTATCCCTACGAAACTCGCCTCAACATCCTCCATCAACCTCTCGAAATCATCGACGAGAAGGCTCTCTCCGACGCCTGCGAATACAAGTGGTTCAACCAGACCCTCTGCCAGGTCAACGGCTCCGTCGTTCGCGTCGCCATCATCGAAGGGGAATATCACTGGCACAAGCACGATGACGATGATGAATTCTTCTACGTAGTCGAAGGCCAGCTGCTCATCGATCTCCGAGACACTGAACCTGACCAGGCAGCCGAACGCACCGTCGCACTCAATCCCCGTCAGGGCTTCGTCGTTCCCAAAGGCACAGTGCACCGCACTCGTGCCCCGCAGCGAACCGTAATCCTCATGGTCGAGAACGCCGGCATCATTCCCACGGGAAACTAGCCCACCGAAAGCCAAACTCGGATTGTGAGAAATGCTCGGTTAAGCCGTCTAACACTCGAATGACGCCTTTTCGCAACACCTATAATCGACCTAAAGTGCTTTCAACGATTTCATCCCGCATTCGGCTCGCTGCGATCCTGCTCTTCGCCTTGACCTTGATGATCCCTGCGTTTGCGGAAAGCTCCGCTGCCTTTGCTACTGACATCTCTGCCGCAGGCCACGGGCACATCCTTCTGGTGCTGCCATTTGACAACCTCACCCCGGCCCAGCCCGTTACCGCTCAAAGCACTCCCGGTACAGAGCAATCCAGTTTGGACTGGCTTCGCGAAGCCGCTCCGGAGATCCTCAACAGCCGCTTCGCCTCCGCCGGATTTTTCCCACTCACGCGTGAAGACCGCCTCTATGCCCTCGACCACCTCGGCCTGCCCGAAACCTTCCAGCCCAGCCGCGCCACGGCTCTGCGCATCGCAGAGACCCTCGACGCCGACTACATTCTCATCGGCAGCTACAGCGTCATCGGCGGCTCGCTTACTCTCAAGGCGCGCATCATCGATGTCGCAAAGCTGAGCCTCTCGCAGGAGGTGACGCAAAGCGGTCCAATCGCCCAGCTGATTCCCCTGCTGAACTCGCTCGCCTGGCAGCTCACTCGCAAGCTCGACCCCGGCTTCAGCGTCGCCGAGGAAACCTTTCGCGCCGCCGGCTCCGGCCTTCGTCTCGACGCCTTCGAGCAATACATTCGCGGCCTCACGGAGCACGACGCAGCCGAACGCCTGCGCCACCTCAAGCGAGCAACCGACCTCAGCCCTGACTTCACCGCTGCGTGGCTCGCCACCGGCAAGCTCCAGTTCGCCGGCCAGCAGTACGAGCAGGCCGCTGTCAGCTTCGGCAAAGTCCCCAGCGGAGATACAGCGGGCCTCGAAGCCGCCTTCTATCGCGGCCTTTCACTCATCTTTTCCGGCAACTACGCGCACGCTGAAGAAGCTTTCGCAGCCGTAGCCCGCGTTCTGCCGCTCCCAGAAGTCGTCAACAACCAGGCCGTCGCCATCAGCCGCCGCGGCCGGGACGCTACGCCGCTCTTTCGCCAGGCATCCACCGCCGACCCTACCGACGCCGATTACCACTTCAACCTCGCCGTCAGCATGCACGCACATGGCGACTACGCGGGTGCCATTTCTGAAATTACCGCAAGCCTCAAGCTGCACCCCAATGACAGCGAGGCAAAAGCTGCCCAGCAAAGCTGGCACTCCGCCACAGTCGGCGACCCCACCGGGGGACCTCTTGAGCGGATCAAGCGCTCTTACAACGGCGCTGCTTTCCGCCAGGCCGCTCTCATGCTTGATGAGGTTGAAGAGGCCCGTCTCGCAGCCCTTCCCGATGCCGAGCGCGCCGCTCGTCTCAGCAACTCAGCCCACGAAAAGCTCGACCGTGGCCTGCTTCTCGAGGCTGAGCGCGGATACCAGGCCGCTCTTGCCGCCGATGATCATAGCGCCCAAGCCCACGCCGGTCTGGCCCAGGTGCGTGAGCGCTCCGGCGACGCAGATGGGGCCCGCAAAGAGGCCACCGCATCGCTCACTCGTCAGGCCAACGTCGACGCTTACCTCGTCCTGGCCCGTCTCGATCTTGCAGCGAACAACCTGACCCAGGCCCATGATGAAGCCTCGTCAGCAGTGCAGCTCGATGCAAACAGCCACGCCGCCCGTGATCTCCGCCACGCCATTGAAACCCGCATCGGCAATCCTCAATCCGGTGCGAACGAGACCAAGCCATAAAATAAGGCCATAATACAAAGGCGACAGGAGGATCGAATGCGACTCCCTTTCAGCTTCCGCCTCGTTCTCTCGGCGCTCTTTTGCTTCGCTCCGGTTACTGTTGCCGGCGGGCTGACTCCGGCTCCTCCGCAGCCGCCGCTTATCTATCGCATCGCTATCCGTGACACCATCCAGCCGATCACCGCGGGCCGTCTCGACCGCGCTATCGAACTCGCCGAACGCGATCGCGCAGCAGCCCTGCTCGTAGATCTCGACACGCCCGGTGGCCTGCTTGATTCCACCCGCCACATGGTCGGCGCCATCCTCAACTCCAGGGTTCCTGTCATCGTCTACATCGCCCCGTCTGGCGCGCGCGCCGGATCAGCCGGCTTCTTTCTGCTTGAGGCTTCAGATGTCGCCGCCATGGCCCCCGGCACCAACGCCGGAGCATCCCATCCCGTCCTAGCCTCCGGCGCACCGGACGACACCATGAAGCAGAAGATGGAAAACGATGCAGCCGCCTTCCTGCGCTCCTACACCACAACGCGCGGCCGCAACGCTGAAGTCGCAGAAACTGCCGTTCGCTCCTCAAAGTCTTTTTCAGCCGACGAAGCCATCGCCCAGCATCTTACCGATCTCATCTCTCCAACCGACGCGCAACTCATCGGTTCGCTGGATGGCCGCACCATTCAGCGAGCCAGCGGACCTGTAACGCTCCATTTGCGCAACGCGAACATCGTAACCATCGAGCCCACCGTCCGCGAGCAGGTTCTAGGGCGCTTGGCCAATCCAAACCTTGCCGTCATGCTGCTGCTCGGCGGCGCGCTGCTCATCTATCTCGAATTCAACATTCCCGGCACCATCATTCCCGGCGCGCTTGGCACGGTCATGGTGCTGGTCGCGGCCTTTGCGCTGGACCTGCTCCCCATCCGCCACACAGCGCTGCTTCTGCTGCTGGCCGCAGCCACGCTCCTCATTCTGGAGCTGAAATTCGCCAGCCACGGCGTCCTCGCTGCTGCAGGCATTCTCTGCCTTGCTCTCGGAACACTGACGCTGATCGACGCACCTATCCCCGAGCTCGCTATTCACCCGTGGCTTGCCATCTCTCTCTGCACTGCATTCGGCATCATCACGGTCTTCCTGCTGAGGCTGGCCCTCCGCGCCCGGCGACGCAAAGCACTCATCGGCCCAGCCGCCCTGGTCGGCTCAATGGGCACAGCCATGGAACCGATCTGGCTGCAGGACACCCTGCCAATCGGCCACATTCTCGTTCAGGGAGAAATCTGGCAGGCTATCGCAGCCACCCCCATCTCTGAAAGAGAGAGCGTCCGCGTCGTTGGCTTCCAAGGCGACATACTTGAAGTACAGTCGGCCTCACCAACACCACAATAAAAGCGTGTGCGCGTCTCTCGTGAGACGCGGGCACCCTCGTGCTTGTTTATTCAGGGCAACCACTAGAACATGCGACAGTGCCGACGGACGATCATCAAGAAGTCGTCGTGGCCGACGTGAAGCCGGGTATGCACGATTTTCCTTCCGTCCTTCGGTACCACTTCGATATTGCCGTTTGCCGGGTTTTCCGTTGCATAATCGATATCCGGCCATGGGATCGCAGTTCTTCCCAGCCCGAACAACCTGCCCTGTGAGATGTTTATTGAGTTCGTGATGATCTCTTCAGGCCACATTGCGATGACCGAAGCACCCACTCCAGCAAGCACTACACACACCCACCATTCAGACTTGAAGTTCGGAGACATCGCGACCACTCCGGCACCGTAAAAGGCTGTGGGCGCACCTAGACCGAAGAGCAGCCTGATACCTATTGAGCCTTTGAAGTGAACTGCCCCTGCGAGCACCTTTCCACGCTGAAGTAATGAGGCAGCCAGGAACCATCTTGTTCCGAAGACCACCAGCATCACTGTCAACCAACTGCTATCTACGTGCATTTAAGGCCAGTCTTGCGCACCGTGGAAAATGCGCGAAATCTCAACCGCGTCCGGCTTGACCTGATAGACCACGATATAAGGCAAAGGCGCGAATGTAAGTTCACGCCGTCCAGCCATGCGGCGGCTGGCTCGTCCAATATTTGGAAAATTCTTCAGGCGGGCACACTCGTCATAAATCGTTCTAGCAATGCGGCGGGCCGCTTCGGGATTGTCCCGTTCAATCCATTCGCAGATGCTTTCTAAATCCTCGGCGGCGGGTAAGGACCAGCGAACTTCCATCAGGGCTGCAGGAACCGTTCAAGGCGCTGGCCGACTTGCTCATGGGTGAGATACTCGCCGCGCTGCAATGCTTCCTCGCCACGCCTCACTGCGTCAACGAAGCGGCTTTCCTCGTCGAAATACCGCGCCACGACTTGCTGCACCAGCTCATCGGGCTCACGGCCCTGCTGAGCGGCAGACTGCGCCAGCTTCGCTTCCTGCTCGGGTGTGAAATGTACTTCCATGAGGCTCAGAGTACGAGAAAACCGCGCGTGTGGCAAGGTTGGCGAAGCTACTTCTTCGCTCCTGCAACCGGATACCCTTGCCACAGATACTCCAGCGCCTCCGGCAGCGTCTGCGCCTTCGCGGCGCGATCCACATGCCCCGCATTGCGCGCAAAGACAAACTGGTAGTGATAGCCCTTGGCCGCCAGCACCTCGGCCATCTTCTCATTGGCCAATACCCAGTCATGCATGCCATCGCGCATCGCATTGGGATTGAACAAATCCCTGTCGCCTACTTCCATCCAGATGCGAATCGGCTTGACCGGGGAATTCGGAATCAGATGCTCCTGAAACTCCCACGCACCATGCGGAGTATCCGCATGATACGGCCACTGCTGATTGATCCACGTGCCTGAATATGCCAGCACGCGATGGTAAAGCTCCGGGTGATACCACGCCATGATCAGTGCGCATGAGCCGCCCGAGCTGCCGCCCATCGTCGCCCGGCCCTCAGGATCGTGCGTCAGACGCACATGATACTTCGCCTTCACCAGCGGCAATACTTCCTTCTCCACCCACTCCGCATAGAGGCCAGACATCGTGTCGTATTCCAGTCCCCGCTGGCTGCCTTGCGCATCGCCGCTGCCATTGCCAATCGAGATCGCGATCATCGCCGGCACTTTGCGTTCGGCAATCAGTCCGTCTAATGCAGTAAACAACGCCTGGTCCGGCCCATCCGCTCCAACGATGAAAGGCACCTCCGTGCCGGGCACATACTGCTTCGGCACGTATACGGTCACCTTTCGCGTATACGGCGCGGGATGGCTGGTAGTCACCACCAGCTTTGCCGGGTCCGTGGGGTCGGGCGTGCCAAACGTGCCGGCATCGCGCGCAATGCCTGGATAAATCTTGCTGTCGGCCGAGCTCATCGTGAACGAATCGACCGTTCCCTGCGGCACGCTCTCATGCGGGACCATCTCAGGCGCAGGAGTATACGTCGGGCCAATGATGAAGTTGCCGTCGCGATTCGCGGGCGGATTCGCACCGTCGGGAAGCTCCGTTGCCTTCACATATCCTGGCGTATACGGATCGCGTGTCGGCGGCACAGGACGCGCCTGGGCGCCAGCCATCGCCAGATTTACCGTGCCTATGGCGCAGGTAAGGACTGCAAACTTCACAACAAAATACATTGCGGACTTCTCATGCGTGCCGGAAACCATCATCACCGCCATCGAACGCTCTCATGTGCTTGAACCACCAAATTGTAGTGGATGAAGTCGACTGCCCGTCTTTATCGCCTGGATGCAGCAAGTGGCCATTCAAGGAGTACAATCCGACCTGAGCGGGAGACTCACACACGCATGTCCATAGTCAGCTTGCCTATCCTGGTCGTCATCGCCATTGTCGTTCTTTACCTCCTCAACTCCATCAAAATTCTGCGAGAGTATGAACGCGGCGTCATTTTCCGCCTCGGCC
>Ga0206935_10084_pt1 | contig 33165 bp, 30 predicted proteins | sample Alteio_BWOrgHeat_13_FD_152924 | JGI IMG/M metagenome (GOLD analysis project Ga0206935, IMG submission 152924) | Enriched cells from forest soil in Barre Woods Harvard Forest LTER site, Petersham, Massachusetts, United States -... | ecosystem: Environmental > Terrestrial > Soil > Temperate forest >...
GGACTTTTTTGTGCAACTCCAAAACCCAGTTGACCGATTGGGAAACGTAACGGTTCATGTCCTCGATCTCTTCTTTTTGAGCAGCGCCTGTTTCAGCTCATTTTCGGCTTGGGCGCCGTTACCTGACGCGTCAAAGCGCGGATAATCGTCATTCAGGTCTGCCCATCCTGAGAAACTTTCGGAGAGATTGACCACGAACTCGTCGCGGTCATTGTAGCCGTGTTGCTCGTCCTTCAAGTGGTCGGTTGCCAGTTTTTGCAGCGATTTGTCTGGATAGATGTTCCCTGCGAGGCGAGTGCGGGTAATCTCATGGTGAAGTATTCGGATCTCCATTCTGACCTCGACCACAGAGTACGGCTGTTCTTCATTGACCGGGATTCGACGATTAGACCGAGAGCTCATGTAGCTCCTTCAGAGTTGGCTGATTGGGCAAGTGTACCCGTCTTCATCATCAGACGTGAATCCAAGCCGAGCGCAGAATCCATCTAAAACCTGTTGGTTGCTGCACTCAGCAGAATGTACATTGCAAGCATTTAGATATGGTAGGCCCGAATGGACTCGAACCATCGACCTCTTCCGTGTCAAGGAAGCGCTCTAACCAACTGAGCTACGGGCCTATTTCAGGCGGGCAAAGCTATTCTAGCTGGAGGTCCGGGGAAGGGGCAATTGCCTGGGTGTAAGTGCGCACAAGCCGGCATTCGCTCCGTCCTAACGCGCTTTTTAGGTGCGATGTGATACACCTTTAATTGCGTATGGCGAATTGTTCTGTTTGCGGTCGAAAGCTGCCTCCGTTCTCTTTTGGGAACCGGAAATGCGTTTGGTGCCTGAGGCATGAGGCGGCGCAGCGGGGAGAATTAGCGGAAGACGCTCCGCAGCCGTTGATGCCGGCGCCATGGGAACGGGCACGGACCGGCTCGGCGACACTGACGCACGCGCTGGTGGGCATCAATGTCCTGGTTTTTATCGCGATGGCGATGAGCGGCGTTTCGGTGATGAATCCTACAGGGCAGCAGCTTGTAGCCTGGGGCGGGAACTATGGACCCCTGACTTTCGGCGGTCAGTGGTGGCGCCTTATCACCTACAACTTTTTGCATAGCGGCGTCCTCCACATTGGATTCAATATGTGGTGCCTGTGGGACCTCGGCGCGCTGGCTGAATCCCTTTATGGAACATGGACATTCGGGGCGATCTACATGGTCAGTGGCGTGGCCGGTGGACTGATGAGCGTCGGCTGGAATCCGGAGCGCCTCAGCGTCGGCGCCTCCGCGGCGATCTTTGGCCTGGCAGGCGCGCTGATAGCCGGATATTACCTTGGCGAGTTTTCGCTGCCGCGGCCCATGGTGCAAATGCAGTTGCGCAGCATTTTAGTGTTCGTTGGGTTCAACGTCGTTTTTGGCGCAGTCGCCGGCCGCACCGACAACGCTGCGCATTTCGGTGGGCTGATTGCCGGACTGCTATGCGGCGCGCTCATCGCGCGGTTTGCGCCTTCGCCGCAGGATACATCCACCCGGGCGGCAATCATCGTGCTGGCGGTGCTGGTGCTGGGCGGGACTACTGCGGGTCTCTCTCGTGCGCGTGGCTTTGCCATCCATGCTCGCAATGGAGAGGAATTTTTGCGCCAGGGGCAGAACGACGCCGCCATCGCGGAATTGCAAACCGCCGTCCGCATGAAGCCGAAGTATGTCCCTGCGCGACTCGGCCTGGCGAATGCCTACTACAGCAACAAACAGTTTCCCCAAGCCGAAAATGAGCTGAAACAGGCGCTGGATCTCGAGCCGCAGAACAACCAAGCCGCTGGCTTCATGGGTTTTGTGTATCTCGCCGAGAATCGCCCGGCAGAAGCTGAAAGCACATTCTCCAAGCTGCTGGCTAAGGACTACAGCCTGGCAGAAGCACACTATGGATTGGCAAGGGCTCTGGCAGAGCAAGGAAAATATGAGGGCGCGATCAAGGAATACAAGACCACGATCGGCATGAGACCGGAGTTTGGAGGTGTGTATTACCGCCTGGGAGTTTCTCAGGCCAAACTCAAGCAATATGACGATGCCATCGCGAACTTTAAGAAAGAGTTACAAGGTGGCGAAGACTACGATACCGAAATGGCTCTAGCTCACGCCTACTCAGCCAAGGGAGAGACTGACAAAGCCGCCGCCACATTGCAAAACGCCGAGAAGTTGAAAGGGAAGTGAGGGCTGCCGAAGGGTCGAAACGCGTTTCGAGTTTCAGGTTTCGAGTTTCAAGTTGAACGTCAGAGATCGTAGAGCAGTCCTGGATTCCCACCCTTCGTTGCTGGGAATCCTGATTGGACCGCTGCTCAGCGCACATCCATTTCCGAGGTTGACACTGAGCCCGCGGATGCCTCCATCGTCCGTTCGATACTGCCTTCGGCGGTCGCAGGGTTGGGCGGCGGCAGCGTCGATTCTTTAATCTGGGTGCCGATGTTGTGGGCCAGGTTATGAGTTGCGCGCAGGTTACCTCCAAAGAAGCGGACATTACCGTCAACCACTTTTTCCAGAACGACTTTGCCGTCTTTCGTGGTGAGCTGGCTGCTGACTTTCAGTTTCGTAGCTCCGCTCACGGTTGTAACGGTCCGTCGAGTCTCGCTGCCCGCTGTGTACTTCTGCACTGTGGTTTTTAGAATCAGCAGGTCGGGAACGTCGGCGGCATGGTGGTCTCCGCTGCGGAATACTTGCTTGAAGCGCTTCGTCTTGGCCATTTCGTCCAGCAGATTCTCGTAAATCGCGACTCGAAAAGCCGATTCAAGAATCACGTCGCCGGGATCGACTTTATCCACCTGCACGCTCCATTGTGGAGCGCCTGAGGACTTTCCTGATTTGGGGTTCGCTGCTTGCGCGCTCATCGAAAGGGAGTATGCCAGAAACGCCGTTAGCATGAAGGCAGCAAATAGCAGCTTGTTGGTTTTCATTTTTTTACCTCCGGAGTGCTGGCCGCAGCAGTTTGACCTTCCACCTTGACGTGTGCTCCCTTGGCCACTAATGCGTCCTTAAAACCCTCAGCTTGTCCCTTGCTTATCTCGAAAATGGCGCCATGAAGTCCGCCATCAGCATCGAGATACTCCAGAGTGAGAGTGTCATACTTCTTGTGGGAAAAGAGTCCGATTACCCGTCCGCCGGCATATGGAGTTGCCGCCCGGCCGACGGCCAGAGGTACGCCACCTACCTGCCTGTCTTCCACGCCGAGAGAGACATCCTGGATGGAACTAATGGGGACTTGCGCTGCAGCGCCTTCGGTCTTCTGGAATTTCAACGCGTCGCCTTCGATCGACAGATTTCCGCCGGCGCTCTTGGAAACACCCTGGAGTCCGAGGATATGCGTCGCGCGAACGCTTGACCCTCCGGCTGCAGCGGGTGAGGCGCCGGGATTCTGGGCGAGCATCGCGCTGCACGCGATCAGCAGAATCAGGCAGGGCAGTGTTCGGCGAATGGGAAATTCAACACGCGCAGGCGCTTTCCGTGAAACAGGTTTGTAGGTCATATTTTCTCCCGGCTGACTCGACAGGGATTGTCAGGGTTTTGAGCGGGGACAATCATACTCGCACTTGGTGCTCTAATTCTAGGGACCGCCGGCCTCCGCCTCGGGGCTGCGGCTCACGCGGAAGGACTAGCGATGTACCGTGAGCTTTTTTGGCGCGATCATCTGCCAGGATTCATGGATGTGAAGTGACAGTTCCTCGTCGTCTATGTTTCCCAACTCGATGCCAATCCAACCGCGCACGCCAACGTACGGCGGTGTGTAATAGGTCCTGGGATTCTCCTTGATCAGGAGCGGCTGCATGCCGGGCGGGGCAGGTACCCACACGGCAATGTGTCCGTCGTTATGGTGATTGTTGGAGAACATAGCGAAGACCTTTTTGTTGACAAAGAACGTTGGTTCGCCGTGAGAGAGTTTTTCGGTTGAGCCAGGAAGAGCAAGGCAGATGCGGCGGATGCGACGAAGGTGTTCGCTGTCAGAGTCTGTCTGGCGCTGATGTGCGACAACACCCGGCCGAGGGCGGCCGGTTCCACGTTGTTTCTGGGCAGAAGAAGGTGTCATTCCCCGTATGGCACCCAGATGTTCTTTACCTGGACGGCGTGTTGCAGGAACCACCGGCCCTCGGCTTCTTTCTGGTCGAACCACTCGATGGCACGGCCCTCGTTGGTGAATACTTGCTTCAGATTTCCGATGGAGAGCGCCTTCACCTGGGCGGCCGCGGCTTCGTCGGCAAAGCACCAGACGGCGTCGAGATCATCGTGTTCGGCGAGGATTTTTGTCAGCTCTGAGGCACGACCGGTCACAAGGTTGACCACTCCTGCGGGCAGGTCACTGGTGTCAAAGAGTTGATATAGGTCACCGGCGACTAGCGGATATCGCTCTGACGGAATGGCCACAACGGTGTTGCCCATGGCGATAGACGGCAGAATGAGCGATAGCAGCGCCAGCAGGGGAGCTTCGGTTGGCGCGACGATGCCCATGGTTCCCACCGCCTCGTTCATTGCGAGCGATACATTGCGGAAAGGCGGATTGTGCACGGCGCCGTCGAATTTATCGGCCCATGCGGCATAAGTGAAGATGCGCTCGATGCTTCGCGCGACTTCGTTTGCGGCCTGCTTCTCTCCAACGGCTTGTGCGAGTCTGCGCGTAATTTCGTCTGTACGCTGCGACAAGTTCTCGGCGAGATAGAAGAGCACCTGGGCACGATTGTGTGCCGTCACCTTGCCCCAGGTTTCGGCTTTGCGCGCAGCCTCGACGGCGTTGCGGATGTCTTTGCGATTGCCGAGAGGAGCTTCGCCCAGTAAGCTGCCGTCCATTCCATGGATGGCAAAGCTGTATCCCGAATCGGGACGAGCCTGCTTGCCGCCGATATACAGCTTTACCGTCCGGTCGATAGACAGGCCACCCGCAGGCGCACTTTCCTCAATCTCTGGGTGTGGCTCGGCTTTCGGGGATGCCGGAAGCTGCGCAGCCCTTTTGAACCAGGTTGGTTCCAGATATTCGAGCAGCCCTTCGCGTCCGCCTTCGCGACCGTAGCCGCTCTCGCGGTATCCACCGAATCCGCAGGCGGCGTCGAACAGATTGGTGCTATTCACCCAAACCACGCCAGCCTTGATTTGCGAGGCCACCTGCAGGGCGACGTTGATGTTTTCGCTCCACACACTCGCCGCCAGGCCGTAAGTCGTGTTGTTGGCCAGTTCGACTGCTTCGCGCAGCGTGCGGAAAGTCATGGCAGCGAGAACAGGTCCGAAGATCTCTTCCTGCGCGACGGTCGAGCTCGGATGCACGTTGGTAAGCAGCGTCGGCGGATAGTAAAGACCTTTGACAGGAAGCTTCGTGCCCGGCTGATTGCACGTGGCGCCTTCGGCGACGCCTTGATCTACCAGGCGCCGAATGCGCTCGAGCTGCACGGGAGCAACGATGGCGCCGATGTCGATGGATTTATCGAGAGGCGCGCCTACGCGCAGAGTCTCCATCCGCGCGCGAATTTTCGCGACGAGAGTTTCGGTGACGCTCTCCTGCATCAGCAGGCGGGAACCGGCGCAACAGACTTGTCCCTGATTGAACCAGATGCCATCCACCAGGCCTTCGACCGCGCTGTCGAGATCGGCGTCGTCAAAGATGATGAATGGCGATTTGCCGCCGAGTTCGAGTGACAGTTTCTTATGGCTGGTGGCGGTGGCTTTGCGAATCGCGCGTCCAACCTCGGTGGACCCGGTGAACGCGATCTTGTCCACGTCGGGATGTTTGACTAACGCCTCTCCGGTACGTCCATCGCCGGTAACGATGTTGACGACTCCCGGCGGTAGCGCGATCTCCTGGCAGATTTCCGCGAAGGCGAGCGCGGTGACGGGTGTGAACTCGGCCGGCTTCAGGACGACCGTATTGCCAGTTGCCAGCGCCGGCCCGATCTTCCAAGCCAGCATTAGCAAGGGAAAATTCCATGGGATTACCTGTCCGACGACGCCACAGGCCTCATAGCCGGGAAACTCCTGGTGGAGAAGCTGCGCCCATCCCGCGTGATGGTAGAAGTGACGAGACACGAGCGGGATGTCGATGTCGCGGCTATCCGGTATTGGCTTGCCGTTATCGAGGGTTTCGAGAACTGCCAGCCGCCTGGAATGCTTCTGTACCTGTCGCGCCAGCGCATAGAGATATCGCGCGCGAATATGGCCGGAAAGCGAGTTCCATTCCGGGAAGGCGGCGCGCGCGGCCTTCACTGCGGCATCGACGTCGGCGGCGCTGCCCTGCGCGACGCTGGCCAGCCTGTCTCCAGTGGAGGGATCGGTAGTGTTGAAGTGCTCGCCTTCGATGGGAGGCTGCCAGGCCCCGTTGATGAAGTGTCCGAAGCGGCGACTATGTCGATCCAGCCATGCGAACGCCTCTTTGGGGTCCTCCAGCGCGGGGCCGTATTCCATGGAGACGAATTTGTCGGCGATTTTGCTCATAGGAGCGTTGTGATTCCTAACGTGCGTCGAGGGGCACTCAGCCGTCAGCACTCAGCATTCGGCCAGCAACCATTTTGGGCTGAATGCTGAGTGCTAATCGCTGAGTGCTGATTGTCTCAACCATCTTCGCATTCGCTTCCAATTGTTCTTACGCGATCGGGTGGCGGTAATCTGCCGAGTAACGTCCGGTGGCGTAATGCTCCAATTGTCGCTCGATGTCGGCCAACATGCCGCTGGCGCCAAAACGAAACAGGCTGGCATCGAGCCAGCGATCGCCCAGCTCTTCCTTGATCAGCGACAGCCAGTCGAGCGATTGCTTCGCCGTGCGGATGCCGCCTGCGGGCTTGAATCCGACAATCATGCCGGTGTGCTCGGCGTATTCGCGAATAGCCCGCACCATCACCAGTCCAACCGGGAGCGTTGCGTTCAAGGCTTCTTTGCCGGTGGAGGTCTTGATGAAATCCGCGCCCGCCATCATCGCTACCATGCTGGCCCGGGCTACATTGCGCAGCGTGACCAGATCACCCGTGCCCAGGATGACCTTCATATGCGCTTTGCCACAAGCCTCGCGGAAAGTCGCGACCTCATCGTACAGCGCCTGCCAACGCGCACTGAAGACGTGCGCGCGCGTGATGACTACGTCTATCTCCTGCGCACCGGCTTGGACGGAGCGGCGCACCTCGCCCACACGCTCGGCTAAAGGCGAATGTCCTGCGGGAAATCCGGTTGAGACGGCGGCCACGTTGATGCCGCTGCCTTCGAGAGCGCGTATCGCCGTCTCCACAAACGTGTGATACACGCATACGGCGGCGACCTTGAGCGGAAAACCATCGAGTCCCAACTGCTTCATGATCGCCTGCTGCACCGGCTGCCTGGCCTTGGCGCAGAGACGAAGCACGCGCTGATCGGTGTCGTCGCCGGAGAGGGTCGTGAGGTCCATGCAGGAGATGGCGCGCAGCAGCCACGCGACCTGCCACTCCTTTTTCACCGTGCGGCGGGCCGTCAGCGTCTGTGCGCGGCGTTCCACCGCGCTGGTGTTCACGCGCACATTCTCGATCCAATCGAGATTGAGCGGCACGCCTCGGTTGGGCTGCAACTCGCGCGCTGGAACATGGGTCTCGGCGATGCGATGGTCGAGGCTTGTGTTCATCGCCATGATGGTCTCTGTTGCAGAACTATATATCGTTTGGCGGACGTCGGGGTAGGGGATTGGGGAGAATCCACCAGCATGACTGAGACGCAGCATGGTGCGTCTCTACCAACACAAAGTATTTTGGATTAGTCCACTATGGCGATCCACGAGGCGCTGGTTTGCACCGCGAAGGGAGAGCCCGACACAGCAGTGAGACTTCCGCTGCCGCCGATGGAGAACACGGCGAGGTCGTTGGAGCCTGAGTCCGCGACAAAGAGGTGCCCGGAACGATCTGTCATCACAAAGGCGGGAGCTGTGCCCGTGCTTACCGGCGAGCCCTGAGCAGGAGTGAGCGCTCCTCCGGAACCGATCGAGAATACAGAGACGTTATTCGAACCGCTATTGGCTACAAATAAGAGATTGCCGTCAGGGTTGATGGCCAGAGCGTCAGGCGCAGTTCCGGTAGCGGTCGAGCCGCTCACGGCGGTGAGCGAAGTGCCTGAGACGCTGAATCCCAGCACCGCGTTTCCAGCGGAGTCCGCAACATAGACGAAGTGATTGCCGGGATCCACAGTGACGAACCGCGGTGACGTTCCGGCAGGGAGCGGCGCCGATGCCGCGCCGAGTGTTCCGTCTGCATTGATCGCAATCGCCGAAATCCCCTGGGTGGGACTAACGACATAAAGCGCGCCGCCGCTGGGAGCCATCGCCATAGATACCGGGGCGGCGACGGTAGGGAAGGGCGAGCCGTTCAGCGGGGTTAAGACGCCGGTAAAGGAGTCAATTGAAAACGCCGATATGTTGCTCGAACCCTGACTCAGCACATAGAGGTGCTGGCTGGAGGGATCGATGGCCAGCGAAACCGGATTTGCTCCCGTATTGACGGCCGCATTTGCAATCGACAATCCACCAGTCTTGCTAGTAAAGCTATAGCCAACCACTCCGCCGGTTTGAGTCCCACCCACGGTGAGTCCTCCCGCACTTGCCACAAAGCCAAAGGTCTTTGACGGCATTATTGCGATTGCGGTGGGACGGCCGCCGGTGGAGAACGGCGCTCCGGTGATGAACGTGAGTTGTCCGGAGGAACTTATCTTAAAAGCAAAGATACCCTGTGCCGACTGACCGACCGTATAAACGAACTTGTTGCTGCTGCCGCCGCAACCCATGAGAGCAGCGCAAAGAAACAGCAATGCAAGAACCGCCCGAATTCTGAACTTCAAATTGCTCACCGCCCGAGAAGTAAGAATTTCCTTTCGATACTGATTATTCCCTATCGAGCTTACGTTATGACGTAAAGGAATGTAAGGAGTGAAAGGCAAATTCGGCGGCAAGAGCGGGATCAAAAAAAGCGCGCACCGTATGAGCATTGCCACTAGAGGGAGCAGAGCTCCTGAGTTACACTGATGCGCCTCACTCAATCCACTCGGAGCGACTGATATGCGACTGTTACCTGATCGTCTCGCGATTGCCGTCTTGCTCTTCTCCTTGGCATCCGCTGCGGCTGCGCAGACCGCAACTAGCCCTCTGCGAGACGCCGGGCCGCACATGCCCCTGAACAAATTCGCCCAGAGTACCGATTGGTGGAAGCATGCCGTGGTCTATGAAATCTATCCGCGCAGCTATGGCGACTCCAACAACGATGGCACCGGCGATCTGCGAGGCATTACGGAGCATCTCGATCACCTCGCGCGGCTGGGGGTGGACGCGATCTGGATCACACCTTGTTTTCCTTCTCCGCAGGTGGATTTCGGCTATGACGTCTCCGACTATCGCAACATCGATCCGCAGTACGGCACGTTGGCAGACTTTGATCGGCTGGTGGCTGAGGCGAAGAAGCGCAACATCAAAGTCATCCTTGACTTTGTGGTGAACCATTCCTCGGATAAGCATCTTTGGTTCGTGGAGTCGCAGAAGTCAAAGACCAATCCTTATCGCGACTACTACGTCTGGCGCGACGGCAAGGCTGAGGGGCAACCGCCGAATAATTGGACCTCCGAATTTGGCGGGCCGAGTTGGACGTTTTCGCAAACGACGAACCAGTGGTATTACCACTTCTTCTATGCGCAACAGCCTGACCTGAACTGGCGAAATCCCAAAGTGGAACAAGAGATGTTCGATGTAACACGATTCTGGTACCGGCGCGGCGTGTATGGCTTTCGCCTGGATGCCGTGGACACGCTGTTCGAAGACCCGAATCTTATCGACAATCCTCCAGCGGACGGAATCGATGCCTACGGAATGCCTAAGCAGCAGCACATCAACGATCATCGTCCGGCGGAGGTCCATGCCGAGTTGCAGAAGTTGCGCAAGGTTGCGGACGAGTTCCCGGGACGCGTCCTGATCGGCGAAACCTGGACGCAAACTCCCGAACAACTGGCCGAATACTACGGTCCGTCCAACAACGAACTGCAGATGCCGATGTATTTCAACCTCACCAAATTGCTGACGCTCGACGCCGCTCAGTTTCGCCAGAAGGTAGCGGATATCGAAAATAATCCAGTACATGGATGGCCGGTATACGTGCTCAGTAACCACGACATCCGACGCTATGTGGACCGTTATGGGAGTGCCGGCAATAAAGACCAGGTGGCCAAGCTAATGTCTGCGCTGTATCTGACGCTGCGCGGCAGCGCGATCATGTATTACGGCGAAGAGATCGCGATGGAGAACAACGATCCCAGGCGCGTGGAAGACGTAAAAGATGTCATTGGGAAAAAGGGCTGGCCGAAGGAGATCGGACGCGACGGCGAGCGCACGCCCATGCAATGGGACACGTCAGTCAATGCCGGTTTCAATCTAGGGGCGACGCCGTGGCTCCCGGTGGACGCCAACTACACGACTCACAACGTCAGCAGCGAGATGGCCGACCAGAATTCAGTCCTGAATTGGTACCGCGGCCTCATTAAACTGCGCAGGAGCGATCCTGCATTCTACGAGGGAGATTACGTCAGCCTCAACGACAACGATCCCAACATCATGAGTTATCTGCGGAGATCGGGCAGCGATGCAGCGTTGGTGGTGCTGAACTTCTCGCCGCAAGCGCAGACGATTACCTTGGATCCGGTGAAAGTTGGATCGTCCGCGGGTCGAGTTTTGATGGCAACGAATCCCCAGACAAAGACTTTGAACTTCGCCCAGGTTACGCTGGATCCTTATGGAGTTGTGATCGCCGAGATACAGAAATAGTGAGGCTGCCCACGGTTACCTGCAATCGCAGGTTTTTTGTAGAGACGCAGCATGCTGCGTCTCAACAGATCTATTTTGCGGCGCTGGCTTGCGGCATCCGTTTTTCCGGCAACGGCGGCGTGGCATTGCGCAGGACCAGGAATCCCACGGTGATGAGCACGATGAAGAATGTCACTGCCAGCGAAGCCCACATGTATTGTCCGGGATGGCGGAAGTAGCGGATGATGTGCCTGCCGTAATGCGCAGCGATCACAGTTACCGCAGTGTATCGAATGGCCCTCCCGGTCAATACGGCGCCGAAGAACTCCCGCATCTTGTAGCCCAACGCTCCCGCGGCCAGCAGAAAAAGAGCCGTGGGACAGGGCGGCGGCGCTACGGTCGAAACGAACACGGCTCCATATCCCCAGCGCTCCAGCGCATACTCCACCTGGCGCGAACGGCGAGCGCCAAACTTATTCTCCAGCCAGGCTCGTCCGGTTCTGCATCCCAGCTTGTAAGTGAAGTAGGAGCCGATCATGGCGCCGAGCGTCGCCATCGAGGCGTAATACGGCCATAGGTCGGCGTGAGTAGCCGCAAGGAATGCGGTGACGATGTCCAACATGCCAAAAGTCGGAATCACGGAGCTGTCGAGAATGGCGAGCGGAATCAAACCCAGTCCGCCCCATTGTGCGAACAGATGGAGCATCGCGGAAGTGCGCGTGCGCTGGCGCTGCTGTTGCAGGAGCACACTCAACACACTCTTTACCGTTTCCCAATTGGCGAACGATGCTGACATCGGCTTATTAGATGCTTAACGCCGGCTTCTCGAATTTTTTTCCTATGTAAAGTTCCTGTACAAATTAATTGCCACGACTAGTGGCTATGAAGGCTGTTGGGTCCTGCCAAACGGGCCTTGCAGATTAAAGACACTGAAAACGAGCCTTTGTTGCTTGTGGAAAGTATGCTGTCCCGATCCGAAGTGCACTGTGCGATAGAATTTCGGCAATTATGATCTTCAATCGCCTGCTGCTTGTCTTACTTCCATTTCTGTTCGCCGCCATTCCCATTCAGGTTCATGCGTGGGGTTGCGAAGGTCACGAAATCGTTGCCTTGATCGCGATGAAACATCTGCAGCCGCAAGTCGCCAGCCAGGTGAACGCGATTCTGGCTGCGAGTCCGGTGAGTCCTACGCTGAAGCGCTATTGCCGGATTCTGGGACTACCAGCGATGGCAGAAGTCGCGAGCTGGGCCGACGATGTCCGCTCGGAGCAGCCGGACACCGCGCCCTATCATTTTATCGATATCCCTCTGAACGCGACGCGCGACACTTACGACATTACCCAGGTATGCCATCAGACGTGTGTCGTCGATGTCATCGGAAAGTTCGCGCAGCAGCTCAAGACCAGCACGGATCCCAAGGCCCGTGCCGATGCTTTGCGCTTCATAATTCATTTCGTCGGCGACATTCATCAGCCTCTGCACGACGAAACCAACGGCGATCGCGGCGGCAATTGCGTCCCGGTGGAATATGAGGAGGAAGATCCGCGGCAAACCAACCGCGAGCATGAAGATTATTTCCCAAATCTGCACGCGGTTTGGGACACTGACATTATTCAAACGATGCTCGCGCGCCACGATATGACTCTGGAGGAATTCGCAGAGTTTCTTAATCAACGCTATCAGCCTCGAATGCCGCGTTGGAATTCGGGACAACCGATCGATTGGGCCTGGGAAGGCCACGATGCGGCGATTGCGGCATATCGCGCGCTCCCCGCCAATGTGCCCAGAGACGCGAACGTCCAGGTAAATTCCTGCGCCGACAATAACCACGTGGGCGTACGCATGGCCGATCTGCACATCATGCTGGGCGAACGCTACGACAATGTGTCGAGTCCCATCGTGGAAGAGCAGCTCACCAAAGCTGGGGTACGGCTGGCAGCGCTGCTGAATACCACGCTGGGGAAGTAGGGATATTCTTCTAAGTTGGTTGCGTTTTTTGCCAGAACTCTGCCGAGGTAAGGACGGGAACGATCTCGAAGTTGACGAGGTCATTCCATCGGTCGATCCATTGCTGGAGCGATTCCTTATTTGCAGCTTCCATCAATTGAAAGCAGCGAGGCCCGGTGGCTTCCATCCAACTGTTCACGTACATCACACCGGCTGGCAGCATGCGGCCATGCCGTTGAAAACGTTCCCCGACCGCCTGCAGGGTTCCTTTCTTGAACGTTTCAATCACGATGAAGAGCATAAGGGAGTTTAAGCTACGCGTCGCTGGGTCAATGATCCCGTTTTGACACATTGCGAGAGCGTGCCGCGCCTACGGCGTTCGATTTCTTTACATGCTTATTCACAGTCGCCGCCTTGGGCTCACGTTTACCAATCGGCCCTACGGGCCTGGCTTCGCTGGCTCAGCTAGTAAACAAGTTCCAGAAGAGCCGTAATCCCATCACGAAAGTCCTTCGCCGGTGTGATCAAGCTGACGACCAGGAAACCGTCTTGCGGGAAATCGTAAAAATGTCCGGGATGGACGATTACTCTAGCGCGTTCAATCAGCTCAATCGCCAGATCTTCATCGGACTGCGTCGCGGGAACCCGGAGAACCGCATACCATCCGCCTTCGACTTTTAACCTCTGAATCGGACTCGCAGGACTCAGCTGTGCGTCCAGAAAATTCAGATTTTCTCGCACTCTGGAAATGACCTGGGGTTGAATCGAGGTTCTCTGCATCAGAAGTTGTGGCAAGGCGTATTGAATCGGAGCGTTGACCGACAAGTAGGTGTCGGCAATTACTTCCAGGCGATCACGGGCCTCTTTGCGTAACTCTGCAGGTCCGTTCAGTACCGTCCATGCGAGCTTCATCTGCGGCAGGCAGGAGATCTTGGAGAGGCCGCTGAGGGCAAACAACAGGCAATCCGAGCGAAATGCCGAGCTGGCTTCGGCGGGATTCTCGGCTTCATAGTCAAGAAAAACTTCGTCGCAGATAAGCGCCAGCTCGCGGTCACGGCAGATCGAAGCCAGCCGGTCGAATTCGTTGCGGTGCACGAATGAACCTGTCGGATTGTTGGGATTTACGGCCAGCACTGCGCGCGTTGTCGGGGTCAACAGATTCGGCATTCCGTCAACGTCGAAGTGCCAACCGTGGTCGTAAAAGAGGTCGTATTGGCGGAGTTTTACGTCCTGAATGTCTGCCAGAAACTCGAACAGCGGATAACTGGGCCGAGGGACCAGGATTTCGTCTCCAGCATCGCAAAGCAACCGAAAAAGATATGAATAGGCTTCGCTGGTGCTGGTCGTGAGAAAGATTTGTTCCGCTGAGATGGCTGATGCAGCACCGCACCACTTGCCGCGATTGTAGTAATCGGCGACGGCTTGTCGAGCTAACAGCAGGCCTTGCGGCTGCGGATCGTAGCGGAGTGATTTGGGATGAGCCAGCGCCGCCAGTATGGAGGCCGAATCGAATTCGAAATCCGTTTCTGTGGGATTGGAGACTGTGAGGTCCAGCAATTGCACTCCGCGTTCCCGGGCTGCGTTCAGCGCAACCGTGTAACGATTGCGACCGAGTTTCCATGCTGTTCTGCGCGCAAACATGCGCATTCACTCTAACAAGATTCCAATTGCTTCTTACACTGTCATCCCTTCGAGCGCCTCGAAACTTCAACAGAGATTTAGTAGGGGTTTGCGCTCGAAGGGATCTGCTGTTGGTTTTCCTGCGAAAACAGCAGATTCCCCGCTCCGCAAAGTCAAACTAGCGACAAGAAAACCGGCGTCGCGGCGGAGCGAGGAATGACAGTGGATGGGAATCGACGGGAGTCACCTTGAGGTTCGATTGTGCCCCGGCGAATCGTTCTAAATGGCCGCCACTTAAATAGCGACTCTGCAACGCCAGCGAAGTATGGCATGAGGTTGTCAGTCTAAGCTTCAAGGAACTCGTGCTACACTGTAGGCGAATATAAAGCGAATATCAGAGTTCCCAATTGATGGATTCCCTGCAGCTCTATCCGATCGAGCCCACTCCCAAGCTGATTGGCATTGCCAAGCTGGCCAGCCAAGCCGAGCACGTCGATAGCGGACATAAAGTCGAATTCTTCTCGCTGCCCGTGCGCTCGATCCTGAACCGCTGCGATTCGCGCCGCAATCTGCCTTTCACCTGGACCATCAATCCCTATCGCGGCTGCGAGTTTGCCTGCAAGTACTGCTACGCGCGCTACACCCACGAGTTTATGGAGATTCGCGACCCGGATGAGTTCGAGCACAAAATCTTCGTGAAAAACGAGGCTGCCTGGCTGTTGCGGCGCGACCTCAAGAAGGTTCGGCCGGGCGAGGAGATCGCCATCGGCACCGCCACCGACCCTTACCAGCCTGCCGAGCGTCGTCACGGCGTCACGCGTTCCATTTTGGAAGAGTTGGCTCGCCATGCAGGGTTGGAAATCGGCATCGTGACCAAGTCCAATCTGGTCCTTCGTGATATCGACGTTCTGCAGCGGGTAGCCGAACAGAACACGATTGGCGTGCATGTCACAGTGACCACGGTTGACGCGGATCTGGCTCGCATAACCGAGCCACGAGCGCCGCGTCCGGACTTAAGGTTCGCCGCAGTTCGCAAGCTGAATGAGGCGGGCATTCCCGCTGGAGTCATCTGTGCCCCGGTGCTGCCGGGGATCACCGACAAACCCAGCGATCTGGACTCTCTGGTGAAGGCTGCGGCTGAAGCCGGTGCGACCAATATTTTTGCCAATCCGTTATTCTTGAAGCCGTGTTCGCGCGCGGTTTTCCTTCCTTTTGTTAAGGAACATTTTCCCGATTTGGTCTCTCGCTACGAACAGATCTATGGGGAGCGCGACTTCGGCTCGCAGGCTTATCGCAAGCACCTAGGCGCATTGATGGCCAAGTTCAAAAAGAAATACGGAATCGGGGCTCCAGGACCGCGCAGTCCACTGCGAGAGTCCGTGCCGATGAAGGCGCCGGAGCAGTTGGGATTGTTTTGAAAGAAGCTGCTAGTTCCAGCGAAAGACAAAAGCAACGGCAAGAGCAAAAGCTCACACGGATGAACACGGATTTGACGGATACCCCGAAGTTGTTTTGGTCCTCATTCTGATCGACCTTGTCGGGTCGTGCCCCGGGTTTGCTAACTAGTTAGGCAGCAACGTCAACACGCGGCCAGGGGCGGCCGGATCCACGGAGGGCTGCCTGTTCCAGATATTCGCTTGTGGTTTATCGATGTCAATCAGTGAAATCCGTGTTTATCAAGCGTGAGGTGTTGTTTTTGCTTTTGGTCAGCGGCTAGTAGCTAGCAGCCTGGCTTCCGCCATTCGCCGGTAAGTAGCTGCAATTTGCCGAAAAGCACGCGACCTTCTTTCGCCCGTAGTCTACCGTAGGTCACATGAACACGATGATCTGCGAGGAGGTTGCCATGACAGGCAATAAGCTTCAGTCCCAATCGAACGACGCCATCATCGGGATGGTCATTGCCACAATCGGCACCCTGGTGCTGCTATCGCGGCTGAATATCCTCACAATAGGCTTTAATCTTCCCGGAGACCTCGTAACATGGTGGCCTTTGCTGCTGATCTCGTGGGGTGTGGTGCTGCTCTTTCTGCCCGAGAAAGCAAGGCGGTAAGCTGTGCCGGTTTGGAAGGACGACATGAGCGGCTGTAACAGAGGGCCCGTAGGTACGCTGGTCTCGGGGCTGGTGATTGCCACCATCGGGCTGGTGCTGCTCCTGGACCATCTTGGTGTCGTCAATTCCGACATCCTCTGGCATTTCTGGCCGATGGTCTTTGCTGTCGCAGGCGTCGTTCGCCTGGTGGAATCGCGGCGAACGAGCGATCAGGTGTTGGGCGGATTTCTTATTTCGATGGGCGCCCTGCTGACGCTGCATGAGTTCGGTTACATCCATTTCGGGATCGGCCAGCTTTGGCCGCTGTTTCTCATCGCCGGGGGATTGTTGATGGCGTGGCATTCCAACGAAGTTCGTGAGGGACGTGGAGGCTTTTCCTTTCCACGCATCCCGCCTTTCCAATCTGGAGGATCGAGCGGCTTCAATCCAAACGCTTTCCACACCGTGGCCATTTTCGGAGGAGTCGAGCGCAAAATTGAAGGCAAATACTTTCAGGGAGGGGACGTTACGGCGTTCTTCGGCGGTTTCAAAATCGATCTTACCCGCGCCGAAATGGACAGCGACGAAGCCGTGATTTACGTCAATGCCATATTTGGAGGCGGTGAAATTATCGCCCCGGAAGCGTGGAAGGTTTTCGTGGAGGGGGCGGGAATTTTTGGTGGATACGTTGACAAGACGCGATACGTTCCGCGCCCCGACGTCCCGGCAAAGACTTTGCATGTGCGTGGCGCGGCTATCTTCGGCGGGATCGAGGTCAAGAGCTGGTAGACGATGCATCCGATCCTCGGATATCCACGACGGCTCGCGATTTATCTTTTCGCATGGTTCACGCTGAGCGAACTGCTCTTCTACCTGATCACCTATCACAGCGGCGTCGGATGGCTGGATGCCGGCATTTTCTTTTTCCCGCTATCGATCTTTTATGGGTTCGTATGTCTTTCGGCGTGGTACTCCTGCCGCGGTATTCCCATTGAGGGAACCAGCTTTGCCGGCCTGATTGGCCCGCACCTCTTAGCCGCTATCCTGGTCAGCTTTTTTTGGGTCGCGACTGCCAAAGCCTTTGCCCGTGTCCTGGGGCACTTCGAGAGATTTAGCGGAGCTCCGGAGAGAGTTGCGAATATTACGCAGCTTCTTCTCATCATCGGCATACTTCTGTATTTGCTGGCGGTAGCGCTGTTTTACGTGATCCTGGCTCAGGAGGAGTCGCGCGAGGCTGAGCAGCGCGCGATGCATGCAGGAATTCTCGCCCGCGACGCCGAGTTACGCGCGCTCAAGGCCCAGGTAAATCCGCATTTTCTGTTCAACAGCCTGCATTCCATCAGCGCGCTTACCAGCACCGATCCTAAGCGCGCACGGGAAATGTGCATCGCGCTGGCCGACTTCCTGCGCAGCACCCTGGGGCTGGGAGAGAAGGAACTTATCCCACTGGAAGAGGAGCTTTCGTTGATTCATTCGTTTCTTGCCGTTGAGAAGATTCGCTTTGGCGCGCGCCTGCAGATGGAAGAGCAGGTTGATAAAGACGTGCTCGATTGCATGGTGCCTCCGTTGATCCTGCAGCCTCTGGTGGAAAATGCAGTGTCCCACGGGATCGCGAATCTCACCGAAGGTGGATGGATTCGCCTTCACGCCGGCTACGACGATCAGCGTTCCAGCGTGAGCATCCAGGTGGAGAACAGTTTCGATCCCGAAGCGCCAGCGCGCAGGAAGAGCGGAGTCGGACTAGCGAATGTCCGCCGGCGAATCGACACCCGCTACGGAAATAACGCCAGCTTTTCCGTCGAAAAGAACGGAGAACGCTTCCATGTCGGTATGTTATTGCCGGTGGAGAAGAAGCCGGTTCCTGCATGAGCATGCCCGAAAGCAAAATTCGCGCGGTCATTGTCGATGACGAAGAATTGGCGCGCCAGGTGGTGCGCGAACTGCTCTCGACACATTCCGAGATCGAGATCGTCGCCGAGTGCGGCAACGGCTTTGATGCGGTAAAAGCAGTCACCGAACTCAAGCCGGACCTGCTCTTCCTCGACATCCAGATGCCGAAGCTCGATGGCTTTGAAGTGCTGGAGCTCATCGGAACCAATATGGCGATCGTTTTCGCTACAGCTTACGACCAGCATGCTTTGCGAGCTTTCGAGGTGCATGCGGTCGATTATCTTTTGAAGCCTTTTGGAGCAGACCGCTTCGAGCAGTCGCTGGCTCGTGCCAAGCAGAGGATCGGCGGCAAACTGCCGAAGCCGTCGGAACTGAAGGCGTCGACACGTGCCGCCGGAGAATACGCCGAGCGCATCGTAGTTCGCGACGGAACCCGAGTCCACATTATTCCCGTTACGAAACTCGACTATGCGGAGGCGCAGGACGATTACGTCGCTCTGGCCAGCGAGGGCAAGAAGCACCTGAAGCAGCAAACCATATCCGGCGTGGAGTCGTCACTCGATCCCGCGCGCTTCCTGCGCATCCATCGCTCGTACCTGGTGAATCTTGAGCGCGTCGCCAAGATTGAGCCATACGGGAAGGACACGCATCTTGCAATACTTAACGACGGTACGCGGTTGCCGGTGAGTCGGTCGGGATACGGGAGGCTGAGAGCGGTGCTGGATCAGAAGGGTTGAAGGCGTACAAAAATATGCAAGCGTTCCTCGGCTAGCGGCTTCGTGTAGAGACGCGGCATGCTGCGTCTCTAGCAACCGGTCATAGTCCGGCAGCTTTGAGGCGCTGGCGGCGCTCCTGCCATTCTTCGGTAGAGAAAATGCGTGGGCCGACTTCGATCAGTCGGGGTAGCATCTGAAAAACGGAAACGGGACTCCATTTGCGTCCCTGGCGCGTCCGGAATCCGCGGCGATTCAACTCATCGGCGATGCGCGAATAAGGACCTTCCTGAACCGTGAGCTCCATCATTAGGAACAGGGCTTCTCGCTCGGTTGGATTCACTTCGAGCTGTTCGCTGTCTTTGGAAACCTGCAGGCCGAAGGGGGGCTCTTCTTCCGCAGGCGGCGCTTGTGGGACTTCTTCCGCGATCTCGCGTTCCCACTCGATAGCAACGACCTTCCATCCCTGCTCGGTTTGGGTCCTGAACTCTTCGGCCCCAAACGGACTCGATAACACCTGCCGAATGCGCTCCACCTTGGCCATACCGCCTCCTGATACGGATGATGGGACACCAATGCTGGGTTAATGAGCGCAGTTTTCCTGCCAAGGATGCGAGGGGACGAATCTTTTGAAATGCAGAGACTTAGGGACTGGGAAAGGATGAACGAATGCAAAGAAATGTCCGCTAAGAGCTTTGACTGTGCGGAATCGGGCAGCTTTCGCTGCCCGATATGCTCGTAGAATTACCGAACTTCAGACTTGGAGCAGAACTGGTTGAAGGCCTGTGCCAGCTTAACGGCGATGGTTCGCGGATCGCTGGTTTCAATGTCAGAGCGCTGCATCATGTACACCAACTCACCGTCACGCAGAATGCCGATCGACGGCGATGAGGGTGGAAATCCCCTGAAATAAGCGCGAGCCTTTTCCGTGGCCTCGCGATCCTGCCCGGCGAAGACCGTAATAGTCTGGTCCGGTTTTGTTTCGTTTTGTAATGCCGCTCGTACCCCGGGACGCATCTTGCCTGCCGCGCATCCGCAGATGGAGTTCACCACGATCATTGTGGTTCCGGGCTGTTTCACCGCTTGGTCCACTTCTTCGGCGGTGCGCGTCTCTCTGATTCCAAAGCGCGTAAGCTCCTCGCGCATCGGCATCACCATTAATTCAGGGTACATGAGGCCTCCAAAGGAATTTCGTTCGAAGTTTTATTGTACATACTAAGCCGCGAAGCCACGAAGCGCAGCTTCCAAGCCTGCTGGCTGACCGCATAAGCGCGACAATCCCGACTCGTTGGGACGATGGGTTAATCTCATCTCCAGTGCGAATTATCGAAAACGTTCCCCTGGCGCCGTACACAACGCTCAAAGTGGGCGGACCCGCGCGTTATTTTGTCGAAGCTCGGAGCGAAGCCCAGATTCTCGAGGCTTTGTCGCATGCTCGCGCACGATCGCTTCCCGTCTTCGTTTTGGGCGGCGGAAGTAATCTGGTTGTTGCCGATGCTGGCTGGTCGGGGCTGGTAATCAGAATTGCGGTGGCCGGAATTCGAATTGAAGAAGCGGAGCAAGATGGCAAACGAGTCTTCGTCGCCGGCGCCGGTGAGGACTGGGACAAACTCGTGGCCTATTCAGTCGAGCAGAACTGCTCGGGAATTGAGTGCATGAGCGGGATTCCCGGAACGGTCGGCGGGACCCCGGTGCAGAATGTCGGCGCCTACGGGCAGGAAGTCGCAGAAACTATTGTGTCAGTCCGCGTGATCGACAGGAACTCGGGCGAATCGCGCCAGCTCTCGAACTCCGATTGCGGCTTCGCTTATCGCACCAGCATCTTCAACCAGAGAGAGAAAGATCGCTACATCGTCTGCGAGGTCGCCTATGCGCTTACTCCGAGCGGCAGGCCGCAGATTGACTATGCCGACCTGAAACGGTACTTCGCGCCAAGCCCATCCACGCCGACACTGCCAGAGGTTCGCGAAGCTGTTCGTTCGATTCGCGCCAGCAAAGCCATGCTCATCACGCCGGACGACGAGGATTGTCGCAGTGCAGGGTCCTTCTTCAAGAATCCCATCATCTCTCCGGCTGAGTATGATCGCCTGGCTGCCCTGCCGGCGAGCCGCGAGCAAAAGCCGCCCCAATTTGTCGCGCCCGACGGACAGGTGAAGGTCTCCGCCGCCTGGCTGGTGGAGCGATCTGGATTTCACAAAGGCTACACAGAGGGACGCGTCGGCATCTCGCGAAAGCACAGCCTGGCCATCGTCAATCGCGGCGGGGCCACTGCTGCAGAGATCCTGAACTTCAAAGACAAAGTTCAGGAAGGCGTGTGGAAGGTATTTGGCCTGAAGCTTCATCCCGAGCCGGTGTTTGTTGGGTTTTAGGTACTCGAAAGGGGATTGGGAAACCCATCGAGGGATGAAAGTGTCCTTATCAGTAGTTCTTTCTTACGTGGGCAATCCGGAAGCGCTCATAGTCTAAGTACCCGTGACGTTCGTACATAGAATGAATCTAACTAAGAACAAGCCATGTTGATCAAGAAGCCATCTGACATCACTTCCTCTGAGATCACCCCCAAATCTCTGTACATAAATCGCCGCAAGTTTATGAGCGGAGCCACTCTCTTCGGCGCTGCTCTGGCCACCGGGGCTTACGAGCTGCGGAAGATGACGACGTCCTCCGAAGTGGTTCATGCCGGGACGAAGCTGACGACAACAAAGAGCCAGTACAGCACGACTGAGACTCCCACCCCTTTCAAGGACATCACCAACTACAACAACTTCTACGAATTCAGCACAGACAAATATGAGCCCGCCCAGCTTGCTCGCAATTTTCGCTCGAGTCCATGGCAGGTGAAGATTGGTGGGGATGTGGTGCAGAAGAAAACTTATGACGTCGATTCGCTGATGAAGCTGGCGACACTGGAAGAACGCATCTATCGTCACCGCTGCGTCGAGGGTTGGTCGATGGTGATTCCCTGGGTGGGATTTCCGCTCAGTAACCTGATCAACCAAGTGCAGCCGACGTCGAAAGCCAAGTACGTTATGTTCGCCACGTTGATGGACACGTCTCAATTCCCAGGCCAACGTCCGACAATCTTCGGTCAAACCGTTCTTGACTGGCCCTACACGGAGGGTTTGCGCATGGATGAAGCCATGCACCCGCTCACGCTGCTCACGTTTGGACTATATGGAGAGACGTTGCCGAATCAGGATGGCGCGCCGGTGCGCATCGTTGTGCCATGGAAATATGGATTCAAGAGCATCAAGTCAATTGTGAAGATCGATTTCGTCGGCAGCGAGCCTCCCACTACGTGGAACAAAGCCGCGCCTAACTTGTATGGCTTCTATTCCAATGTGAATCCCAACCTAGATCCGCGCTGGGGCCAGGCGACAGAGCGCCGCATCGGCGAATTCTCAAAACGCAAGACGCTGTTGTTTAACGGATATCGCGATCAGGTTGCCAGTCTGTACAACGGCATGGATTTGAAGAAGTATTACTGAATGCCGCAGCGCTGGATCATCGCGGGAGCTCCTTCGCCGAAAATCACGACTCAGGAGGACAAAATTCAAAATTGTGGCTTTTATTTAAATTGGCAGAGTTGTTCGATGGCCTTCTCACTTCATCATCATGAGGAGCGCTTAGTCAAATGGCGGATAAGATTCTTCCTGGCAGCATTTCTGCGCATTTCTCGTTGAGTCGGCAAATTTTCTAGTCCCGTCTCCAACAGGCTTCGCAATTCCAAGGCTTTATTCGGGTCTTTTCTTCTTCGGAAGAATCATTCTCGGCATAGGTGTGGACTAGCATACGTCCTGCCTTTAGGGATGAAAATGCCCAAGTCAGTAGTTCTTTCGTATGTGGGCTACCGGAGAACGGCTCATAATCTAAGTACCTGTCACATCCGTACGTAAAATGAATCTAAGTAATGGACCATGTTGATCAAAAAGCCATCTGACATCCCTTCCTCTGAGATCACTCCTAAGTCTCTCTACATGAATCGGCGCAAGTTTATGGGCGGAGCTGCGCTGTTTGGCGCGACTGTGGCTACTGGTGCTTACGAGCTGTCGAAGATGGCAGAGCCGTCCGAAGTGGTTCACGGCAATACCAAGCTGACGACGGTCAAAAGCCAGTACAGCACGACTGAGACTCCCACTCCCTTCAAGGACATCACCAACTACAACAACTTCTACGAATTCAGCACGGACAAATATGAGCCCGCCCAGCTTGCTCGCAATTTCCGCACGAGCCCATGGCAGGTTAAGGTCGGTGGGGCAGTCGCGCAGAAGAAAACATATGACGTCGATTCGCTAATGAAGCTGGCGGCGCTGGAAGATCGCATCTATCGGCACCGCTGCGTCGAAGGCTGGTCGATGGTGATCCCGTGGGTCGGATTTCCGTTAAGCAATCTCATCAACCAGGTGCAGCCGACAGCGAAAGCCAAGTACGTGATGCTCACCACGCTAATGGATTCGTCCCAGTTTCCCGGGCAACGGCCCGGACTATTCGGACCGCCAGTTCTCGATTGGCCGTACACCGAGGGATTGCGGATGGATGAGGCGATGCATCCGCTCACGCTATTGGTCTTTGGACTGTATGGGGAAACGTTGCCCAATCAGGATGGCGCTCCTGTACGCATCGTTGTGCCCTGGAAGTATGGATTCAAGAGCATTAAGTCGATCGTGAAAATCGATTTCGTCGGCAGCGAGCCACCCACCGCCTGGAACAAAGCCGCGCCGAACGAGTATGGCTTCTATTCCAACGTGAACCCCAACGTCGATCATCCTCGGTGGAGTCAGGCGACCGAGCGCCGCATCGGCGAATTCTCAAAACGCAAGACGCTGTTGTTTAACGGATACGGTGACCAGGTCGCCAGCTTGTACAACGGCATGGATTTGAAGAAGTATTACTGAATGCGGCGCCGCTGGATCATCCTGCTCAAATTGGTCCTGTGGCTGCTTTGTCTCAGTCCGGTCGGCTTGCTGGCATGGAAGGCGACGCACGACGAGCTGGGCGCCAATCCTCTCAGCGAGGTGACGCTTACCACCGGACACTGGACGCTTTATCTGCTGCTAATCACCCTTGGGGTCTCGCCTCTGCGTAAAATCACCGGTTTCAATTGGCTCATCCGCTTCCGCCGTCCTCTGGGGCTCTTCGCCTTTTTTTACGGCTGCCTGCATCTGATGACCTATTTGTGGTTCGACAAGTTCTTCGACGTGCACGAAATTGTCAAAGACATCTACAAACGGCCATTCATTACCGCCGGTATGACGGCATGGTCGCTTATGCTGCCCCTCGCGCTCACCTCAACTGCAGCTTCCATTCGCTGGTTGGGTGGCAGACGATGGCAAGCGCTCCACAGACTGATCTATGCCAGCGCGATTGCCGGCGTCGTGCATTTCTGGTGGCTGGTGAAGCGCGATCTAACGCGTCCGGAGGTGCTGGCCGGAATTCTCACCATCCTGCTTGCGTTTCGCATTGCGGACCGGATGATCGCCACACGCGAGCAGCGGCACGCTGCGGTTGTTCAGAGCTGACGTGGAACCGGCCGCCCCCGGCCGGGTGTTCTTCCATTTCCTGAAATCACACAATCAAACAAACACCCGGCCTGGGGCGGCCAGTTCCACGTTGCCCACAAAAAACTTTGGGGGACGCTTTGTGCGTCCCCCGTTTTACTTTGCCTGTCAGCTCTTACTTTTTCTTCTTGGCTGACTTTTTCTTTGCGGCTTTCTTGGTTGCCATGGTTTCTATTCTCCCTTTCGATTGTTCAATCGAGTTCGCAACGGTCTTTTGTTGCAATTGTTGAATGTATAGAGTCATTGAAAAACTATGTCAAGCAAAAAATGGTCGATGCGAGTTGTTCTTTGAGTTCTCCCAAGCGTGAAAGAGTGTGACTAAAGTCATGAACGATGATTTTTCCGCACGCTGAGCAAAGAAATGCATCACGAGCGATGATGCGAATTACTTGATTGCCCCGCTCTTCACCATCTTGTCGGCGATCACGAGAAGCACGCCTTCAACGCTGTCATGCCACGCATGCGCCATCATTCCCGGCCGCAGGCTCTTGCGCAAAATCGTGAGCGTACCGAACATTGCGCCGTATCCGAAGATGAGAAACATGCGCTGGCGGCCTTCATAGGCGTGTGAGAGGCCGAATACGACGGCAGACGCTAACATGCCGATCCACACATTGCGCAACAGCGTCGCAAACTGACGCTGAAAGTATCCGCGAAACACGATCTCTTCGACAAAGCCCGCGACTACGCTCATGCAGATCCAGAGAGTGAGTTCCAGCCCTCCGTGGGGTGCAAGGAGCTGGATCGTCTTCTTTCCTTCATCGATCGCTCCGGGCCTTGCCATGTGCATCGCCAGTGCCAGCCCAATGAGGACTCCATAGGACACAATCCAGAATCCGAAGGCGATGACAACATCGACCAGGAAATCTTCCACTGTGTTCCAGCGGCCTCCGATCACTTCACGCAGATTCATCCGTGAGAAGCGCATTCCCAGATATGCGAGCCCCAGCACGATCAACTCCGTCCCGGCCGTCAATACGTAGAACAGGATGTGCCCGCGCTTCATTGCGAAATCTCCCTGATGCTTGGCTCCGGCAAAGGAGAGGAACAGCATTAGAGCAACGAATGCAAAGGTGTATACGTAGTGCCACGCAGCCGGACGCTGAGGCTGCGTATCAAAGGAAGCGGCGAGAGGAGCGGGTGAAATGTAGTCGTTCAATCGATTTCCTCATGAGTCGGGTTGAGCGTGAGAGCCATCTATAATTTAAGAGTTTGGCTGATGCCGGCGCGATTTGCATCCTCTTTCCCGCAGGCTCACGTTACTTAGATTCACTTTGAGGACATTATGGATGACGTTGTGATTGGAACAGGCAAGATGCCGGTAGGAAAAGTCGAATTTCCGCAGGCTTTGGAAGAAGTAGTGATTGTTTCCGCGGTGCGCACGCCGATCGGCAAGTTCCAAGGTTCACTGACCGACTTTACCGCTCCTCAACTGGGAGCGATGGTGGTGAAAGAAGCAGTGGATCGCGCGCAGCTCGATCCCAGGCAGATCGACGAATGCATTATGGGAAACGTGATCTCTGCCGGTCTGGGACAAAATCCCGCGCGCCAGGCGGCTCTCAATGGCGGGCTGCCTCCTGAGGTCGCCGCGCTCACCATCAATAAGGTCTGCGGCTCGGGGCTGAAGGCCATTGGGCTCGCTGCGCAAGGGATTCAAACCGGGAATGCGGAAGTTGTCGTTGCCGGGGGCATGGAATCGATGACCAATGCACCTTATCTTCTTCCGCAGGCGCGTAAAGGGTATCGCCTGGGCAACTCACAGATCGTTGACTCCATGGTCAACGACGGCCTATGGGACGTTTATAACAACTACCACATGGGAATGACCGGTGAGAACGTCGCCGAGAAGTACGGCATTTCCCGCTCTGAGCAAGACGAGTTCGCGGTGAACTCTCATCGTAAGGCGGTGCAGGCGTGGAAGGAGTGCCGGTTCAAGTCGCAGGTGATGCCCGTAGAAATTCCCGCGCGCAAAAAAGGCGAGCCGCCGCTAATCTTCGATAAGGACGAAGGTCCGCGTGAAGATACGACCGCGGAGAGCCTGCGAGGTCTCAAACCCGCCTTCAAGAAGGACGGCTCGGTTACTGCCGGCAATGCATCGACGATCAACGATGGAGCCGCCGCCGTAGTTGTAATGAGTGCGCGCAAAGCCAAAGAACTTGGACTTCAACCGATGGCGCGCATCGTCTCGCAAGCCACCAGCGGCGTTGATCCCAAGTGGGTGATGATGGCGCCGGTGGACGGTATCCGCAAATTATGGAAAAAGACTGGATGGAAGCCGGACGAAGTGGATCTCTACGAGATTAATGAAGCCTTCTCGGTGCAGTCGGTGGCGGTCGTCCGGGAACTGGGCATCGACATGAATAAGGTCAACGTCAACGGTGGAGCGGTTGCGCTGGGGCATCCGATAGGCGCAAGCGGTGCCCGCGTCCTGGTGACGCTGATGTATGAGCTGATCCGCCGCAATGCTCACAAAGGAATCGCTGCCCTGTGTCTAGGCGGGGGAAACTCGGTGGCGATGGCGATTGAGAGATGAAGAATCGGGTGATCTGGGCCATCGGGTGATCGGGTGAAGTGAGAACCCACGCAATCTGCCATTCGCGAGCCGCATTCAGCCGGTAAACGTACTTATGAACGCGAGCGCGGCTGGCTCAAATGCCTTGCTTCACCCGATGACCCGATCGTCCGATCACCGATTCCTCACTCCACTACAACCGACTTCGACAAATGCCGGGGCTGATCCACATCTCTTCCCTTCAACACTGCTACGTGATACGCCAAGAGCTGTAGCGGAACAACTTCCAAAATCGGTTGCAGTAGAACCGGCACGTCCGGCACTTCGATCACGTGTGGTGTCTCGCGCACGGTTTCTCGATCTCCCTCGCTGATCAGGGCGATCACCGGAGTTCCGCGCTCGCTGATCTCGTGGATGTTGGAGATGGTCTTCTCATAGCGCAGGCGCGACCCCCGGTTAGATTCGTCGCGCATGGCGAGCACCACCAGCGGAAGGCTTTCGTCGATCATGGCGCTCGGTCCGTGTTTCATCTCGCCGGTTGGATAGCCCTCGGCGTGGATATAGGAGACTTCCTTCAGCTTTAGGGCTCCCTCAAGTGCAATGGGGTAGTCAATATCGCGCCCGAGAAACAGGAACGACTCGTAATGGGAAAACTTCCGCGCCAGCGCCAGGCACTGGTTGTTTTGGAGGAGGACTCGTTCGAGTTCGTCGGGTAATTTGCGCACCAGGCGCAGCGCAGCATCGACGCTCGCGTCGGAGCTTCCGCGCACGCGCGCGACATGCGCGGCGAGCAGGAAGAGCGCTGTCAGTTGCGTGGTGAAGCTCTTAGTCGCCGCGATCGAAGTCTCGATCCCGGCATAGGTGAGCAGCATGCCATCGGCATCGCGCGTGAGCGGCGTGTCCTTTACGTTGCAGATGGCCAGAGTCTTGGAGCCTTTGTCTCGGGCAACGTGCAATGCCGCAATGGTATCGACCGTGGTTCCAGATTGGGAAATAAATACAGCCAGCTCACCGCGCTCGACAATAGGATCGCGATAGCAGTACTGGCTGGCGAAATCCACTTCCACCGGGATGCCGGTCATGCGCTCGATCATGAACTCGCCTGCCAATCCGGCATGGCGGCTGGATCCGCTGGCTGCGATGTCGATCTTGCATAGCTTCCTGACGTCGTCGTCGCTGATGCCGCATGTAGGTATGGCGATGTGGCCCGCCTCGTTTACGCAGGCTTCAATGGTTTGACGCACGGCTTCCGGCTGCTCATAAATCTCCTTGAGCATGTAGTGGGGAAAGCCGTCTTTGCCGGGTTTGATGTTTTTGTTTTCCATGAAGAAGTCGATTGTACGAATTTTGCGCATCCACGATGCAACGTAGAGACACAACATGCTGCGTCTCTACAAGTGCCGGATCGAAGGTTAGTCTTTCGACATCCTCCCCCCGACCATTGTGTGCGCCACGTGGCCTTCAGCGGTAAGAAAGACCAAATCGGCGTCGCCTCCAGCTTCAATAGTTCCTTTATTTTCCGCGCGAATCAGGCGCGCCGGGTTGCGGGTCGCCAGAATAACGCTGTGCTGGAGCGGCCAACTCGCGAACTGCATCACGTTGCGGATTGCGCGGTCGATGGTCAGGACACTGCCCGCCAATTTGCCTTCGAATTCTGCGCGATCTCCGCGAACCACCACCTGAAATGGTCCGAGCTGGTAAGTCCCATCCGGCATGCCGGTCGCGCTGATGGCGTCGGTGATAAGAATGGCATTCTCCAATCCCTTCGCTCTCAAAAATAACTTCACAATAGCTGGAGCTACGTGGACTCCATCGGCAATGATGTCGGCCATTATGCTGTCGTCGCCCAGGACCGCGCCCAGAATTCCCGGCTGGCGATGGTCGAGTCCGCGCATCGCATTGAAGGTGTGAGTTGCGCTCACGGCTCCGGCCGCAATTCCAGTCTCAGCTTCCTTGAAGGTGGCGTTCGAGTGTCCAATACTGGTGAATACTCCCTGCTGCCGTGCCTCGCGAATCACCTCTGGAGCGCCATGTAGCTCCGGAGCTAGGGTCATCATCTTCATCGTGCCGCCGCTGGCGTCCCAAACTTTGCGAAACAACTGCGGAGTCGGAGCCACGAGATATTCGGGAGGATGAACTCCGCATTTCGCCGGACTGATGAACGGACCCTCCAGATGAATACCCAGCGGACGCGCACCCACGTGCGCGTGTTTCGATTCTTCCGACGAGATCACATTGCCGAGCCGGTCAAGCGCTCCCAGGATACGTTCCATGGAGGCGGTGACAGTAGTGGGCAGATAACTCGTGACGCCGCATTTCGCCATGGACTTCTCGAAAGCGACACGGCCGGAAGGGTCATCCTGCATCACGTCGTGCCCAGCGCCGCCATGAACATGGATATCGATAAACCCGGGAGCGATCACCAAATCGGGAAAATCGAGGTGCTTTGCCTCCGCAGGAAGTTCGGTCGAGGCACGCGAAGCCACACTGAGAATGGCGCCGTCCTCCACCTCGAGAATGGGCTGCTCTATCGATTCAGTAGGCGTGATGAGTTGGGCAGCGGTGATCCAGGTTTTCATTGCGACGGCAAGACTGTAGAGAACGAAACATTGTAAAGAAGGAATCGCCCACGCGCCCGGCAGGACTCTGGTTTATACTCCCAGCGCCCATGCTCTTTCGCACTCTCAGCGCCGCTGTGTACGGTATCGACGCGAATCTAATCGACGTGGAAGTCGATATCGCTCCAAATCGCAGCGAACATGAAAATTTTATGACCGTCGGACTGCCCGATGCTGCGGTGCGCGAGAGCCGTCAGCGCATTCAGGCGGCGCTGAAGAATTGCGGCTACGAGATGCCGCAGACCAAAGTCACCATCAACCTGGCGCCGGCCGATCTCAAGAAAGAGGGTTCAGGATTCGATCTACCGATGGCAATGGGCATTCTCGGAGCCTACAACGCGCTGCTCAAACGTGAATTGCCGGACTATGTTTTCGTGGTGGCGAAGGAGTTCAGCCGTCTGATGCGTCCAATTCGCGGCGCTCTTCCTATCGCCGTAGCCACCCGTTCGCGCAAGATCCCCAACCTGATCGTTCCGGAGGCCAACGCTCGCGAAGCCGCTGTCGTCAGCGGATTGAAAGTCTTTCCCGTGCGCTCGCTGATCCAGGTAGTGCAGCTTATCAATAACGGGAACGGCGTTTCTCCGATCGAGGTGAACACGGCGGAACTGCTCGACAAAGCGCAACAGTTCGCTGTGAACTTCAAAGAAGTGCGCGGGCAACAATCGGCGAAACGCGCCTTGGAAGTTGCCAGCGCCGGCGGGCATAACATCCTTATGATCGGTCCGCCCGGCTCGGGCAAGACCATGCTGGCCAAGCGGCTGCCCACCATTCTTCCGCCGCTTACGTTTGAAGAAGCCTTGGAGACAACCAAGATTCACAGCGTTGCCGGAGTGCTGGAGGCTGGAGCCGGATTGGTTGGAGTGCGGCCATTCCGCTCACCTCATCACACCATATCCGACGCCGGACTGATTGGCGGTGGAATGGTTCCGCGCCCGGGCGAGGTTTCACTCGCCCATAACGGCGTACTTTTTCTGGACGAACTGCCGGAGTTCCCGCGCAACGTGCTTGAAGTTATGCGGCAACCCTTGGAAGACGGACAGGTATCGATCGCCCGCGCCGCGATGTCGCTGACCTTTCCGGCGCGATTCATGCTGGTAGCGGCCATGAACCCATGCCCATATGACTCACGCGATTGCAATCAGCAGATGGTTGCAGCAGCATGAACCCCTCGATCGTGTAGTCCGCAACCCTGATCTCTGGCACAAGTGATGACAGCAACCGGCGCTTCTGTGCCCTATTTAGGAAACTCCACTCGTTGAACGGCTGGAACACGTCGGCCAGGTCTGCCGCGGAAGGTCCCGCAGCCGGAATCTCGCGCATCAGCAGCCCCTCAGCAATCTCTGCATCGCGGTCAATGGCTGCCAAGCGTGCATCGCGTTCGTCGCGGAGGATCAATCCCTCGATGAAGGTATCCAGGACGCGCTGGCGCTTCGCTCTCAGCGACGAGATGTCATTCTGCAGACGTTGGACCCGCGACTGGCTTACCGTGTCCGCAGAGCGCCTCTGCTGCTCATCCATGATGGCTCCCAGGAAACCAGCGTCTGTCAGCCGCGCAGCAAAGAGCGTGTCCAATCGCTCCTCGAGTTCCTGCCGGCGCATGTATTTCGTGGCACAAGGATGGCCAGTCTGCTTCGGGTAATGCTTGGCTTTGCAGACGTAGTAACGGTGTTCCTTCCGGTTGGTGTACGTGTACACAAGTTCGCCACAGCCACTGCAGGAGAGGAAACCGTTGTAGGTGAAATGCGGGACGTGCTTGGGGTCACACCGCCAGTGCTTCGTCTTTTTGATTTCCAGAATAGATTGCAGGCGCGCGAAATCGGCTTCGCTGATTAGCGGCTCTAGGTTTACCTTCACGCGAATGATGTCTTCGGCGGCGCGCTTGATCTTGGGCCGGTCACCCTGGCGGCCATCCGCTTTCGTCTTCAGCGCGCCGGGCGAAGGGTCACGGCGCTTGTCGATGATGCGCCATCCTGAATAGATCGGATTTCGGAGAATGATTCGCAAATTGCAGGGATCAATGCCGAGCTTTTTCCCAATCAGCCAATAATTGGTCTCGCCGCTTAGGAAAAGCCGGAATGCTTCTCGGACTTTGTCGGCTTCCGCTTCGTAGAACCAGCCGCAGGCTTGGGTGTAGCCGACTCCGTAGGGCAGCGTGATGTAGCTCTGGGGACTCTTTCCTTGTCGGCGCTTTGCTTCCTTCGCCTGCCACGAGCGTTCGAGGATGTCGGAGCGTTCCTCTCCCGCCATGAGCGCCCGGATGCCACCGAGCAGCCGACCGGTCTTCGAACCGAAATCGATGGGACCATCCGGTAAGTAAAGAAGAGTGCGCGTGTCTGCGAAGGCCTGGAGCAGCGCGTAGTCACCGAAGTTCTCTGGACGCATCAGACGGCTGAACTCCTTCGCCACCACGCCGTGGATGTCGGGAGAGGTGATCAGCTCAAGCAGTTGGCGGATTTCAGGCGAGCGCAACACGGCGGCGCCTGATACATCGGAGATCTCAATCGTGCGCACGATCTCAAGGCCGTAGTGCGAGGCTGTTCGCCGGTTCACTGCGCGTTGAGCGGGAATGCCGGCGCGATCCTCGGCCGCCTGTCCTTCCGTGCTGACCCTAATTAACTCGATTACTCGCTTGCTCATTGTTCAGTCCACAAAGTTCACGTGCAAATCGGTTGATGTTGGGTTGGTCGCCTTGTTCGAGTGCAGCGCGCAATTGTACGAGAATTTCGCGACGTTCTCGCGCGATCTCAAGCGCTGCTTCGAAAACTCCTGAAATACCTGTGTTTTGTGCTGCCACGGATACTCCGAATGGGTTGGAATTATGCCAAATAAAAAGAGCCACCACATTTGCTGGCGGCTCACTGATTTCCGATGTCTGTTTAGAGTTAGACGGCTCTCATTCCGGCTTCGATATGCAATTCGACATTCCCGTCAGGTCGCAGAGCCGGTTGTGCCGAATCAGCACGGGGTCTAATTTCGACCGATACCACTTCTGTCTGCCTCACCCTGCGTGGCGGTCTGCCGCAGAGCCTACAGCGAACGGAAGCCCTGAACGCCCGGATCTCATTCCCGTGCCTCCGCGCGCACTTCGACGAGCACGTACAGGCTCCGCGCATGATGCGCTTCAATTCGATTGGAGCGGTACACAGGATGCAGAAGCGAAGTAGTTCCATGATTGATCTCTCGACGAGCAACACAAAGCCGCCCAGTTACGGGCGGCGATGGTTGTTACTGTGGGTTATCTCGAAATGCCCATTCCCGAGGCTTACCGTTCATCCATGATCACCTGGGATGGCCTGTAGCACGATGCACGCTGTCATTGTCTTCATCACTACCTTCATTGCTGTCTTCCTCGCGGTCGGCTCCGTTGTGTTGTCGCCAGCGCGCCGGCGCAAGCTCAGCCAACGCTCAAGCGCTGCGTTGATCCGTTACAATTCTGGTCTGCCCCGAGTTCACAAGACACCTAGAATCACTCCCGCACTGGAAGCTTGCCCAAGGTCTCATGTTTGGAGCATAGAAGAGATGATTACCGAATTGGAATCGT
>Ga0206935_10085_pt1 | contig 33122 bp, 24 predicted proteins | sample Alteio_BWOrgHeat_13_FD_152924 | JGI IMG/M metagenome (GOLD analysis project Ga0206935, IMG submission 152924) | Enriched cells from forest soil in Barre Woods Harvard Forest LTER site, Petersham, Massachusetts, United States -... | ecosystem: Environmental > Terrestrial > Soil > Temperate forest >...
TTTCCTGCATAGCGTTCAGGCGCGCTTGTTCCTTGTTCCGTGCAGCCTGCGCCTCATTTTTTTTTGATTGTGCCTCATTCTTCTCCTCCTGCTCACGATTTTTGCCTGCCTGTATTTCGTTCAACTTACTTTGTTGGCTATTACGTGCGTCCTGTTCCGCATTTTTTTCCGCTTGCAGCTGGTTTAGCCGCACCTGCTCCTGGTTGCGATTTGCCTGTTCCTGGTCACGGCGCGCCTGCTCCTGATCTTTTAAAGCGTCCTGTCGGTCCTTTACGGCCTGTGCCTGATCGCGCCGGGCTTGTTCCTGGTCTATTACCGCTTGAACCTGGTCTTTTTTAGCCTGTTCGCGGTCACGGTCAGCCTGCAATTTTTCTGCGGCCGGATCTTCCGCCTGTGTTTTACGATCTTGCTGCGCGGCTACCGCCTGTGTTTTTGCACCGGTGGCAGCTATCGGCTGCACACGGTCGGCGCTTTTTTCCGTAGCGACAACCCGCAAGCTATCATTTTCCATAGCCGGGATAGAATCTGTATCGGTACGCTCTAACCTATGGATTATGTGCACTTTTCGGCTGGATGAATTAACAACCGTTTCGGTCTTTTGGCGATTATCCGTTTTAGGGGCAGCCTGGACTGCACTATCATTTGGCCGGTTATTCGCATGCCGCACGTGGCGCGACCCGGTAATTGCGGCAGTGGTTATCATCGTTACGAGGATAAGCAGGCCGGCTACAAACGATGCCTTTTCCGAAAGGCCAAACGCCGGGTTTTTATTGCCGATGATACGGCTTACCCGGTTAAGCAGGTGGTTCTTTTTTCCGGGAAAAGCTACCTGGTAGCTGGCTCCATACAAGGCGTGTTCTTTAAAGCTTATAAGTGCTTGTACAAACTCTTTCTTATTTTTTGTTTGGGCCAATGCAATGTCGTCACAGCAATTCTCGCGTTCATCCCGCAATACTGACGATATCCATAACAAGCCGGGATTGAAACAAAATATAGTTTCAGCAATGGTTTGAACGAGATTAACCACATAATCGTGCCGCCGTATGTGGGCCAGCTCATGCAGTAAAATAGCTTCCACTTGCCCGGCAGGCAATCCGGCAATCAAACCCACTGGTACAAGGATAACGGGTTTTAAATGACCAATCACCATCGGCATCTTCACGTAGCCTGACTCGAACAGCTTCACTGCCCTGTTTAATTGCAGCTTATGGCACAAGCCTTCTACCTTATCAGCCCAATAACCGGATGGCTGATAAATGAAACCGTGCCGGGCGCGATGAAGATAAACCAGGCTGCCCATCAACCGTACAGAGCGGAAGATAAACAGCAACAGCCAAATAAAAACGATTACCGTAGCATTTGCCGAAACCCAGTAAATACAATCTTTCGCAAAATGCCGCAAACCATTTGCACTCAACTCAGAAAAAAACAAACGTGCACCCCGGGCATGCGGAACGGCGCCAATGACACCGGGTATCGGGTTTTTACTCCACTCCCAGGCAAAAGTTAAAACGCAGGCAGTTATAAAAACAAATAGTTGAACCAGCAAAAGATTATAGCGGACTACCGAGCTTGATTTTTTTGTTAATACCAATAAAATCCCGCTAAGCACAGCCAGCAACAGGCCCTGCCAAAGCGAATGGAGCAACATCCAGCTGAACGACTGGATAAAATGCTGCGAAGTGGTGATGGCTGCCGGTTGCAAGTTCATATTCCAGGTTTTACTTGTCCATGTTATTGAGCAGGTCTTTAATCTTCTGCAATTCGCCGGCAGATGTTTTTTCATTCCCCAACAAGGATACGATCAGGTCACTTGGCGAACCATTGTACAGGTTATCGATAAACCGGTCGAGCATACCGCCTTTTACTTTGCCTTCCTGCAGGATTGCGTTATAAACGTGCTTCATATTGGTTTCGTCCCTGTCAAGCATCCCCTTCTCTTTCATCACCTGCATCAGTTTAAGCGTAGAGGTATAGATCACCGCGTCCTTTTGCTCATTCAGCTTATCATGTACAAAACGTACGGTGGAGGGGCCATACTTCCACAAGATCATCAGCACATCCATCTCCGTTTTCGTGGGGATCATCTCACTATCCATATCCTTTGTAAATTGCATAAACCAAAGGTATGTATTGAAAACGTACGTTGCAAATATTATCTGCGTTTTACGGCAAAAAAATCATATCTTATTGATTAACAATAAAATAATTTTAATTAAGGGGAAAGGTGGGAAGAGAAGAAAGCAGCATCTGCTCAAAAACAAGGCTTTGACAAGCTACCAAACATTCGTTGCGCACGATAGCCGGGAGCTCGTCCTCATTTTTAAACCTGAAAATTGCAATGCCGCCTTCAAAATGATACTGGATATGCTGCTGAAGTTGCAGGCAGGGAAATTGATCGTCGTTGTTTTTGCTGAAAGAGCCTGTGTACAAGTTTTCGATCTTACGCAGGCGGGCGGTAAATTTTTCAATTATTTTAAGGCATTCCCTGGCATTATCACCAATGTACAGCACGTTATTGTACGCCAGGTTCTCGGCTAACAGCACCTTTTCCATAATTATCAACAGTTTATGGCAACAAGTTATCCGCCGAAAATGAATTTAGAATGAAAGCACAGTGTCGTTGTATAATTGTTACAATGGGATGAAAATGATGGCAGGCAGATCATACGGCGCTTGTGTCATCGCCGCTTAGCTCAGGGCGGTAATGCAACCCGGGCGTTAGCCAATATAACAATATGATCCTCGAATACCTGAAATTGAACGGCGAAAGTACCACGCCTGTGGATAAAATGACGCCCAGGTATAGCCAGGGATTGCGGCCGCCGCCTGTTAATACACTTATGGCGATACCCAGAGCAACCATCTCCGCAACAAACATGGCATAACTCACTAACATCGCCACATAAAAATAACCCGGCTCACGCTCAAATGTCATTCCGCAATGCGGGCAGGTTTTATTCATTTTTTGGGATTTAAAACCGTACATAGGGGTTGAAAACATCGCACCGCGGCGGCATTGCGGGCACCTGGCATGTACAAAAGCTGGCCATACCGGCAATTTGTTATCCTTATTTTTCACGAGGGTTAAATTATTGATCATGGTGATTTACATTTAATATTTGTTTTCTGAATTCTTCGGGCGTTTTGCCTTCGGATTTTTTAAAAAACTTAGTAAAATAAGAGTTGTCGTTAAAGTTGAGCGCAAAGGCTATTTCGTTAATATTCAACTGTTGGTTGGTCAACAAACGTTTAGCTTCAAGCACCAGCCGGTTGCGGATAACGTCCCCGGCGGCAGCGCCCAGTACATCCTTACACACAGCGTTCAGGTGGTTGGGGGTGATGTACAAAAGTTCGGCATAATCTTTCGGCAGTTTTAAGCGCGTATAGTTTTCGCTGATCAGCTGCTGAAAATTGCGAACCAATGTTTGGTTGTACGATGCCGGGCCCGTCCGGCCGTCATCCTTATTCAACCGGCTGATGATAATGAACAGCTGAAGCATCAGTACCCTTATCATATCCGCGGCTAAAGTACCTTCAATCTTCGTTTCCGCAATAATATCCTCAAAAATGCCCTTAACTTTAGGATGAAGATGCAGCGGGAGGTTTATAACAGATGTTTTTAGATCGCCTTTGAAAAAAGAAAAATCCTGGGGATAGCTTGCATTTAATAAAAAACGCTGAAAAAAAGTGTCCGAAAAATTTATGATATACCCATCGGTAAAGCCCTCAAAACTCCAGGAATGCACCTGGCCAGGCATCATAAAATAAACATGGTACGGTTTGACAGTAAACTGCTCAAAATCGATGGCGTGTGTTCCGGCGCCTTCGGTAAAAAGTACCAGGTGATAAAAAGAATGCCGGTGGGCAGCGCTCAGGTTTTTGTGGTGATCGAGGTATGGCGCAAAGCGGCTTATCAGTATGTCGTCAGAGCCATTATCAGTCAGCGTGCAGATGTCGTATGTTGGCGTTTTTTCCACACCACAAAACTAGGTATCTTAATACCATTACAATGGTGTTTTTACACGGTTTTATGGTACTTTTCAACTATTTATAAAAAAGAGTCAAGATACAAGAGCCAGGAATCAAGATAGGAAAGCAGATGGCGGCCAGTTTACCGCCGACGGTCCAAGTGTTAAATTCTCCTCCCTTTCAATAAATACAAATTATAAATTTTTCTTGACTCTTGATTCTATTATCTATGAAAAAGCCGCTAATTCCTGGGAGGGTTCGTCCTTTGAAGACCATTTACGGATCACCTTTTCCAGGCGTTCAATGGTAAACGGTTTGCTTATAAAATCTTTCATCCCCGCCTCTTTACATTTGCTTTCATCTTCGCTCAGCACATTTGCTGTCATGGCAATTATGGGCGGCGCCGATTTACCATATTTTTTCAGGATATACGATGCCGCTTCCAAACCATCCATTTCGGGCATTTGGATATCCATAAACACAAGGTCGTAGCTTTTTTTCTCCATCATTTCAACCGCCGAGCGCCCGTTATCGGCAATGTCGATGTCATAACCGATCTTGCCAAATATCTTTTTGGCAATCATCTGGTTCATCTTATTGTCCTCGGCCAGCAATATTTCGATGTGCCGATACCGGTAAATTTCGTTGTTCAATTCCTGCTCTTCCTTAACCATACTTTCCGCGCTCATCTGCAGGGGCACGCTAAAGCTGAATACCGAACCTTCGGACTCCTTGCTTTCCACCCATATCCTGCCGCCCATCATTTCAACCAGCTTTTTACAAATTGACAGCCCCAGGCCGGTGCCGCCGTACTTCCGCATTGCCGTATTATTCACCTGCGAGAACGGCTTAAATAACTGCGACAGGGCCTCCTCGCCAATACCAATCCCGGTATCTTTCACGCTAAATGTAACCAGCTGTATCTTATCGCCGGTGTTTGCCGCCGAAACGTGCAGTGCCACAAACCCTTCATCAGTAAACTTGATAGCATTACCTATTAAGTTGACCAGTATTTGCTGGATCCGGCTTTCATCCATTTTTAAATACTCCGCCAGGTTATTGTCGATATTATAGGTAAGGGCGATATTTTTTCCCGGCGCAGCGGCACCGGGCTGGCTTATCTCAAAAACTGTTTTCACACAATTACGAACATTGGCCGGTTTTGGATAAAGGGTGAGTTTATCGGCTTCGATCTTTGACAGGTCGAGGATATCGCTGATGATATTGATCAATAAATTGCTGCTCGATTGAAGGGTTTGCAGCAGTTCGCGCTGCTCGTCTGACAGATCGGACAACGCCAGCAACTGGGCGGTGCCGATAATCCCGTTAAGCGGCGTTCGTATCTCGTGGCTCATGTTGGCCAAAAAATTCGACTTGGCTACGGTCGCCTCTTCGGCCTGGTCTTTGGCGGCCGAAAGTTCAGCCTTTGACGATAAAAGTTCTTCGCTGTTCTTAATCAGCCGCAGCTTATCTTTTTCGTGGCTTCTTTTCAAAAAACTGATCAACAGCCCGGCGAATAAAATATTCGAAACCGCGCCTGAAATCAGGTCCGCCTCCTTTTGATGAACATCTTTAGGCAGTGATGTCCATTGCGGGAATCTTTTCTCTAAAAAATAGCAGCCCACCATTACAACCATCAGGAAACCAATAAAGAACAAATGATGCCGCCTGTTTAGCAATATGATGATGAGCACTACCAGGAAGACGCCTGACAGGGTCGACGATCCTTCAATGCCGCCGTTAAAAAACCATCCCGGAATAAACGAAAGAATACCCAGCGTAATAAACGCCACCGACATATTTTCCTTATAGGCCACATACCTGCTTTTATAAAAAGCAAATACGCAAATACCGATAACAAAGGTTTCGACAAGCATCAGGTATACCGGGAAACCTAATACGATGTTACTTACCAGCCCATTCAACAGGCTAAGCAGCAACAACAAACAAATTGCATTAAAAAGCTTGTTTTCCAGCGAAAGGTCGGGGTTGTCGAATCCCACAAAATGCTTAATCTTTTTTACCAGTTTCATTCTCTCCTCCAAAAAATTCTATTATTTGGCATCATTCACCTCTATCCAAAAACCATCAGGATCCTGCAAATAAATTTGATGAACGCCGTCAGGCCTTGTTTGTACAACTTTAGATTTGCCGTTCCAATCGCCGTATTTTACATTCAATCCATCCAGGTGTTTCATAAACAAGTCAAGGTTTGGAACACTGAAACACAGATGAATGCTGATATCATGAACCGTTTGCGGGCAATTGCCCTGTATAACGTGTAAAGCAAGCCCATCTCCAATCTTAAACCAAACATGCAAAGTGTCATTAAACGGGTGATGTATTTTTTGGAGCTGCAAAACGGTGGCGTAAAAAGCGGCGGTTGTTTTTAGGTCCTTTGCGCACAATGCAGCATGATTGAATACAGGTTGATTGGCGCTGGTTGTATTTTGAGAATAACAAAAACAAGGAAAAGCGATGACTAATATCAAAACTGCCGGCCTAAAGCGGGCTTTATCGACGTAAAAAAGTTGAAGGAAGTGTTTCATTTTTTTGTTTAATTGATTAAACATACAAAATGAGTGTCATAGGAAAAAAAATGTCCTGTTAATGTTACCAAACACAGCTAAATGTTGAATCAAGGGGGTGTTAAACTGCTTTACCAGGCGACCATTGCGCCAAGGTTATAGTCGGTTGAGGAAGACGGTATGGTATTATGCCGGTTCCAGTCTTCAATGTCTATCAGGCCGGGCATAGTTTGATAGTGCCTGTCGTCTTTTGAACATTTGACAATATACCCGATGTCATCAACTAAAGCTATCACCGGGCGCGAGCCGCATTCCTTGCATAACTTACAGTAGATAGACCGTGGAACGTTTACATAACCCCTCATAATTCGTTTTTACGGGGCTGATTAAAAAGAAGTTGCTAAAAATTGAGTTTTTTTATAAAACAACCGCAAAATTGGTCACCTGATTATTGTTATTGAACCGGCAAGTGGTTTTTTGCCGTTTTTTAGGTCGATAACATAATAATACGTTCCGACGGGCAAGTTTTTCCCGTTGTATGTTCCGTCCCAGGGTTTGGGGTAATTGACGGAATTATAGACCAGCGATCCGGCGCGATTATAAATTGAAATGGTACAATTCGGGTATCCTTGCAACGCGGTAATATCCCATAAATCGTTAATCCCATCGCCGTTGGGCGTAAATGTGTTTGGAATTTCAATAATACACTGACTTTGGGGGTTCAGGCTGATCGTTATCGGGTTGGATATAACCACAGGGTTTATCAGGCATTTGCCGGTGCTCGTCACTCCGCAGGTCACTATGTCCCCGTCGTTCAATGTTGTGGTAGTAAAAATTGACTGATTTGTGCCTGTATTTATGCCGTTTACCTGCCATTGATAGGTTGGAAAAACGTCAGGGCTATAAGCCATGGCGGTGAACGTTACCGGCGTTCCTTTACACACCGGCCCCGTGTTTGAAGCCGTGATTTTAACCGAAGTAGCAATCGGTGGATCGACCGTAAATACTGCGGTGTTAGAGGTAACAGTATTGCTGGTGGTACAAATTGCATTGCTGGTGAGGGTACAGGTAACCTGGTCGCCGCTGTTGAGTTGATCGGTCGAAAATTCCGGGCTGTTGCCGCCCGCATTTTGCCCGTTAACTTGCCACTGCAAAGCTGGTTGGTTGCCACCGCCGGTTATTTGGGCAGAAAAAACAATGACCTTTCCCGCGCAGGTGTCCGGCGCAACAGGCGCTATGCTGACAGTTGGCGTTATGGCCGCGGTAACCGTTAAAGTTTGGGAGGCCTGGGATATGCCGTCATTAGCAACGATGGTGGCCGTGCCCGCGCCTGTTATATGAATTTTACCGGATACGATCGTCGCTACAGCGGGATCACTGCTTATATAGGTTACCGACTCCGCTCCGGTGGCGCCGGGATTAAAATCAGCATCGCAAACGGTTTTTGGCGGAAGAGGACCAAAAATGAGCGACTGATTGGTAATGACCTCTATACTCACCGTAGTGGTACTGCTTCCCCCCGCATTGTATGCCGTTACCGTATAATTTGTGGCCGGCGAAATTGACAAAGGCGTACCGCTTATATTTCCAGTGGTCGGGTCAAAACTTAAGCCCGCCGGCAAAGCCTTATCGATAGTATACCCGGTAGCAGTTATTTTCCTGATCTTGTTATTAAAGGAATCGGCAACATATAAATCCCCGTAAATATCGGTGGTAATGCCTGCAGGGTTATTAAAGCCGGCAGCCGTTCCGACTCCATCGGCCGATCCGGATGTGCCGGTACCCGCAAATGTTGAAACCACACCTGAAGGGCTGATCTTTCTGACCAGGTATCCCAGTTGATCAACCACGTAAATATTGCCGGTATTGTCAACCGTTATGCCAAATGGATAATTAAAACTGGCTGCAGTACCCGTCCCATCTTGTGACCCTATTGTCCCGCTTCCTGCAAGCGTAGTTACCAGGCCGGCAGATGTGATCTTTCGAATCCGCTCGTTGCCGCTATCGCTCACATAAACGTTGCCCAATGCGTCCACAGCTATGCCTTCAGGATCATAAAAGCTTGCCGCAACGCCGGCTCCATCTGCCGAGCCCTGGCTTCCGCTGCCCGCAAAGGTACTTACCACCCCGGCGGGCGTTATTTTCCGGATAAGGTTGTTGGCCCCTTCGGCTACGAAAACGTTTCCAAATATATCAACTGCTACCCCAAAAGGATGATTGAATGTTGCGGCGGTCCCGGTTCCGTTTGATGAGCCCACGATTCCGCTGCCGGCAAACGTAGTAACAACCCCCGCCGGGCTAACTTTTCGGATCAAATTGTCGCCCTCGTCGGCAACATAAATATTCCCGGATACATCAATACTTACACCATATGGGTCATAAAAACTTGCCGCTGTGCCGGTTCCGTTTGTGCTCCCTTTCGCACCGCTGCCCGCCAGCGTACCTACCTGGCCTGCCGGGCTTACCTTGCGTATCAGCGAATTCCCCTGGTCTCCGATATAAAGATTACCGGAACCATCAATGGCAATGCCCAGGGGGTAATGAAAGGTCGCCGCCGGCCCGGGTCCGTTGGCTGCGCCAAACGCCCCGCTCCCCGCCAGCGTACTTACCTGGCCATATGTTGAAACAGGCACGGCACCGCCGGTGTTCCGGGGTGAAAGCGTGGCGATTGCGGTATTAACCGTATAAACTTGAGGCGTTTGATAGCTGATGATGGGAGCGGCGACAACGGGCGTAACATAGTCAACAGCTATATTCACAATCGTGCTGCTGCTTCCGGCAGCATTATATGCAGTGATAGTATAATCAGTAGCCGGAGATATCGCTGTTGGCGTACCAGTGATAATACCCGTGGTTGGATCAAAGTTCAACCCTGCAGGAAGGGGCTTATCTATCGTGTAGCCGGTTACTGATATTTTTCTGATCAGGTAAGTGCTAACGTCGCCGACAAACACATTCCCCAGGTTGTCCGCTGTTATCGACTCCGGGTAACTAAAAGTTGCGTTCTTATCTACGCCGTCCACCGAACCGGCACTGCCGCTGCCAGCCAGCGTGGTTACGTTGCCATTCAGGTCAATTTTCCTGACGACATTGTTGTGTTCGTCGGCGATGTACATAACGCTGTTGTCATCAATAGCTATACCGGTGGGGTGATTGAAACTGGCGGCAGGGCCCTGTCCGTCAACGATGCCTGTTGTGCCGCTGCCGGCAAAAGTGCTAACCAGGCCGGCCGGAGTAACCCTCCTGATCAGGTTATTACCGGCATCCGCGACGTAAATATTTTGGGAATTATCAAGAGCTATGGCTGTTGGGACATTAAAAGTCGCGTTCATGCCGTTGGCTGATCCTGTCGCACCTGCGGTACCGGCGAGGGTTGAAACAAAACCATTTGGTGTTATCTTCCTGATCAGGTTGTTACCCTGGTCGGCCACATAAACATTGCCCGAGTTGTCAACAGCCACCCCGGTTGGCGAGCTAAAGGTGGCATTCATCCCATCGGCCGAACCGATGATGCCCGTTTGCCCGGCCAGCGTGGTAACCACTCCTTTTACGCTGATTTCCCTGATCAGGTCGTTATAGGAATCGGCAATGTATATATTGCCGGTTTTATCGACGGCAACACCCTGCGGCAAAGTAAAAGTCGCCTGTGCCCGGCTGCCATTTTTTGCGCCGTGTGCGCCGGGGGTGCCCGCATAAGTGCTCACTACCGCCGCAGGCGTTATTTTTCGGATAGTACAATTGTTATAATCGCCAACAAACACATCCCCGGCCACATCGGCGCCCAAACCCAAAGGCGCCGATAAACTCGCCGCTTTGCCGGTTCCATCGACAAAACCGGCTTTACCCGTGCCGGCCAAAGTTATAACCTGGCCGTAATTATTTGGTGGAACACTGCCCCCGGTATTGGTTGGGGATAATGCCGAGATCGTTTTATTTATAGTGTAAGTTTGGGGAGTTGAGTAGGAAATGTTTGGCGGGCCGGTTATCGGAACGTTATTCGTAACGGTAATATTAACCGTCGTGCTGCTGCTGCCGTCTTTATTGTAGGCAGTTATGGTGTAGTCCGTCGCTGGCGAGGTGGCGGTGGGCGTTCCGGATATGATGCCGGTGGTTGGATCGAAAGTTAGGCCCGGCGGAAGCGGCTTATCAATGGTATAGCCCGTTATTACAATTGCCCGGATAAGATTGGTTTCGGCATCTGTTACATACAGATTGCCCTCATTATCATTTATTATTCCCCCCGGGAAATAGAAACTTGCGGCTGATCCTACGCCGTCTGAAGATCCCTCGGCTCCGCTTCCGGCTACTGTGTTAACTGTTCCGCTGTTTGTTATTATTCTTATCCTGTTGTTTCCATTATCAACAACATACACGTTTCCGGTTTTATCAACCGCGACGTCCGTCGGAACGGAAAAACTGGCCTGGGCTGCGGAGCCATCGGCAAATGCCTGTACGCCATTTCCCGCAAAGGTGGAAACCAGTCCGCCAGCGGTTATTTTTCTGATTTTGTGATTGAACCTGTCTGCAACGTATAAGTTTCCATTTTGATCGACCGCAAGTCCGCACATTTGGTAAAAGCTTGCAATGTTTCCGTTTCCGTCGGTTGATCCGGTAAGTCCGCTGCCTGCAAGGGTGGTGACCACACCTGCGGGAGTTATTATTCTGATTTTTTCATTAGTGCCGTCCGAAACATATAAATTACCCGAAGGACCGGTCGTAATACTAATCGGATCATTAAATATCGCCTGGGTGCCGGCGCCGTCTGCGAAACCCTTGGTACCATTTCCGGCAAAAGTACTAACTATCCCGCTCGGCGTAATTTTTCGTATTAAGTTATTATCCAGGTCAGCAACGTACACATTGCCGGCAACATCAGTGGTTACACCTGATGGCGAATTGAAACTGGCTGAAGAACCCGGGCCGTTATTAGAACCTATGCGACCGGTACCGGCGAAAGTGCTGACTATGCCGGCGCTGCTAATTTTTCTAACCAAAAAATCATAGGCATCTATTACAAAAAAATTTCCTTCCGGATCCTTTGCAATCGATACGGGGTTATCAAAACTTGCGGACAATTCCGGGCCGTTACTCGCCCCGGCGGTTCCGTTTCCTGCCATGGTAGTGACCGTCCCATAGTGCGTAGCCGGTACAGCCCCACCAGTATTTACCGGAGATAATGATGCAATAGCTTTACCAACAACATAAGTTTGCGGACTTGGATAAGAAATATTCGGCGGACTGCCTGCAGCCGCAGCGTTATTGACCGAGATATTTACCGTAGCACTGCTGCTGCCTGCGTTGTTGTAGGCAGTTATAGTGTAGTCGGTTGCGGGGGAGGCGGCGGTTGGCGTTCCGGATATAATGCCTGTGGTCGGGTCGAAAGTTAATCCGGCCGGAAGTTGTTTATCGATAGTATACCCGAAAATGGATATTTTCCGGATAAGGTTGTTGAATGAATCGGCTACATAAAGACCGCCGTCGCTACCGATGGTTATGCCGACAAGCCCATCAAAGCTCGCTGCTGACCCGATACCGTCCGCTTTGCCCTGGCTGCCGCTGCCGGCCACTACCGAAATAGTGCCCGACGATGCAATTTTTATCACCTGGTTTTTTAACCCGTCGGTAACATAAACATTATTTAAAGGGTCGATCACTACTTGCTGCGGGTCGCCAAAAACAGAAGAGTTCGCCTCGCCGGCGCCTGCAAAGGTCGTCACTACGCCAGCGGCATTTATCTTCCTGATCAGCCGGCTGCTGCCATCGGCCACATATACATTCCCGGTGGCATCAACCCCGACGCCATTGGGGTAACTAAAACTTGCGGCGGCGCCGATGCCGTTATTCGTCCCATCCAAGCCGCTGCCCGCAAGCGTAAAAACATTATCATTGATATCAATTTTTCTGATCAATTGATTTTGATAGTCGGCCACATAAATATTGCCGGATCTATCCATCGCAATACCTATCGGGTAGTTAAACGTAGCCATGTTGCCCGGCCCGTTTGCTGTGCCATAGCCACCGTTTCCAGCTATTACCGTCACATCCCCGAATTGTCCTATTCTATCGATAGAATTATGGCCCGCATCGGAAATATAAATATTGTTGCTTGCATCTAGGGCGACTCCGTCTATCCCGTCAAAACCCGAACCCCTGGTTTTTACGGTGGACACCAACCCGCCCGGGGATATTTCCCTGATCAGGCTGTTACCGAAATCGGCTACGTAGATATTACCAGCGGCATCAGCGGCTAAGCGCCTTGGCTGGTTAAAATTGGCGGTCGTTCCCTGACCGTCCGAAGTTCCGGCAAGTCCACCGCCTGCGAAAGTGGTTACTTCGCCGTACCTGACTGCCGGCACGGCCCCGCCCAAATTTGAAGGTGTTAATGCGGAAATGGTGCTATTAACGACATAGTTTTGCGGCCCCGAATAAGAAATTATCGGCGCCTGGGCAAAAACAGCCCAAGAACGTAAGAACAACCAAGTCAATAAAAGCGGGGCAAATACACACTTTCTGCAGGTCATCTTCTCACTAAATAAGGGCCAACTGCGGTATATAAAGGACTATACGTTTGGTTTATAAATTCAGTTTACAGCCTGTTAAATATCGGCATTTTATTTGATTCTTAGCTATTACATTAAAAAGATTGCTGCGGTTGCCTTGCTCTATTTTCTGTGTAATGAAAAATTTTGGCATAAATTATGTTCAACCTATAGTACATTCTATCAAAAAAATCTGTTATGAAAAAGCACATTTTAAGATTGGTCGCCTTGCTGATACTTGCATCGGCGATTTCAAGTTGTGCGGTTGAATACCGTGACCGCGACTGGCACCACGATCATGATCATCATTACTATCGTGGTTATTAACAATGATTGAACAAAATTATTTATACCCGGCACAACCGGTGTTTTTTTTAATTACATTCATAAAAAAGGTTTCTGTTGCTGCAGAAACCTTTTTTTTGAGTGATAAACTATCACAACAAATAATTAATTAGTTATCACATTGAAAAGGGAGCGCAGGGTTGTTATCGGTTAATTTTCCGGCTATCTAAAATCTCTGGCACAGATAGTGTTTATCCTATAGCATATTTTATTAAAAAAAATTTAGCATGAAAAAATACATTTTAAGATTAATCGCCGTGCTGGTATTCGCATCAGCAATTTCAAGTTGTTCGGTTGAATACAGGCAACGCCACTGGCACCATGACCATGATAACCACGATAATGATCATCATGACCATAATTAATACCCGACGAAGTTAAAATCGAAATAGTTGATAAACCGACGATCTGCCTGTGGTTATCAAAAAAGTTTCCGCAAATACGGAAACTTTTTTAGTATTTACTACAATTTAAACATTTGTCAAAAAAACAACTGGTTCTTTTGGTAACCAACGCCCGATCCACTCAAACTTTTATCATTCGCCTTAATCTTGTCGACAGTTTGCCGCGATAAGCCGAAGTAAGGCATACTTGTTTTACCTCTTATCAGTAATTTACTTTTCACTTAAAAAGTACATCCAGGTGTATTAGCGGCCTCTAACATTTTTTATTTAACTATAAATTAATGTAATGTATTTTACACGAAAGTTCTGGCATGGCAATTGTGCCGCAGACAATACATCTTTTCAAAACTTTCTCCATGAAAAGGCATATTTTAAGATTAATTGAACTATTAGTGTTTATAAGTGATGTTGAGTTGATTCCCTAATTAAGGTAAAGCTGGCTATCCGACTTTTCCGGAACACTCATAGCCTCGTTCCGAAGCTTTTTTCATTATGGGGTTGAATTACTTGGTTCGCGCCACCAGCACCCCGTCTACCCGGGCCCTGGCATGGCCGACCCTTTATCTTTTCTACGCTTTCCGGCAAAATACCAAAATAGGGTGTTTTGATTTATTTACGCCCGCTGGATAATCACCGCCAACGGCGAAATGAGGACAATGAATTGGGGGTTATCAAAAAATCAATAGTAAGTCTGCTTAGCCAACCTTAAAAAGCCAGCTAATAATAACGCATGTATATTTTGTAATAACCTATAAAGCAAAAAAAGTGTGAAAATATGGGAAACTCCCGTTACTGTTTCTCATATTTCCACACTTCCGACAATAAGACTAAGATTATTAGTTCAGTTGAAAACTTATTATTTTATAGTCATTTCAATGAAATCTGTCAGTCCCACAGCTAAATATTATCAATAATTTCGGCAGATAATCAAATAGTTACGAAGTTCTCACTGCGCAACTATTTATTGAAAGTTTTGGCATTGCGATTGCCCTACGACTATTATAACCGTTCAATACTATTTTTATGAGAAGGCACATTTTGAAACTAATTGAACTACTTGTATTTATCGCTGATCTCGAGTCGATTCCGTAAAGTTAAAACAGTTATCCGGCTTTGCCGGAGCATCCGCCCCTTATTGGTGTTACTAAATGCGGCACTGATCTACTAAGCCTCGCTACGAGGTTTTTTTATTGATAGTAGTTTAGGTTAAATTACTTAGTCCGGGTTACAAGTACCCAATCAACCCACATTTTTGCGTCGCCCGCCTTTATCTTGTCTACAGTTTCCTGTGATATACCAAAATAGGGGGCTTTGATTTTATTTACGCCGGCCGGATAACCACCGCCGAGGGCAAAATTGAGGATAATGAATTTGGGATTATCAAAAGCCCAGCGACCATAATGCTCGACCATGGCCCTGGTAACCGTATAAGTAACAGCGCCGTCTATTTTAAACACGATGCCATCGGGCGTCCAATCAACCGAATAAACATGCCATTGCTCAACATCCGTTCCCTGCGGAAAATGATAGCGATAAGCCAGCGGCGTATTACCAAAATAGTTCGGCCCGTGCATGGCATTACTAAACCAGGATGGGTCGCCCACCGTTTCCATCATATCAATTTCACCGCAATCCGGCCAGCGACCGTTGCCGAGCGCCCAAAATGCCGGCCATAAACCCGCGCCGCCGGTCATTTTCATCCGGCAACTTGCTGTACCATAGGTAAATTCCATTTTGTGCTGCGTGTTTATCCTTCCTGACAGGAAATCATATTGTTTACCTTCTTTACTTGTATAACCCTGATGGTAAAGCGCTTTTAAAATCAGCGCTCCATTGCTTGCGCCCTGTGCATCGGCCCCTTTTACCAGGTAGATCGTGGTGCCCGAGTCGATATAGGCCTGCTGCTCATCATTGACGGTATGACCGGTAACCTCCACATTCCATTTGGTACGATCCAGCGTATTTTCGTTAAAATCTTCAAAAAAAACCGTGTCGGTTTTGGGTGCGGTTTGCTGGGCCTTTACAAGGTTTGTAAGTAATAACGATGCAATGGCTGCGAGATGGATAATTTTCATTGTGTTATAATTGGAGCGCTAAAAATACAATTTATCAAATCAAAACTTTACTGATGTGGCCAGATTATATAATTTGAATGATATAACGCTGAACCCGTAAATAAACTGTCCGACCTGCGTAACCTAATCCAGCCCTGCCGGTCTAATCATTTTCGCTATCACAATTAAATGAAAATCAGCATACAAAATATATCCAAACGATACAATAAGGAAAAATATGCCCTTAAGGACTTTTCCTTAAATATCGAAACAGGCATCCTCGGTTTATTAGGCCCTAACGGTGCGGGCAAATCAACCCTGATGAAAATAATCGCCACCATAAGCCAGCCAACAAACGGTACAATAGAATTGGATGGCATCGATGTCCAAAAGGACCCGGACCACATCCGTAAGGTACTTGGCTATTTACCGCAGGATTTTGGCGTTTACGCCAACCTGAACGCATACGAGTTCCTGGAATATATTGCGGCGATGAAGGGTGTTGGCGGCGACGGGCTGCGAAAACGCGTAGAGGCGTTATTGGAAGGCGTAAACTTAATCGAAAGTGCAAAAATGCCCATCGGCACTTATTCCGGCGGGATGAAACAGCGCATTGGCATTGCCCAGGCTTTACTGAATGATCCGAAGGTTTTGATTTTTGATGAGCCAACCGTCGGCCTTGATCCGGAAGAACGCATGCGTTTCAGGAATTTAATATCCGACCTGGCCCAAACCTGCATTATCATTTTGTCATCACACATTGTATCCGACATTGAAACCATAGCCGACGAAGTGGCCATTATGCAAAGCGGCATGCTCATCACCAAAGGCACACAGGCCGAAGTGGTTATGCATGTAGAAGGAAAAGTTTTTGAAATCCTGCTCGACAATCCGGCGCTGAATGACTTCAAAGCAAAAAACCTGGTGGTGAACACCAGCCGGCAAAACGATAAGATGATGGCCAGGTACATCAGCAATCACCCTTCGCCGGGATCAAACCCAGCACCGGCTTCGCTTGAGGATGCCTATCTTTTTTTGACCCGCAATAATAATTAAGATGGGGGAATTTTATAACATCGTCGTTGCCGACTACAAACAACGTACCCGCAGTTACGCGTTCCTGGTTACGCTGGCAATAAGCCTTTACTTTGCTTATTCGTTTGTACCCCTGCCCAATGCTGACTATACTACGGTACGGATCGGGAATTACATCGGCGTGCAAAACTCGGCATGGATGGGCTATGTTACTGCCATGATGTCGAGCGTTTTTTTATGTATGGTTGGCTTTTATTTAATTAACAGCGGCATAAAAAAAGATATTGATACCGGTGTGGGTATGATCATTGCCACTACATCCATAAGCAATTTTAAATACCTGCTGGCAAAAACAGCGAGCAATTTTTTGGTGCTGCTGAGTATTACCGCAATGGTTTTTTTAATGAGCATCACCGTGTTTTTTATCCGTTCGGCCGGTTATCCATTTCAGATCACACAATTTATTTTGCCCTATCTTATTATCACCGTACCGACAATATTCTTCGTGGCGGCCTTAGCCGTAGTAGCCGAGGTTTTTTTATACCGCTATACCATTTTAATGAATATCGGGTACTTTTTCTTCTTCGCTTTTATGATGTCGCAGCAACTGTTTATTGCGCCGGCTTTGGATATTTTTGGCGTTAAACCGGTAACAGTGGCCCTGCAAGAGACTATAAAGCAGCATTACGACGGTACAAATAATGAAGTATCCATGGGTTTCATTTTCGGGCACCAAAACCCACGGAGCACTTTTGTGTTCAAGGGCATAACATGGACGGCTTCTATCATCGGCGGCCGGCTTTTATATGTGTTCGGCGGTTTGCTGCTGGTTTTGGCATCGTCCGGATTCTTCCACCGTTTTGACATCAAACAAAAGTTCAAAACAAAAATCAGGAAAAGCTTAGCCGCTATTATTGCACCCGTGCAACCGCTGCATGACATCAGGCTTTCGGCATTGCCTGCAATTGTGTCCGCATATGGCATAAGCCCGTTTATTAAGGCCGAATTGTTAATGCTGATCAGAAAAGGCCCGCACTGGCTTTGGCTGATCAATTTTGGCGGAATGGTTGCTTTGGCGCTGGCCCCATTGCCCTTTGCCCATCAAATGGTATTGCCCGGGCTGTGGTTTTTGCAGGTGGCGCCCTGGAGCGACCTGGCCACCAAGGAGAAAACAAACCGCATACACTATTTTAGCTATGCATCCTACAAACCATTAACCAGGCTGTTACCCGCGCAAATTTTGGCCGGCATTATTTTGGCGCTGGCGTTAGCCTCACCGCTTTGGGTACGATGCTTAATCAGCGGCGATCCTTTAGCTGCTTTGAATATTATAATGGGTGGGGTATTTATCGTGCTTTTTGCCGTGGCATCAGGCATGCTTACCGGCGGAAAAAAACTTTTCGAGATCCTTTTTTTCCTGATCACTTACGCCAATATTGAACAGGCGCCCTTTGCCGATTATTTTGGCGGCATGCATAGCGGTCTGAGTTACACCGTCATCGTAGCCGGGCTTATCGGGTTTTTCGTTGCAGTAAGTTTTCTGTTAAGAAAAATGGAGATCAGAAGTATTTGATCGAATCAGACTTGTTAGTATTTATTACTGTAGGGTAAAGTGAAAGAGATTTTAAAACATTAAGGAATTCTTTCAATGAAATCAACAATAAAAACCGTCTCTGAGTCGCGAAAACAAACTTGTATCATCGCCGGCACAAGCGGAATTTTGGGCATCGTAATGCTCATTATCTCATTCAATATCAATCCCGGGCCACCGGCAGGCGCTAATCAAAACCAGTTAATTGCTTTTGGCCAGCACTATTACAATTCCATCCTGTGGGGAGCCTGGTTGCAGGCAGTAGCGCCAGTATTCATCACATTTTTTGCGTTTGCGCTGGTGCATTTATCGGGGCGCCGCTAACAGGCTGTCTGGATGGATGGTTTTCTTCGCACTCGTTGTACTTATGGTGGTCAGCCTTATCGAGATTACTTTTTATATCGCCGTGATGTTCAGATCACCGGTCGAAGGAACCCTGATCAGCCTGCATACGATTTATGCAGTACAACACCTGTACTTTATTGTGGCGGCCCCGGCGGTATTTATAACGCTGGGCATCATGCTGCTTAATTCGGGTGTCTTGTCAAATTTTTTCGCCTACACCGCTATCGTGCTGGGTTTAGCTTTTGCCGCATTGGGCATGTTGTTTTTAACTACACTTGTTTTACCACTATGGGTAACAGCATGTGGTGGCGCACAGGCTGTTTGGTGGTTGTCGGCCAGCATTTCGCTGGTTAAAAGATCGGGGAAGATCGCTTATACCGATATCTAAATTTCTATTCTTTCAGAGGCTCTAAAAACAAAATGAATTCTTCATTACCGTTGGCTTCAGCCAACGGATTGCTATAAATTGAACGTTTTCGGCTTTAGCCGAATAATTTAGTGTCCAGGCATTGCGGCAATTTTGGCTAAAGCCAGCAACTTTACTCCTAATATTCCGTTGGCTGACGCCAACGGCAATGAATTTTTGCTTGTAGCAATTTCCCTTAATCGCTTTTAGACAACTTTCTAAAAGTTGACAAATCGTTCCGTTCTCATTATTTCAATCCCCATTTTTCGAATAGTTTTACAACTTCAGCGTGGGTTACTGTCTCGCCGCAGTCAGCTTCAGATAGTCCTTCTAAAACATCATTTTGCTGCTCCGCACTTAATTCATCAAACCAGTCAACCTTTCTATCTGATAAAAAAGCTTTTATATCCATGATAAGGCCTTCATCTTTTGTATCCATAATAGTCTGCAAAATGTTTAGCTTTTCTGCTTGTAAATCCATAGAATTGAATTAAATATTAAAATATCATTTTGGTTTATCAAATTTAACAAAGTTATTCTGTAAACTTTTCATCTATAAGGTCATCTTGCTTTAAAATTCCCGGCTATTAGTTGATTTTTAAATTCTACAAAAACGACAACGAATTGGCCGTTGGCACATGCGTGGTTTTGATGCCGGGCAGTTTTTCCTTCAGCCAGTTTAGCATAAACTCCGATCCGGCTTCCTCGCTGGCAATGTGGCCCAAAACTGCCAGCGAAATATTATCGCCTTTGGCCAGGGCATCGCGCACATATTCGGCAGTTTCCCATTCTTGTATCTCGCCGCAGATCAACACATCGGGTTTCACGTGCTCAATGGCCTGTATCTGCCTTTGACCTCCTGCCGCGCCGGGAATAAACAATATGCGGCTGCATTTTTGGTCGGGATCGCCCACATAGCGCACTTTATCGATGATCAGCTTTGATTTCGCATGACGGATCAACTCCTTTAACGGTGTCGGCGGCATGGTCAAAATATTGATCGTGTCTTTATCTGCATATTTCCTCCAGCCCAGCTTATCCATTACACCGATGGTTACGCCATCCGGCACCAGGCGATGGATGTAGTCGTGGTTTCGCCAAACAGCTATGCCATGTTTGTCCAAAAGTTCCCGTTTAAACTGGTAAACTTTATCGTTTTTCAGCCAATCCGTTTCATCGGTATGGTTATAAAAGGTCGGTTCGTGGGCGATGATAAAGTTCGCCCCCAGGTCTATCACATTGCGGATGACGGCGATGGTTGCAAACATAGTGGTAACTATACCCTTTACAATCGTATCAGGGCTCCCGGCCTTCAAGGTGTCGACTGTATCTTTCAGCGCCCCGCCCGGAACATCTTTTATAAACAGGTCCATAACTTGCTGCACGGTGTATTGCTCCTGCGGTTTGAACAACTGGGTTGCGCTGCTTGCCAAAGGAGTTGCCAGCACCAACCCGGCGCTAATGGCCGAAACATCATATATAAATTTTCTGCGGGTGTAACCGGATTGCTCACCGGCACTTAATTTTACAGGTTTCATAATTGATCCGGGTTAGTTTATTAATTGGAAAGAAAGCTTATTTAAAGTTAAGCAATTATTATTAAGATTGTAAACCCCTCCCTCCATTTAGTTTAAAGTAACCAGGCATACCGCAAAAGGCTTCATTTCAATCGCACCGCCATTTATCACCGACTGAGTTGGCGGATTATCGGCGGACACCTCATCTACGATACTGACTTTGGCCCCGTTGAATGCCGCAGGCACTTTTAGCATGATGGTTTTATTTCTTTTGTTTAAAAGGAGCACTTTTTTACTTGCTCCGTTAACAAAAGCCTGGGCAGTAATATCATCACCTGTGTTAGCATCAATACCCGTCGACACCAAACTACCCCCGGCTTTGATATTGTCCCTGATCATTTTCAATACCCAAAAACGGGCATTGGGCTTGCTGTTTACATAATTGATCATGCTTACATCAGGGTATTGCGTAGGGAAGCCAACCAGCTGCGATTCGCCGATGACATCGATGCCAGCCTTTGTCAATCCAATAAAAAAGTAGGCGTATACACTTGCCGAAAGGTTCCAGTAGGCCTGCGAAATAGGCTGGTTGCGCATGGCATCGCTCACAAAGGTACCGAGTTCGTCAATATCCGTTTTGGTATTGGGTGATAACCTTTTTCGAATACTTTCAATATAACTTACTGTATTTAAAAAGGCATCCGCCTTATCAAATAACGTGTATTCATAAGCATCAAATTTTTGCTGATCATTGGCATTGGCGTAACAATGGTACGATATCATATCAAGCGGAATGCCCGGCCTATGATTTGCCGGGTTTAAAAAGTACTCAAACCATTCAGGTTTTTCAAAAGCAAGCGCCAAACCGACGAATTTGGTATTTGGCGATACCTGGTGAATGGCGGTTACCATTGCGTCATATTTTTTGGTATAGGTTTCGGGCGTATTATTATGTTCATAATCAGGCTCGTTAAAAACCTCCCAATACGGAATATCGTAATGATAGCCAGATTTATGGTATTTTCCCATCTCATCGGTAAACCCGCCTTTGGTATACCAGCTCACCAGCCGCGCATAGTAATCCGTCAGCTCTTTCATCGTAGTGTCCCTTAGCTGCGTTCCGCCGCCGTAATACCAGTCGACCTGGTTTGGGTCTTTGGCATATGGTACGGGCTTATCGGTTTTGTACATCCATTGCGGTGTAGTACTGAAATTAATGATGACAGAATGCCCTTTGGTTGCGTCGAAAAAGTCGATGGTCATCGGGTCGATCAAACTAAAATCCCACGAAGTTTTGCCGCTATCGGGGGCATCCAGTTCGGCAACCACCAATTTTGGGTAAGGAAACCAGGGCACATAGCGCACATAATCCGCACCCAGATCTTTTAAAGCGCCAAAGGAACCATCGTGCATAAGAGCCCCTCTGCGCAACATCGGGTTGCCGACCACCTGCAGCGTCGGGGTTGATTTGGACACCATTAATATATTGTCCCACTTTACATCAAGCGACGGCCCCTGCGCCATGCAAACCTGCAGGCCCAAAAGCCAGCAGGCAATAACTGTAAATCTTTTCATTGGGTTTATAATTTGGGTTGATGAAAGGTATAAAAAAATCTGGTATTTGCGGGTTTAAATGCGGGATTGTTCGAAACGTTCTCCATCCCTCTTTCCCGCTTGCGGAAGAGAGGGTGGTCGAGCAGAGCGATGACCGGGTGAGTCGACGCCGAGCGACATTACCGTCAATGCATTAGCGTCAATGCACTGGCGCCAATGTCCGCCGGGTCGACTCACCCCGACTACGCTTCGCTGGTCGACCCTCTCTTCGGCTTCGCCGGAAAGAGGGTAGCTGCAATTATTCTTATTTTTCGAACACCCAAGGTTTGATGTTCGTAAAGACGCAAAATATTGCCTCTCTACAAAGATTCAACCCACCTTAACCGTCTGTATATTAAGCAGCTGCCATAATTTTACAATCTTCGATGCAATATGCCCTATGCCTACAGCGCAGTGATGCGCCGGGCCGTGTGCGTTCCATTGTTCAACAAAATTCTTTGCCCCGATGGGAAACCGGTAACGGCTATTGGTATTGCCAATCTCCAGGATAGGCCCCGGTACGGACGCCGCTTCAGCAACCAGCAGCACTATTTTGCCATCGAACGTTTCAACAACGGACAACAGGGTTACATCGCCATGCTTCACCGACATTTCAACCGAAAGGCCCTTCCCTACTTTGCCATGATAAACCTGTAATGGTTTTACTTTTATCTTTCCTTCAGCAATCGCCGGGTGGCAGGGGCCGTCGTGACCCATCAATACCACATCGTCGGCATAATCCATGGCATAGTATTCCGTGAACGAACCGCCGGCCCCAAAGCCGTCCATGATCTTCATGGCCTGTGCGTTTTTTACCTCGTACTCCCCGGCGACCGGGACACCGTTTGAAGTAAGCAATGAACCGGCCAATATCATCGAGCTTATTGTATCTTCGTTTTGCGGGTTACCGCTGCCCTTGTGGTAATAAGCCATTGAGCCAAGGCCATATTTTTTAACGAGGCGATCCATTGCCACCGACGTGCGCGCCGCGCGTTTCAGTTCGTCGGCTGAACAATCCGCGTCTATCTCAAAACTTTGGTAAAATTCGTTTAGCTTTTCGGCTATTTCTTCATCATTTACATCGCGCCGCAGTGCGGATAATTCGTCAACCTCGATAATTTCCATGTGGCCGCCAAATACGGCGCATTGCAATGTCAGGTTTGAATAAATATCCAGCATGCCGCCATAATAATTGCCCATAAGGCCGAGCCGGTTATAGGATAGGGTATGCGCAACTTTTGCGGCTGACAGCCAATCCCCGATCTCTTGCCAAACCGCTGGATCGTTCAGCGTTCCGGTAACCTGGTGAAACGGAATGCCACTCCGTTTAAAAACATTGGCAATCTCCGGCGCCGCGCAGGCCGAACAATAAGCAAGCCATTCACCGGTCATGGTAGTACGGTCGTTCAACTGGTTAAACCACGCATAATCAATCGCTGCATCCGGCGCCAGGTTCAGCACGATAACAGGCACTTTTGCCCTCTTTATTACCGGTAATACTGTAGAAGATAAGGCATAGGTAGTTACATACAAAAATATCAGGTCAACATCTTCCCGCCTGAACCGGCTGCCAGCTTCAAATGCTTTGTCGATGGTGTCGATCAACCCAAGGTTAATAATTTCGGCCCCGGAACTTTCCAGTTTTTTTGCTGCCTGGTCGATATAGCCGATCAGGCGCCTTTCCAATCCATCAAATTGTTCCCAATAAGCCGCAAGGCCGATGCCAAAAAGGCCGGCCTTGAGCGGGGGTATCGGTGTTTTTGAAGGGGTCATTTAACGATATATCTATTTAAAGTTAAGGGAATTATATTTAGATCGGCGACCTAATAGATTTCCTCCCTGGCCAAATAATCCGCCGGTTCTAAATTTCCGCCAAAATGCTTCTTCAACTCCGACCATTTTGAAAATTGGTATCCGGAAAAGAAATTAAGATACCTAACGTCCGCAAACCTTGTCAGATCAGGGTTTTTAAATTTAGGATCGATGTTAAAGCCGATTATCTTCCCATTTTTTCGCTCCTTATTAAATTTAACGGCCCAGGCTTCAAAACTTTTTACGCCCCAGGTATTAAATCTGCCATCTACGCTCCACCAGTCATTGCCGCTAAATTTACATTTACCCAAAATATCCCGGCCTTTTATCAAAGAATCCTTGCCAACGAAAATATTGCGGTAAAAATTAAATCCACTATTCTCGCTTTTATCCGAAAAACTGATCGCCGCCACTTTTTCATTGTACACAATATTGCCATAAACTTTACAATTGTAAAACTGTTTATGGTCGTCGGAACTGTTCCAGATATACAAGCCAGCCTGTGAATCGGAAACTGTGCCATCATTTTCGGTAATATTGTTCCTGATGATGTTATCGTGCCAAGGGCTTGCCCCCCAATATTGGAACATACAATAGCCGCTCCCCTGGTTGCCATAGCTATAACAATCCTCGATAATTGAATTTGTAGTGCCCCCATCCAGGTCAAATCCTCCCCCATCTGCTCCCCCTTTAGATGTTTTGTTATTATAGGACAAGCAGTGCTCAATAAATACGCTGTCAGCTTCATAGCACCATATCCCTACCGGCCCGTTGCCAATACGGGGCATGTCCCAACCATTATTTGTCGCAGTACAGGCTCTGATCGTTACATTGGTACAGTGCCCAACTACAATGCCGTTACCGCTATGGTTATCCAGCTTGGTTGGGTCGCCTGGGTTGTTTTCAGCGCGACAGTTTTCAATGTGGATATTTCGTGAAGCTTTTTTGCTGTCCCCTTCTACAGTTATGCCAGCCGAACCATTGTCATGAACAAAAATATAGTCGCAGTCAATATCTGATGCGGAATCTATCAGTAACCCGGATTTTTGAAAGCCGCTGATGTCAATGTCGCGCACCTTGATATTTTCGCTATTCAAGATAGCCAAACCACTTTCATGGTTTCCATTTTTCCTGCCCAGGCCAACCAGTTTCAAATCAGAAATCGACACATTTGTAGTTCGGTATAGACTGATCGCGTGGCTGCTGTCACCATTAATGGTGGCTTGCCCATCGCTATAGGATGATACCCATATACTGCTGTCGACTTTTCCCACATCGCGCGAATCAAGGACAATTGATGCTACAACAAGTGAACCCTTAAATGTTTCGCCGCCTTTAAAGTAAACGGCGGTGCCTGGTTTTAATCGAAGACTGTTGATTTTGCGAATGGTTTTAAAAGGGGCCGTTAAAGTTCCCGGATTGTCGTCATTTCCCTGGTTACTGACGTAATATTTATGGGAAAAACGCACTGCCCGCCGCCGTCTGGTTTGCGCATCGCAATTACTGAAAATAAAAAAAATGGTAAAAAAAGATACAATCAACAAAGTAGGGTAACTGCGAAAATTCATTATATAAAGGTTTACAACAAAAAATTATTGTGAAAATATACGGATTTTAAAAATGGGGATTTTATAAAAGCACTCACAAAAAACAGTCGGCATTTAGTATATTTACGACACCTTTTCGGCCTAACAATGACCCTGCACATTTTCACTATCAGCATTACACTTTTACTGCTGGTCTACCACCAGGCTACAACCCTATTGCCGCTTTTTCCATGGAATGACGTCGAAAATACAGCCGGAAAGAGCTCCTGCTCGAAGCGGGCACCAACGGTTTGCTGATGGGAACAGGCGCGCTGTGCGTGATTATGGGCAATAGCGGCTTTTTTTACTGGTACCCACTCATTTATTACCCCTTCCTGTTCAGCGGCGAACTTTTTCAATGGTGGCTGCCTTATTTATCGGAAAAGTTTGCGCGGTCAAAAGCCAATTTTGATTATGATGCACTTTTTTCGCGCACGACAAAACTGATCCCGCATACACCCGGAAAACGAACACCGGATGCAAACCACGTCGTGCTGCATTTGATGACGGTAGTGACGATCGTGCTGGTTTATATCGACCGGCTCGGTTGACCGCTATATTTCATGTTTAATGCTTCATCAAGGTACTATCGCTTTCTATCCGCAAGCTTTCTTTGTGGACGGCGTTCATTAGTTCGGTAATAAATTCAGCCGATAAACCTTCCCTTTTGCCTGCTTCGATGCTTTTGTTCAGCACTTCCTTAAATCGTGCCTCCGCCAGTGGCGGGATATGATTTTTGGCTTTGTAGACGCCAATGGCTTGTGCTATGCGCTCACGCTCGCCTAAAACTTTCATCAGCAGGTTGTCCAGGGAATCAATTTTTACGCGTCCGGCATCAAGGTCCTGTTTGGTATTGACCGTCATTTGCTGAGCCGTGCAGGTGCTCCAGCTAAATAAGCCGGCAACGAACACCGTAATAGCGGTTAGGTATAATTTTTTATTCATTTCGATTTATATGGTGTTATCTGCTAAAATTAGCTGATTAAAATTATTTTTACTCCATTAATCCTATATTTCCATTTTAACTGACCAATCCCACAATCCATGCATAAAAATTTTTACTACAAAAGCTTTTTTATTTTCCTATTGGTATCTTTTGTATATCAACCATTAAAAGTAAATCGCATATTTGCCCAGGAGACAGCAAACCAAGCAGCGTTGCACGAGCAAGCCAGCGAAGTCTCCGGCCTGATTGTCCAGTATGGCCAGGATATGAATGCCATTCGCGATTTTTATTCGCCCTACACTGCCATAAATGGTTATGAAGATCAGTCGGTACAGACCTCTCCTACAGAACGGCAAAGGCTGACTGATATTGGCAATGGCTACCTGGAAAAGTTAAAAACTTTGGATTTTGACCAGATGAGCATCGACGGGCAGGTAGATTATATTTTGCTGAAAAAACAAATCGTTTTCGACCTGGGCGCGATCAAACTGGATGACGAGCAGTACAATAAAATTACTGCCTATATTCCCTTTGCCGATAGCATTTACAGCCTGGAAAAGCAGCGCCGCCGCGGTATTTCGCAGGATGGGCCGACAGTAGGCGGGCAGTTGAATAACATCCTGAAATCCCTCAATACTTCAAAAGTTGCGTTTAGCAATGTATCCTCTATCGATATGCCCTTTGCCCGCAAAGGCAAAGCGGCCGTGCTTGGTTTAAAAGCCCGGTTAAAAAGTTATTACGATTTTTATATTGGTTACGACCCCAATTTTACCTGGTGGGCGCCAAAGCCTTACAAAAACCTGGATTCTGCATTAACCATCTACGCCAACCTCATCTACAGCAAGGGCAAAGTTAATACCACGCAAAAGCCCGACAGCAGCGGCATCGTCGGTGTGCCGGTGGGGCGCGATGAACTGATGCGGGAACTAAAAGCCGAAATGATTCCCTACACGCCCGAAGAGCTGATCGCGTTAGCAAATAAGGAATTTGCGTATTGTGACAAGGAAATGCTGAAAGCCTCGAACGAAATGGGCTTTGGCGACGACTGGCACAAAGCGCTGGAGAAAGTTAAAAACACCTATGTGCCCGCCGGCAAACAGCCCGAGGACATTTTGAAATTGTATAACGATGCGCTAACCTTTATCAAAGGGCGCGACCTGATCACCATCCCTCCCCTGGCCGAAGAAACCTGGGGCATGACGATGATGACTCCCGAGGCTCAACTGGTAAACCCCTTCTTTTTGGGCGGCAGCGAGATCATCATCAGCTACCCCACCAATACCATGAACGAGGACGATAAGCTGATGAGCATGCGCGGCAATAACCCCTATTTTTCGCGCGGGACCGTACAGCATGAGCTTTTGCCCGGCCATAACCTGCAGTATTTTATGAACAGCCGCTACAAAGCCTATCGTCAAATGTTTTATACCCCGTTTTGGATTGAGGGCTGGTCACTTTACTGGGAACTGCTGCTTTACCAGCAAGGCTTTGCGCAAACGCCCGAAGAACGGGTAGGCATGCTATTTTGGCGGATGCACCGCTGTGCGCGGATTATTTTCAGCCTCAATTATCACCTGGGTAAATGGACGCCCCAGCAATGTATTGATTTTTTGGTCGACCGTGTGGGCCATGAGCGCGCCAATGCCGAAGGCGAAGTGCGCCGCTCCTTTAAAGGGGATTACAGCCCACTTTACCAGGTGGCTTACCTCACCGGCGGCTTACAGTTGATGGCCCTAAAACACGAGTTGGTTGACAGCGGCAAAATGACCTATAAACAGTTTCATGATGCCATCATCAAAGAAAACACGATGCCGATTGAAATGGTGAGGGCGACGCTGACTAACAAAAAGCTGGACAGGGATTTTGTTACCAAGTGGCGGTTTTATGACTTTGGGAAGTGATGAGCCGGTTAAACTTACGAAGTTTTAAAAACTTCGTAAGTTTTCTCGTCTTCGTATGCCAGCCTTTATTTCACCGCCCACTCATGTATCCCTACCGAATTATCCACCGGCAATTGCACCTCTAGTTTTAAGGGCTATTCCTTCACCTTATCCCACATATCCCTGTTAAAGGCCAGCACTTTTATCACGCTGCCATTATCGCCCTTTGTAAACTTCAGCGGAAAACCGGCCTGCTCATTTAAAAACATCATGTTGCCCAGCGATATGAATTTAATCTCCCTGCCGTCCCACAATTGCTTAAGGGTTAAGCCATCAGCGGTTGCCGTGATTTGCAAAAACGCATCACTCTTTTGTTCAAACTGGTATTTGCCTTCAAAGGCTTTAAGCTGGTCTGCGGTGAGTTTTACTTCTACCGGCGGAACGTAGTTTTTAACTTTTACAAACTAGTGTTCGCCGCCAACGGAAATCAGTGCAATCTCGCCTGCGGCATTTTTTGAAAACACAATAGGTATGGTTTCGTCGCCGTCGTCGTCTTTCATTTCAAAGCCGAATTCTGTTTTTCGCGTTAAAACAATTTGGCGCTCGCCAAACAGTTCCTTCGCGGTAAGCGTATCATTTTTTGCCGTCACTTTAAAATAGGAGTATTCGTTCTCTTTGGATTGGTATAACCCCTCAAAAGCTTTTAATGAGGTAGAATCGACAGCAATTTTGTTTTTAACCGGCGTTGCATGAACACGGTTGGCCACGGCGCTCCCCAATGTTAGCGCGATTACAAATAAAGCGCCTGCAAGGCTTCTTTTCAGGTTGATCATTTTAAATGGTTTTAATGTTACTGGAAAAATGGGTTGAGTAAAGATATGACTGATGCAACGTTTAAAACGTTACCCGCGATAACGCCATTTTCAGCATTAAATTATTTATAAACCGGGATGCCCTGTAAAAAGGATAATAGCGCCGCAATTTTTCCAAACGGAACAAACCTACCTGGCTTTTACACCCCGTAAGTTCCTTCGGCTCATGCTATCCTGATAATTCTTTTTTCAATAAAGCTTACTTAACCTTATCCCACACATCCGGGGTGTAGGTGATCATTTTGAACACTTTGCCCCGAGTCGTCTCTGACAAATTTCAGGTCGAAAGCTTCCTGGATATTTAACGTAAATTAAGTCAAAAAGCATATCCATTGAAAGATTAAGGAGGTTTTGAAAACTTTAAGTTATTGCTTTAAATTAAATTTCGGTCCGCTCTTTTGAGGATGACCGCATACGCCTTTATGCAGGGCAGACGCATTAAAATAATTTTAAGCTTATTGAGGTTAATTTAGAGAAAAAGGGGCATTTAAAGAGCGAGAACGTGTAGCGCCGCAAGCGTTCCGAAGCGTTCCATTTTACACACGGAACAAAGTGTAACATTGTGAAACACGCTCATTATCAGAATGTTCCATTAAAAATAAATTGACACATTTTTATAAGTGCCTGATAATCAATTATTACAGGGTTTTAATTTTTAAATACACGCCCGGAACGCGCTGATTTTCAATATGTTTCAGTATAATTGAGGAATTCCTTCTACACGTCAAAGTTACCTCCTGTCATGGCGTACAGTCTTATAAAAAACATTTTTAATGCGTTTGCTCTGCGCCTTTATGCTTTTCTTACACAATTACTTAAGTTTTTCTCATTTCACTTGTGTCAAATAATATCCTGGCATTTTCAACGCCGGTTTTTCAGCTTTTGCCGCCCCGCAAGTTTATTTCATCCCATCCGTTCAACGTTTCACCGACGATATTCCACCGTTTACCTAAAATCTATAGCCTGAAAACAGTTTTCAATGCAGATTTGCCCCATAAATCAACACATACAATGAAAACTCTATTAGCCATTCATCTTTTTCATTTCGCCTTAAAAGCCGCAGAACACCTGCATGCTATACTTCATTGCATCGGGCACCTGGTAAAATAACAGGCGACCGGCAAGGCTTTAAACAGCCTGCGTAATGCCGGTGTCTTTTAATGAAAAAATAGTGGAAATACCAACTTTGTAAACGATTTTTGCGACATGGCAAAACAACCTATTATTACTGTAAAAAACCTGGTAAAAAACTACGGCGACTTCGAGGCCGTGAAGGGTATTAGCTTTGAAGTTTATGACGGCGAGATATTCGGCCTGCTGGGACCGAACGGCGCCGGCAAAACCACTACGCTGGAAGTTATTGAAACGCTGCGGGAGAAAACATCGGGCGAAGTTACGGTCGACGGGCTATCTATCGACCATGACACCGATAAGATCAAACAGCGCATTGGCGTGCAATTGCAGGCGGCTGGCTATTATCCCAACTTAAACCTGTCGGAGCTGATCAAACTGTTTTGCGGTCTCTACGGCATAGACAAAACGCCCGCCGAAATGCTGGGAAAGGTTGCACTTACCGACAAAGCAAAAGCAAAATATAAAGATCTTTCGGGCGGGCAGAAACAGCGCTTTTCTATCGCCACCACGCTGATCAACAATCCAAAAATAATCTTCCTGGACGAGCCCACCACCGGACTTGACCCCCAGGCGCGGCGCAATTTATGGGATTTGATCCGTGAAATCCGCGATCATGGTACCACTGTTGTGATCACCACTCACTACATGGACGAAGCCGAAGAATTATGCGACCGTGTAGCATTTGTTGATGGTGGCCATATTGTTGGCATAGATACCCCCAATCATTTTATCGACGAGTTGGTAGCATCGGGTTTTGAACGCAAAAAAGAAGTAAAGCTGGCCAATTTGGAAGACGTATTTATCACCCTTACAGGCAAGGAATGGCGGGAAGGCTAAGCCCGGTTGAAGTAGCAGTAGCAGTTGGTAGTAGCAGTTTGCCGTTTGCTAGCCCCAATGAACTAATGAACTAATGAACTAATGAACTAATGAACCAGTGAACTAATGAACCAATGAAGAAATATAGTAATACCCGTGCAACCCTTGCCATCGCTGTAGCCAGCTTCCGCTCTATTATGCGCAGCCCATCGGCGGTGGTGTTCAGTTTGGCTTTCCCATTAATATTTATTATTGTTTTTGCCAACATTGGGGGCGGCGCCATCAGCGTAGATGTGGGCGTTGCCAAGACATGCGATACATCACGTGCCGATTCGCTTTACCAGGCTATAAAACAAATTTCAATCATCCACCTGGAAAAAAATCAGTCTGCTGCCGAGATGGCGCAAAACCTTAAAAAGGGCGATCTCGATGCCATTATGGATATTCAAAAGCATTCAACTCCTCCCTATTATACCCTTGACATAAAATACACTACGGCATCCGCCCAAAAAGACGGAATATTAAGTTCATTGTTGGATGGGATGTTTTTCCAGATAAATAGTAAAGGGAACACGGTACGCCAGCCGATTGCTGAACTAAAAGAAGCGACCGTCCAGGGACGTGCCTATAAATATATTGACTTTATCCTGCCCGGCATGCTCGGCTTCTCGCTGCTCAGCAGCGGGGTTTTTGGCACGGCATTCGTATTCCTGAGTTTGCGATTAACACTGGTGATCAAGCGGTTTTTCGCAACCCCGGTAAAAAGGTACAGCATCGTAATAGGCGAAGGCCTTGCACGCCTTGTTTTTTCATGGATCGGGGCCTTATTTATTATCACAGTAGGCTATTACTTTTTTGGTTTTACGCTTGTACACGGGCTAACCACGGTGGTAAATATGCTTATTCTTTCGGCTTTTGGGCTCATCATTTTTATGGGCTTCGGGTTTATCATTTCCGGCATCGCTAAAAACGAGAGTACTATTCCGCCATTGTCCAATATCGTTACTTTGCCGCAATTTTTGCTTTCCGGAACATTTTTTGCCACTACAGCGTTTCCGTCCTGGCTGCGGGGACTCGCCGATATACTACCCCTAACTTATCTCAACCACGCGATGCGCCAGGTAGCGTTTGAAGGCGCCGGCCTGGGCGGTGTAACGCATGATCTGCTGATATTAGGCATTTGGTTTATAATTATTTACGCCGTTGCGGTTAAAACATTTAAGTGGGAATAGTTTTGTTGGGATTACACCGATTTTATTTTCTGTGATTACACCGATCCCGCTCATGCGGGATTGATTTCACCGATTTTTTTCCGGAGTCTGTGTCCCCACAGACGTCTTCTGTTCAGTCATAAGGATTAAAAGGGATCAAAAATCATCTTGGTCACCATAATCAGCTGAATCAATGGTTCAGACAATTAATCGGTAAAATCAACCCGATCACATTAATTTACTGTTAACAATCGGTGAAATCATACGATAATCGGTGAAATCACAAAAATAATTTAGCGGAAATTGTATATTTGAAAACTATTTCAAAACTTAGTGTATTGTTTACACTAAGTTCATTTATTTACAAACCCCAATTGAAATGAGCCTGATTATTGATATCCATGCCCGCCAGATCCTGGACTCGCGCGGCAATCCTACCATCGAAGTAGATGTTTTAACCGAAAACGGCGCTTTGGGCCGTGCGGCTGTACCGTCCGGTGCATCAACCGGCGCGCATGAGGCTGTTGAGCTTCGCG
>Ga0206935_10087_pt1 | contig 32523 bp, 28 predicted proteins | sample Alteio_BWOrgHeat_13_FD_152924 | JGI IMG/M metagenome (GOLD analysis project Ga0206935, IMG submission 152924) | Enriched cells from forest soil in Barre Woods Harvard Forest LTER site, Petersham, Massachusetts, United States -... | ecosystem: Environmental > Terrestrial > Soil > Temperate forest >...
TTTTTTGGGTATAATACACAATACGCGCATCCAAAACAACACAAAAGGGTTAACACAACTTAACATATTTCAATGTTAACCTTTTGGTAACTGATTTATAATCAATGAATTGTTAAATTTCAGGGCAATATGATGTTAACCCTGTTTTGGCGCTGATTTGACACATAATCCTGGTGCCCGTTGACGGGGATGAAGCGGTGAAGGATCTGAAGCTGATCGATGCGATCTGTTTGGAGACTAAGACAGGGAAGAGGGTGGAGGCGAAGATTTAATTTTGCATTAGACCGTAGTCATAAACTGACAGCGTTCCAAAGCGTTCCATTTTTCCACACGGAACAGGTGGAACATTGTGAAACACGCTGATTATTAGCATGTTTCACGTTTAATTAAATAATTATATTTGCGTAAATAACTGATAGTCAGTTATATTGAAATTAATTTTTTGAATACATGTGTATAATTAATTGATAATCAGGCATTCCGAATTTTTAGGAAACTAAATTTGTGTCAATCTATAGCAGGACTAGAGTTCGAAGGGACTTTGAACTACGGTAAGCATTGATATGCCGCTGCCTTTCTGAAAGCGAAATTATCTTCCAGGCAAAGAGCCGGTGGTGCCGATAGAAGGGGACGAAGCAGTGAGGGATTTGAAGCTGATCGATGCGATCTGTTTGGAGACGAAGACAGGGAAGAGGGTGGAGGTGAGGGTGTGAATTTGCATTGGACCGTAGTCATAAACTGACAGCGTTCCAAAGCGTTCCATTTTTCCGCACGGAACGGGTGGAACATTGTGAAACACGCTGATTATTAGTGTGTTTCACGTTTAATTAAATAATTATATTGCGTAAATAACTGATAGTCAGTTATATTGAAATTAATTTTTTGGATATACGTGTGTAATTGATTGATAATCAAGTGTTCCGACTTTTTCGGAAATTAAATTAGTGTCAATCTATAACAGGACTTGAGTTTTAAGCGGCTTCAAACTACGGTGAGCATTGATATGCCGCTGCCTTTCTGAAAGCGAAATCATCTTCCACGGCAAAAAGCCTGTGGTTCCGATTGATGGCGAAGAAGCGGTGAAGGATTTGAAGCTGATCGATGCGATCTATTTGGCGGCGAAGACGGGGAAGAGGGTGGAGGTGAAGGTGTGAAAGGGTTTTATTTGGTTAAGCCTGAGTTTGTAACATTAGAAGTTATATATTTTGGATGGTCCACTTTGCTTTACTGGGACTATCTGTCAGAGGCTACTAGCGGTTAAATGGACGTTTTCTGATATGACAGATAAAAAACCGCCAAAAATCAACATCAGTTGCTTTTTTCATTTAAAATTTTTAAGTTTGCAATATAATATGGATTAGTATTGTATATATTGCGTCATATGACACCCATTGAATACATACTATTGGACAACGGGCCAATGATTTCAAGTGAACTGGCAAGAAAACTTGCCAAGACGGAATCTATATCTATAAATACAGCAAGTCAACGTGTATCCAGAGAGCCAAACCTCGAAAGGCTGGACGGTTTTTTCAAGAGTAATCAGCAACTTTTATTTCTTCCTAAACAAGAGGAAAATGGAGAGGTGCTCAAACTCTTAGCACAACAAATGGAATTGTATGGTAAGAAATATTGGTTTACACTTAATGCCATAAGGTATCATGCGGGGAGTATCAGCAGAGTTTTCCTAGAAACATACGCAAATTATCCCATCAAACCACTTGTTTCACACGTAACTTTCGATGAAGTAATGCAGAGGTTCGTGACGGAAAATATACTTGTTTATGGCTTGAACAACTATTCCTTTTCCCCGCGTTTACGCTATAAGGGATTGAACCACTTTCTTAGCAACACTTTGGAAACAATCAAGCTTAATGTCCTAGACAACTTTAAATCTCAGGCTCAAAATATTGGGCTGGTTTCTTTCGATTCGGGAGAATTGTTTGCAGAGTACGGGAATTTCCGCTGGGCTTTTAAGGGGGTGTGTCCATTAAAAGGACTAAAAAATGGCTTGAGTTTCGGGTTTGTTCTTGCCGATATTCTACTAGGCAGGCCAACTTATAAAAAGGACATTGAATTCTTCATCAAAAAAATAGCGACAGTTCAATCTTTTAGGAACGCATCAAGGATATTGCCTGTGCTTTTAGTAGATAGTCTTGACAAGGATGCATTGATGACGCTAAAGGAAAAAGGTGTTATCATTGGTTTCATTAAGGAACTGTTCGGGACAAAATATGCTGAGACCCTAAATGATTTGATTACCATACTTACAAATGCCGCTGCCAGTCTCGCCAAAAATCCGAACAAATATTTGGAACTCATCGCTGAGCTTCGGAAATATAATGACGGTTTGCTAAAAAACATTAAAGGAGCATTGTTTGAGTATGTAGCAGGTCATTATTACATATTTAAAGGTGCTTCAATAAATATGGGCTGGGAGATATTTGAGAATAATGCTTTGCATGAGATGGATGTGATGGCGATTTTTGGGGATAGGGTAATCGTTGCAGAATGTAAGGGTAGGATTTCTCCAACGCCAATTGAAGATGTAAATAATTGGATTAGAAAAAAGGTTCCTGCATTTAGAGTTTGGTTAGAAAAGCAGGAGATAAACAGAAACAAAAAAATGGAATTTGAATACTGGTCATCTGCTGGATATACTGAAGATGCGTTGAATAGAATAGAAGATATTCGGGCAGAGCAACAGCAGAAAAAGCATGCAGTTGTTTTCCTTGAGCCAAAAGAAATTATGGAAAGGGCCAAGGAGATGAAAAATAAAAAGCTCCAAAACGAACTGAACACGTTTTTCTTTAGTTCAAACGTATAGGTTTATTGCTCTTGCTGGTTGTAACAAACAAACGGAAGCGTAATCGCAAATTAAACGTCGGAGTAATTCTATAAGAAGTATTGTAATTTGTTAGTAAATACTGATGTTGTTAAATGATTGATTGCTAAAATAGTTGGGATTTTTTTCGTAAATTAAAAGTATGAGTAAATTAAAATCGGGGATGACAGCCCCAAAATCAGGTCTGTATGCAGTGATCGGCCCCAGGGGCGGATACATTACAGAGGTAACAGTTCCAAAAGGACACCAGTTGCCGCCAACACCAACGCCTAATAGTAGTTTTAAACTGGTCGATCCGGCCGATAATAAAAGCGGGCGGTAATGGTAGGCAGGAAAGTCAACAGGGCCGTCCGCTGGATCGGCTTTGTTGCTTTTTCTAAAAATGTTTTAATCTATCCTAATGAAAAAATCACTTAGCAAACCATAGCGATAGTACCTCGCAAAAGCATAGCGATTAGTTAAATTAAATGAATTTGTCATCAGCTCCTAAATGCCCTTGTTCTAAAATACTGTTAAAGTCTTTTTGATACAGGTTTTTAAATTGCACAATTTGAGAATACTCCCCAGGGATCAGTGTCGTTAAATTAAGAGGGTCTATTGTTTTTAATATTTCATATAATTCCAGATACTTAGCTAACCATTGTTTGATTCTCAATCTCTCCGAAGTATCGGAAAAGTCATTTATAACTATATGTTCTTTTATTGCCGTTGGTAATTGTCCTCTCAAGGTTTCATTGAACAATTTATATTCTGCTTTTTCCTTATCTGTTAATTTATAGGGATTATCATAATTAAGACCAACATTTTTCCTTCCTGACAAAATTTGATCAATGTGTTCGTTGAAGTCATACGCTGCTTTCAGTTGTTTTTGCGCTTCTTTCCGTTTATCAGGTTTGTAAGTAATGTAATTCGTAAATGTTCCACGAATGTGGATTGTTTTACCTGTTTTATTTGCAACCCATTGCGGTAGCTTTAAACAAACAAATAAAAGAACAAATCCCCCTAAGCAAGCCAGTATTACGTCCATTTTCTTTGATTATAATTAAAGGTAATTAATGTTCCTGAAACAAGTGCGTGGTTTTATAAAAAATCCCGCTGTTAGTTTGCAGCCTCTGATCCCCAACCCTGGCGCGAGAATGCCACGCAAAGGCCGAGAGCGTAGAGTTCTCGTGCCCCACTGGAAGAATATTTTTTTATTGTTTGAGGAAATAAAAATCCTATATTTGCAAAGCTAATCAGAGGTGACAGGTCTATTAGTGAAATGGTATAACTACGGATTGTCTATCCGTCATTCTCGGTTCGAATCCGTGATAGACCGCAAAAAAGTTGAAATGAAATTTAACAGCTCATATAATTATTCAGTTAGTTGGTCCGATTTGGACACGGCAGGATAGTGATATGACTTTTTATAAAAGGAATTGAAGCCCTGCATGCAAATGCGGGGCTTTTTTTATGCATCTGCTCAAAGGAGTGATAAGCGGTCTCCAAAACCGTGATTTAAAGGTTCGAGTCCTTTCGGGTGTGCAATGTGGAAGTAAATCAGCTGGTTAACGAACCGGATTGAAGATCAGGTGGCGATAGGGTCGATCCCTGTCTTTCACACACAAGGGTTAGTAGCTCAGTGGTTAGAGTCCCGCGCGTGCGGGATTAATCAGCGGGTCAAAGGTTCGAATCCTTTCTTTCCCTCAAATAGAAGATTGGCCGAGTGGTAAGGCAGCGGTTTGCTAAACCGTAACCCGATAAAATTGGGTCAGCAGTTCGACTCTGCTATCTTCTGCAGAAAACGGGGGTGTGGCATAATGGTATTGCAGCGGATTGTAGATCCGCCGTCTCGCGACATTGGTGGTTCGAATCCATCCGCCCCCACACCAGAAATACTGGAAGGTGGCGTCCTATGGTGGACATCCTGTCTTGAAAACAGGCGCAGCGGTAACACGCGGGGTTCGAATCCTATACCTTCCGCTCGGTTTAAATCCCCCCGGAACCTGGCGCGAGAATTCCGGGCAAAGGCCATGAGCGCTGAGTTCTCGTACCCCGCTGACAGGTTGCCGATAATAGTCTGCAAGTTCTTCGCAGCGATGTATTTTTGAGCAATTTTCCCGCCTTTTTCCCGCCTTTGTTGGTGTTGTCACCAACAAACCGAATTGCCCGGCGGCTCAACCGGTCGGGTAATTCCGTAACCTGGCGCGAGTGCCGCGCAAAGGCCGTGAGCGCCGAGTTCTCGTGCCCCGCAAACAGGTTGCCGATAATAGCCTGCGCGTTCGATGCAGCGATATATTTTTAAGTCATCAGTCCCCCTGCCAGGTGCCCACCCCAGGGCGTCTGCGAGTCCGACCTGGCGGTCTTACATCGCCTTATGTATCGACTGTACGCCGGTTTTAGCATGTTACACGCCTGAGTTCCGTGATTAATTAACGTGCATTATCGCTCAGGTTATCATATTATTACCAACTTTGTACAAACATTATCAGCCATGACATTTTTAAATCTTATCAAATCAAACAAAAAAAGCTTCCGGTTTGCATTGGCGTTTTTTGCATTTGCTGCTGCGGGCCTGGTTTGCAGCGCGGCACCCGGAGGCCCTGCAACTGCTCAACGCGCACCGGGAGATTCGGCACTAATACTTGCAAAACAGGCTTACGTTTATGGGTTTCCGCTGGTGCTGATGTACGAAACGGAACACTCTGCGGTAAACCACCAAAAACAGGTTTACAACAGCATTTTTGCGCCCGTTAACCTGTTCGGGCATTTCCGCACTTTTCCCGATGCTACCTTTAAAGGCGTGGTAAAACCGAATTGCGATACCTATTATTCCAGCGCCTGGCTCGATCTTTCGCAGGAACCCCTGGTGCTTACCGTGCCAAATACCAAAGGCCGGTATTACCTGCTGCCGATGATGGATGCTTATACCAATGTGTTTGCCTCGCCCGGCAAACGGACCACAGGAACGGCAACGCAACTATTTTTAGTTACCGGGCCAGGATATAAGGGCGCCGTACCTGGTGGTATGAAACAAATTGCAGCGCCGACTAATATGGTTTGGATATTGGGCCGCACACAGGTTAACAGCGCCCAGGACGGAAAAGACGTGGTATATAAAATTCAGGATGGTTATACCCTTACGCCTTTAAGCAAATGGGGTACCGACTATAAGCCCGCAAATAATACTAAGATCGATACGGGCCTGACAAAAAATCCTTCGGCTTTTGTTGAAAATATGGACATCAATACGTTTTTTAATGTGCTGAACGAGCAGATGGCAAAAAACCCGCCACCCGCGGCCGACAGCGTTATACTGCGCAAAATAGCGGCCATAGGCGTTGGTGCAGGCAAGCAATTTAGTTTAAACAGCTTTGACAGCGGCACGCAAAATGCGCTGAAAGCTGTGCCGGCAACGGTTCAGCGGCAGCTCCGGCTTTTTTCTGTCAAAGGCGGCAGCATCGAAAACAATTGGAATATATCCCGCAAGGGGGTGGGCAATTATGGTACAAATTATAACATAAGGGCATTGATTGCGCTGATTGCCCTGGGCGCAAACCTTAATGCGGACGCTTCGTACCCTAATTGCCAGCTGGATGCGGCCGGCAATAAACTGGATGGCGCTAAAAAATATACCCTGCATTTTGATAAGGGGCAAATGCCTCCCGCCAATGCGTTTTGGTCGTTAACCATGTATGGCGCGGACGATTTTTTGGTCGACAACCCAATTAACCGTTATACCATTGGCGACCGCAGCAATTTAAAATACAATGACGATGGTTCCCTGGATGTTTATATTCAAAATGAGCAGCCGGCGAACGATAACGAAGCCAACTGGCTGCCCGCACCCAAAGGCCCGTTCACCGTTACGATGCGTATTTACTGGCCCAAAGAATCTTATTTGGATGGTTCATGGAAAATACCCGGGATCAAGATGGTGCAATAGTTACTATCCTTGTTGGTCGTTTATGGCAGTCGGTTTCGCTCCCAACCAGGCGCGAGAATGCTGGGCAAAGGCCATGAGCGCTGAGTTCGTATGGCCGCTGAGAGAAAACATCCTCGATAAGCAAAATATTTTGTTAGGCAAGCCAGCTATTCCGGCTTCTTCGTCGCGGTAAAGGGTTTTCGTTCTCCCCAGCCCCAGGCCGGCATAGGCGATTCATCAGGAACAGGATTCACCATAAAAACCTGCTGCATTCGTGTACCCCATTCAAAATAAGCCATGACGGCTGAGCGGAATTCTGGATCATCCGGAATTTTTTCAATATCAGCCGCCTGGGACATCAACTGGATCCAACGCATTCGCGCCGGCTCAGGAATCGGATACTGCAGGTGAGCTTTGATCATCCGGGCGTGCCCCTTCATTTTGCCATGGATTTCAGAATATTCTTTAGGGCCGCCAAAGACCTCTCCAATCCATAAGGCAACGTAGTGCCGGTGTTCCGGCGACATATGTTCAAAAAAAGGTCTCAGGATATCGTCTTGAAGTGTTAATTCGTAAAAGGCCGATACCCAGCGTTCAATTGCCGCTGAACCGCCGGCCCATTCGTAAAGTGTTGGTATGTCGTTTTCCATAGTATTCACAGTCGCGTCTTTAGTAAATGATCTACATTCGGTAAAAATACCATATACTGTCTCATTTGGAAAATTTTGTTGTTTCCTGCAGGTTTTTCCCGCAGTCCGAAATTACAGCTTTGTACGCTTATGCAGGTGGTTTGCAACTACCGTCAGCAACCACTATCTTTACCTATATGAGCTCGCTGAATCAGGATTTTGAAGATTACACCGACAAAGCCGTAGACGACCTTTCAGCGCTGCAGGATGAATTCATGAAATTGTATGAGATTGAAAGTTACGAGCATTGGTATTACGATCACACCCTTGGCGCGTTTAATTTTAAATCGGACAGCGGGAAAAACCTTTATTTTAAATACATTGATGTTGGCTCGTTTTCAACTAAAGCAAATACCTGGAACTGGGGATGGGCCAATAGCTCTACACCGGTGCGTGTGAGCCGTGGGCTCAGAAAAGTGAAGGATTTTGGAGAAGCAAACGGTTTTGAGCAGCTTACAAAAGGATTGTTTGACGGCGATGAATACACCGGCTGGGCGATGACGGCTATAGCTGCAAAGCAACTGAGCGCTATAGGGGCTTATCGTGCGCCTTTGGACGATGTATTGTTTGTTTATTTCATCTTCACATATGAATTGACGCAGGATGAATACGATGCGCTCAAAGAAAAATATATTAAGTGTGACCTGCATGAATCGGGGCGGGTTGCTTTTGTTTGCCAGCACCTGATTACAGATCGCGGTATCGGTTTTAACGAAGCATTGGAGTCGGACCCGGATGTTGACGCGGCTGATGACTACCAGGCATGGTGCGATGAATGCGAAAAGGCAAGATTAAGAGAGGGGGAGTGGAATGATGTTTCGATGGCCGTTGCCCAAATTAAAGTTGTTTGTGATCAATGTTATTTTGTGATCAAAGAAAGAAATCAAAGCGTGATTTGACCAAATTAATAATCAAGTGGCTCCTGCTTGGTATTCCTTACCCGTGCTATGATTATCTCATGCTCTTTAACAAGGTAGCCTATACGCAGGCGGTGCAGTTCAAATCCCCTATAACTTCCGTCATTATCAACCTTGTATTTGTCCGGGTTATGAATCTCAGGTCGTATCGCCAGCTCGTTGATCTTTTCAAGAATTTCGCTTTTTACTTTGTCGGCATTTTGAGGAGAATCCTGGCGGATGTATTGGATAGCGCTGCGGAAATAATGAAGGGCCTGTTTGTCCCACAAAATTTTTCTTTTTTTATTTATTACCATTCTTTTGCCATCCGTTCAGCTTCTTCCTGGGTATAAAACTCACCGGCTTCAACCCTGGCAATAGCTTCGTCGATTTCTTTATTATACCGTTCGATGGTAATACGTGAGGTTTTCACGTCGCGGCCTTTAACAAAGGTTTTAAGCATTTGCAATACGGATTTTTTCTCCGCCTCATCAAGCTGAAGAATATAGTTAAATAGTTCCCGATCCAATGCCTTAGCCATATATTTAACCTTTTTACAAACTTATCATTTTTTAAGATTTTCTACAAATGGCGGTTATAATTATACCTCCCTCCCTGGGGCGAATGCAGCGCAAATGCCATGAGCGCTGAGTTCTGATGCCTCGCTTCGCTATCTACCGGCAACACAGTTGTAAAAAACAAATTCCTGATACTTGTCATTTAAAAAAACCAACTGGTCTTTGGCATTAATGGCAAGGCGGCTTTTAAATGATATCCATTTGTAATTAACAGGCAGCACCGTTTGCCCTGCGTTATCAAAATAGTTGTAAAACCCCTTCACCTCAAAAATAAATTTATTGCTGATTAGCGCTATTGGCTGAAATGGGTGGTGAAATAACAGCGTTAAGCCCCGGTAATAATACCATTCGGATCCTTTTTTGAGCGCAAAATAATCAGGGCGCGACAGTATTATATCAACGTACCTGATAGGTATTAAAACCGCTCCTGAAGTATCAATAAACCCATATTTCCCACCCTTTTTAACAACGACAAATCTCCTGCCGGCAAACAGAATACTGTCATAGATCGCCCGCGTTTTCTTTCTGCCCTTTATCACTATACCATACTTACCGCCCTCCGTATACGAATAATTCATTCCAAGATAGGGATCAATCTCGCCATATCGGAATGTATCCAGCTTGCCGGTTTGCAAGTCAAAAAACATTTCAGACGAAAACACTATGCCGAATGGATAATCATCAAGATAAAAGCCACTAAATCGCGGAGGCACTACAAAGTCACCTTTTTTGTTAATAATCCCATACTTGCCGCTATCCTTAACTACAGCATATTGTTGGTAAAACGGATAGGCCGCTTCAAATTGTTTGCGGTTTAAAATTTCGCCGGTACGGGTATTGATGTACTGCCCTCTGCCGTTTTCGTACCGGGGTTTCAGCGTGTCGTTTGGATTCATAAGCGCAGAAAGGTCTTCCAAATCCCTGAAATCAAATGGGTATTTGCCGTAACTATCGGGAATACTATAGTATTGTGCACCCGCTTTAGTTGCCAGCAACAAAATTATTAAAAGCACGAAACGGACTCTCTTAAACATAAAGTTTAGCAATGAAAATTCATTTCATGCAATATAAGTAAAAGGTTCTCTCTTTTGTTGTCGCTATCGTAAGCCAAAGAAATCTGACAGGGCTTTTATTACCGTCCCCAAACTGGCGCGATGATACAGCGCAAAGGCCATGCGCGCCGAGTTCTCGTGCGCCGCTAAACTTAGACCAAGGGGGATGGCTCAAGCAATTTTTATCATCAGCAAAAAATAAATGTTAACCCGGTACGCCGGTATAGTCAAGCAGGTGAATAGTAAAGGTCTGGCCGTTACTAAACGTAACTTTAATGGTATGGTTTCCTATAAATTCAATTACACCCTGGTCCCCGTACAACTTGCCGGTTGGGCTAAAAACATCTATTTCCTTATTCAGATCATTGAATGTTGCGGTACCCGAAGTTATATCGGCAACGCCGGTTGTAAAATCAATTACAAGGCCTGTCAAAACATATTTTTGAGTGGTCAATACCGTATCGCTATTAACCAGCTTGATCGAAGAATCGTAAAACGGGCCGTCAAATCTTGCATAATTAGTTGTTGCGGATAAGCTTCCGCTCATTGCTATAAGCTTGTAAGTTTGATCTAAGGCCTGCACCACATAGTTTTGGCCAAATATTTTCAATTTATTAAAGTGAGCGTTGCCGGTTATAGTGGTATCAAGCGCCTGAACGGTATACCCGTCTACCACAGTGCTGCTGCAGGTGGAAATAAAATTAAAATGGATCACTTCGGTCTTAACAGTATCGCCCGAGGTGCTGTTAAAGTGCGAAACGGGGGCGGTTGTAAACCCGCATTGCTCATTGCCGGGCAGTCCCGGGCCCTGTTGGTTTGGGGCGATATACTGATTGGCTAAAGCATTGTAAAGGCTTAAAGCAACCTTCACGCTCAATGCCTGGTAGTTGATGGCTGTTGCGCTTGGGCTGTTCGCCGCCTTTTTACATGAATTGCTGAATAACAAAATAACTAACAGCAGTATAAACGTTCCTTTTACGGAAAATTTCCTTAAATGGGGTGGGGCTGTAATAAGTTTAAGTTTCATAATTCAAAGATGCAAACTTTAATGTAGATTCAGGTACGGTGGCAATATAAATTCAGGGAAATCGCCGGCCTGGCGCCAGAATGCCGCGCAAAGGCCACGAGCGCCGGGTTCTCGCACCCCGCTGACCGGCAGCCCGCCATGGCCGCTTGCCATGAAAATAACAACATAGGTAAAACACGCCGATTGATAAGCCGTGAATATGCTCTGCCCTTATCAACGCTGTCGTGACAATTGGCTGAACCTGTTCCTTAAATTTCCGCCTGTTCATCCGGTCCGGCAATTTATCACGATGCGTTTACCGGAAAGTACATTGTCCATCAAATACCCTGATGTCTTTTTCCATCTCTTTTTTGTTCGATGTAACATGGATAGTATATTCGCCGTTATCCAGTTTATTCAAAATATAATCCTTTTCCACACCCTTGCCGGTTGGCAGCACTTGCTTCAACAGCACATTTCCATATTCATCAAAAATCATTATAACTGCTTTCCCGGCAGTGTTTTTTTCAATATTCACACCAACTCCAACATTTGACGGCAATGATGAAATATTAATAACATTTTTTGCCGGAGGAATTGAGTTGATTGTTTTTGCCTGAACACCAGGCATCACTACTGTGCATATACTTACAAATAAGAGTATTGCAATTAACTTTATTGACTTTTTCATCTTGATAATTTTTTAATGTTCACGAAGCCATCATTAGCAGTCTTATTCATTTTTTATTAATTGCTAATCATAGTTTCATGGTTTTTGGCTTTTAGTTTTAAACCTTTAGTTAATAAGACTACACGATCAGTTAATTGGTTACAGCAAATCATTAATCAATTAAACAGTTAATTTCCCAAACCGACGCCGGGACGCAGCGCAAAGGCTATAAGGGCGGGACTCTCGCGTTTCCAACGCCGAATCAATTTAAAAACACCTTATCATCTGAGTATTAATACGCAATAATATTCAGTATAAATACGCAACCATATCTATTACGGTTATGCCATATTTGATTAGGAAAAATAAACCTTTTCAACTATGCAAAATCTAATCACAATATCCAAACCGGGCCGGCGCAATTTTCGCAGGGGCCTGTTATTTGCGTCGCTGTTGCTTATAATAAGCTGTGGCACGCCCACAACACCTTGCGGCACCTTTCACTATTCAGGCGTTGCTACGCCTCCGGTTAGGGCTGTCGTCAATATCGATTTTAATTTCGGGCCCTCAACCTGTGCGTCCTCCTGCAATTGCGACAGCATTTGCTATGTACAGGTGGTTAGGGTAATTGATCGCAGCACCGGCGCTTTCCTGGCGCCCAACTCCGATCAGCAGGCCCGGATTGTAACCGGCACATCGCAGCCAACGCTCAATGGCTGGTCGGTGGACCGGCTCGCAATGCGCAACTGGGGATATTATGGCCGCAATGACGACGGTACCTTTGCCGGCACCTTAACACCCGGCAGCAATACGTCAACAGCTACATTGCGGGATGGGCCGGCAGGCTTCGGTCCCGACGACTGGCTGGATTTTGTGAGCGTACCGGTTTGTATTAGCCACAGCTCACCGTGCGTCAGCCATTTGCTGGGCTATTGGTACTGGCTTATTGTTATCGGTCCCGATAATACTAATGGAGATCCGTTTAACGAAGCCGGCGTTGATTGGAACAAAGACGCCTTTGATGCCGCTGTGCACATGTGGAACCAAACTGCACCGCCGCTGGGTAAAACTGTTTTTCCCGCATTCACCCGTATGTCTAATTAAGTACCTTTAAAACAACACATCATGAAATCTCATATCCTGCGGGTTTTACCCATCATAGTCATTTTTCCCTGTATGCTCTCCTGTTCGCAGAAGAAACCAAACCAGGAACCGAAACCGGTTATCAGTCAGCGCGACAGCGTGCTGGCGGATGCCGATAAAAAACGCGCCGCCTGGACGCGGCAATTGCATGCCATGACCGTAAAACAACTTACCGATCAACTGTCAAAAGAGTCGGTTAAAGGGCTGGAGCCTTTTAACTCGATGGCTTATAAAGAACTTACTTCGCGTCAGTCGGTAACCATCGATACCATACAAAATGCGGTTGTAAAAAATGCAAACCGCTCATCGCTGCTTAGCCTGCTTGCTATCAGGAAGCTTAGCGCGCCTGTTTATCAAAAATTGGATGCCCGGATAAAAGCCTCCGTTTATGTGGATGCATTGCGCAGCGCCAAAACGTTCAATACTTTTGGCCTGCCGCACGGCAAATGGGAAGAAGCTGCGCAGGCCATTATTGAAGCCGGCCCTGTTACCGCCCACGCGCTGCAGGCCCTGCTTACCGACAGACGCCCCGCGCCCATGTGGGGATCGGAAGATTATACAGAGTATAAACTGTACAACTACCGCGTAAAGGATTATGCCTATGCGCTTATCATCGCATCGCAAAAAGGCCAGGTGCAATTATCGAAGGACACTGTTGAAAGAGATAAGGTGATTGACGTAATGATTAAGGCGAAAAGGTAATGAGGCATCCCGGCCCACGCCGGGGTTGACCGTTGTGGTCGGCCCTGGCAGGGAACGAGGGTAGAGGTGAGGGCTTGATTTTGTATTTGACCACAGCCGGATCAAAACAAATATTATCGACATTTGCTTATTGAATTGTCCTCACAAATTATCCGGTTAAGATGAAAAGATCATTGTTTGTTTTCGCTTTGTTGATCGGCGCAGCCTCAACAATAATGGCTCAGCAAGCGGTTCGCAACCCGCCGATGGTGTTAACCACCACGGCATTTGCCGATGGCGCAATTATTCCTTTAAAGTACACCCAGGCATCCCCCGACGGCACGGTTTCGCCTGATCTGACCTGGACCAACGTACCGGCCGGAACACAAAGCTTTGTGCTTTGGATGCACGATGTGGATTTGGCGCTTAATAAAACTTCGGAGGATAACCTGCACTGGCTGGTATGGAATATCCCCGGGCAAAGCACCGGGTTGCCCATAAACGTACCTAAAGGCACGCAACTTGCTGACGGCAGTTTCCAGGTTAGCTATGCCGGGCCTAATTATCGCGGCCCCGGGGCCCCGGCCGCCGGCCCGCTGCACCACTACGTATTTGAATTATTTGCTCTGGATATAAAACTCGACGGGCAAGCCGCCGCCACCGCGCCGGAAACCAAAACAAATATTTTTAAAATGATGCAGGGGCATATTTTGGGTAAAGCTGCCTATGTGGGTTTATTTAAACGGCCGCAATAACCGCCGACGGGCAGCAGCCAAAACGGTTAGCGAATTGCCGCATTTTGCATAGATCATCGTAATATTTGTTACCTGTTTGCGGCGCACCAACGCACGGTCGTACAGGCCCCACGCCGGACATTTGCGGCAATGGAAAGATGGCCGGCATCATTAACCCCCGCCCAGGCTCTTTTATAACTGTGTAAATGTCATCGAAATAGAAACAATGCCACTGCTGGTTACGGTAGCGGAGTTTATTAACTCAATAGATATCGAATCGCCGGCAGCTACCGAAACCCGATCTGTCAAATCACTAAATACCGCGCCGCTTGCGCCCGCCGGAACGGTTATGGAAAGCGCCTGATCGGCTGCGTTTTTTCGCACGGTAACAACCAGGCTACCCGTTGATGATTGTGCCCCGACTGTCTTTACATATAAATTTCTTAGCAGTCCGGCGGCGGGCATAACAATCGTTCGCGATGCTTCGGTGCTGTATGAACCGGCGCCGCCATTTGGCCAGGTGTAGGTTGTGGTTGAGGCGGCTACACCGAGTGCACTTGTTCCGGCTAAAAATAGTCCTGCCGGCGCGGTATCTGCGCCTTCCTGGTACCAAACACCTTCAACATTGATAAACTTTAAAAGTGTTTTTGGCGGGAATGTAGTTGATGCCTGTGAGTTTAGAAAAATAGCGCTGGGATTGTGGGTAATTGTAGTTGACGCTGTTAAAAACAAACTGATTTCCTGCGATGTCTGCCCCCCGTTGAAATTAGTTATGGTTGTGCCGGCGGATGCAATTATAAACCCTTTACCATTTACATTTGGTGTTGCCGCATTATCTATGGCGGCATTATTATTGGCTTCAACCAACGAACCGCCCAGGTTTGAAGCGTTAAGAATATTGAATTTGGCTGTTGCGTAAGTTGTGCTGTCGCCTGTGATATGATATTGATTTTTTTGTGTTACGCCGTTGGTGATGTTTGTACTGTCACTCAACAGGTATTTAGCAGAACTGCCGCTTATCTGGTTAACAGCCATAGCTGTAATATTGATATTGGCTGCGCCATTTTTTACCTTAATTGCGCTGTAAGTATTAGCGGCGAGCAGACCGGAAGACTTGACTAAAAAGTTAGTAATTTGCCAATCCTGCGCCCCATCAACCAATAATGCCTCTTTTTGGGGACTATCGGATTTACAATTCACCATCATTCCCCGGTAACCTTTGAAACTTGGCCCTAAATACCAATTAACATCGCCAAATTCTGCATTGTCATTTTCAAAAAAATTGTCTGAGCCCTTTACCGCAATCGCTGCCCTGTATCCGTTGCTGCTTATACCATAGCCCGGGCCATTACTGCCGCTAACCTCACAATTCGTGATTTTATTATCCGTTCCCTCAATTTCCAACGCGCCCTGGTAATTGGTGTAGGGCGACATGTTTTGCAGGCAATTGACAATAAAGCAGTTATTCATGTATAGCGTCTGGCTTTGGCTATTGGCCGGCACCGGGCCCTCTACAACTGCACTGCCCGACATATTCCTGAAATTGCAGTCTTCGATTTTAAAATTCTTTGTTGAGATTAAATTTACGCCCACTACCGCTGTAGATTTACCCAATCCATAAAATGATATACCCTGTAAACCAGCCATTGTGCAGGTTGCGCCGCCAACAGTGCCTCCAGGTATTGCCGGTGGGGTGTTAATAATAACACCGCTTGTTTGGGCGTTCCATTTTACCACATTGGTAGTGTCTTCGGTTGTTGGAGACAATTTATTTGCGCTCATCCCGCGTGTAAAATATCCCCTTAAAAATACCTGGCTTTTTATCGTGTCATTTGTCGCACGATAATTTCCCGGTATCATCCTGATCACGCCGCCGCCGATTGAAGCCATATAATTTATTGCCGTTTGAATTTGCGCTGTGTTATCCATGCTGCTGTCTGGTTTTACCCCCCACCAGGTAAGCATATAATCTGCGCCGGCCGTAACCTGCCTCTCCCAATGCCCGCCCACCAGGGATGAAAAATTTATGCCATTATCAATAGTAACTGTACCTCCCTTCAAATTAAAGATGCCGCCTGTCCATAAAGTATCCACAATTATGGTCGTTGCGGTACCGGTATATGCTTTCATCGCTGCAATACCCGGAAGGTGAACAACCACGGAATCTACCGGCCAATAGTTTGCTGTTACACCACTACAAGAAACAATTCCGGTGGAGAACACCCATTTTTCGTTATTGCAATAGCGCGCATTGCCGTATGCCGCGGCTTTTAAGGCGACAAAACAAAAAATGACAATCATTAATTTTTTCATATTGAAATGGTTTTGATTACTAACATGGTGCAACGCCCCTAATTATTTATCGGCTATCGGGCTTACTAATATCGGATATAAAAATCTGAAAAAGACACCAAACTATGGCCATAAAGTTAAGATAGAAATTACTTTCCTTGCTATTCAAGCGCGCTGCCCGGACAAGATAACAGATTCCGAAAACCATCCCGGCTGCCCGAAGTAAACTACGTTTGGCGCCTACGCAGGTAGTGTGCATATCAGGGCTTTCGGTCTGGAGGTTGTTTGCTTAGATTGGTAAATTTAAAGCGGTCTTCCATCTCCCGGATCAGCAGCTTAGGAATTAGTGAGAATACATTCCCCGATAGATCAGCATTGCCTGAACCAATAAAAAAAATATTTTTTTAACTATTATCTTGTTATGTTTTTTTGTTTTATATTAGATAAAATTTCAAAACCTAAACTTTGAGTTTTTTTAAACCTTAAAACTAAACACTATGAAGAAAAAAACTAAACCTTAAAACTAAACTTTTAAAAAAATCTAAACCTTAAAACGCAAACTTTTCAAAACCTAAACCTGTCAAAAACTAAGTCGTTAAAAACCAAACCTTAAAAACCAATCCGTTAAAAATTAACTGTCTTAAACTTAAACTTAAAAAAACCTTAAGAAAACAATCTGCTAAAAATTACCTGTTTTAACCTAAACTTTAACATTGCCTTAACCAAACTTAAATCTCAAAATTAATTATGAAAACATTATTAAAACTCTCGTTTTTAGGCCTTTTGACCATTTTACTATTTAATGGCTGCAAAAAGGACCAAAGTAAAAGCAGTACAGGCCCGGCGCCTGTTCAAACTGTAACCACAGGTTCAATTCCTGACGGCATGGTGATGACGCCGCAAGGTCTTTTGCCCAAAGCCAGCGTACACCTGATTGAAAACGGTTACCACCTGGAACTGCGCGGAAACCATATGGTAAAAGTAGAAACCGCTACCGGTACACTGAAGGAAGATTTCGGCGCAATAATAGTTGAAACGCCGGCACAACCACAGGCGCCTGCGCCAGGCAGCTCAAAAACGGCAGCCGGCGCACCGTCTAAATACGTTAATAACCGCAGTTTAACGGACCCTCCCGGTTTTCCTGGCTGGATGACTTACGCGCAGCTTGGAGCGCCGGGCACTGAAATGAATACCATAAATTCTACCTGGACAGCACCCGCAGCGCCTACTACCCAAACCACTCAACTTATTTATATCGGCGAGGCCTTTTCATCTCTCGCGTATAACACAGGTACGCCCGTAATTATTGAAACTGTATTACAATGGGGGTCCAATGGCGCTACCGGTTACCCTACCTGCTGGGTTGCATCAAACTGGTGCACCTGGAATGGCGGAGCTGCATATACAACGCCCACCGCGAGCGGCGCTATTGTTGCGGGAACTACCAGTATGAATGGTATAATCACGCTTAACGGCCTGCAAACCGATGGATCCTACAATTACACGGCACAATTTAACGGCATCTCCAATGCGTTAACGGTAATTGAGGGCAATACAACGAACCTAACCGGCGGCCCTATTCCCAAAATTCCGCTTGAACCTTACGCCTATGAAGTGTTGGAAGCATATTGTCTAAGTTGCACATTAGCCGGCAATGATTACCCCAATCAACAATATGTACAAATGAACGCGGTAAGCGTTACAACCGGCTTACCCGGAACCACCCCCTCATTGACATGGTCGGGGACAAGCAACGGCACAACGAATGCGGTTTTGGGTGAGCACACCGTCGTGTCAAATTCATCGCCTTCAACGGGAGTTGTTCAACTTTGGTTCCGTAAAGTAAGCCCTTCAATTTATTTTCCGTCGGGCCCGTTGCCGCCGGTAGGAGGATATCCTAATTACCCCTATTATCCATGTGCAACGCTTGACGTATGCCTTGTTAATACCGGTGGCGCGGCTACCTATTCGATGACGTCTACCGGGACAGGGCTTTCCATTAATCCAACCACAGGCTGTATTACCGGTACGCCCGCGCAAACGCAAACTTGTACCGTTACCGCTACTAATGACGGGATACCAAGTACGTCAACCACACAGGTAACTATCACGGTTGAAACATCGCCAACAATCAGTTATCCGGCATCGCTTACCTATAATCAAAGCAGTACCGCTATAACGCCCGTGTCTCCAACTACAGCCGGGCTAACACCTTCAGGCTATGCTATCAGCGGTGGCGCCGCCGCCTTTCACACGGCAACCGGCCTCACTTTTAACACAACTACCGGGGTAATTTCCGGGCCGCCTAACGTTCCCCTTGCACCAACAAGCTATACCGTAACAGCTAGTTACAGCGGGACCACCTGCACCAGCACTGCTACCATTAATTTAATAATTAATATGGCATTTTCGGTTTACAATTATATTAGCCCTGGTGGCACCCCTCCAAGTGAATACTATGGCGCTTTATCTATTTCGTTTAAATACTCGACATCCCCCTACACCCAATATGGCGCTGCCGTGGTTTATTCAACCAGCTATCCCGGCGCCCCCTATCCGTACATTTTCTGGCTGCCGCCAGGTAATTATACCGTCGTAATAAATCCGGGTTATTATCAATTTCCCACTAACGTCTCCTTTATTTTTAGTGGAGGGCCAAGCGGGTACGGAAGCCCCGGCGGTACCTGGACGAATTTAAATATCTCGCCAACAGGTTCAACTTATCTGAAAGCGCATGATTAAGGTATTGAAGCCAAACGCCTGATCATTTTTACAATTATAAGTAAGCAAGTAACAACCTTGCCGAATGGAAAAGAGGCTGTCTCAAAAGGGCAGCCTCTTTTTTGCAAATATTTGGATGAATGATGGTTTGCGACTGAATTGAGTAAAGAAAAGCAGTAAAAGGATTGTTGTTTTCCCGGTCGGCAAATTTTGCTGCCGCTATCATTAAACGAACCAAGCTTCTTCTGGGGCTGACTAAAAAGGTCAGTTCCTACTGGTGAAAGTAGCGGCCGTTTCTAGTCTTTGTTGGTGTTGTCGCCAACAAACCGAAGTGCATTTAGTGACTTGCCCAACCGGGTAGGTCTGCATAACCTGAACGTGCCTGAGCTTGTTAGAGACAACTCCAACAAGGTGCGATTGAAGTCAGGCTGTTTTAGTTACAGTGTTATGGTCGTATTACCGATGCCTATAACGCCCGGGTAGCGTACGCCATATTGATTCCCTGCTATTTATTTATCTGGTATTATGCTACCGCGGGGCATAAAATACGAAGGGGGGGCGAAGGCTTAAGAGGTATGCCGCCTAAGGCGGCCGATAGCATTGCTTTGCCTGTTTTTATCGATATTTTTGCCGGGAGCATCAGCAAGCTGAGCGGCCAGCTCATTGCAAATAACACCTGCTCTTTGTTTCACCAACGTCATATCTTCCGCCCAACGCTGCCCTTTCCTGTCATATGTCCTAATTTTGGGCATGCATGCAAATTCTTTAAAAAATACCGCCTATTCCGTTCTCGACCTGGCCACGATTGCCGAGGGCAGGAGTATAGCGGATACCTATCACCATAGCCTGGCCAATGCCCGGCAAGCGGAGCAACTCGGTTATACGCGCTACTGGTTTGCCGAACACCATAATATGGTGAGCGTGGCAAGCTCTGCGCCACCGGTGCTTATCGGTTATATTGCAGGTAATACCAGCTCTATTCGCGTAGGCTCGGGCGGGGTAATGCTGCCCAACCATTCGCCGCTGGTGGTGGCCGAGCAGTTTGGCACGCTGGCTACCCTGTACCCCGGTCGCATCGACCTGGGCCTGGGCCGCGCCCCGGGCACCGACCAGGTTACCGCGCGGGCCATCCGGGGCGAGAACATGAATGCCGCCTTTTATTTCCCGAGGGATGTGGAGGCCCTGCAAAAATATTTTTCGGCCACGGGCGATGACGCATCAGTAAGGGCTATCCCCGGCGAAGGTTTAGACATCCCGATATGGATACTCGGCTCCAGCACTGACAGCGCCAGGCTGGCCGCCGCCAAAGGCTTACCCTACGCTTTTGCAAGTCATTTTGCACCGGCGCATTTCATTGAGGCTATCAACCTTTACCGCGAAAACTTCAGGCCGTCGGCACAACTGCAGCAGCCATACGTAATGGCCTGTGTAAACGTAGTAGCGGCAGAGACCGACGAGGAAGCGGAAATGCTTTCAACATCACTAAAACAGCTGTTTATGGGCATCGTAACCGGCAAACGGCGGCCGATGCAGCCACCTGTAAAAAGCATGGACGGGATTTGGAATGTTTTTGAAGAGGAAGCCGTGATGCAAATGCTGGCTTACTCCTTTATCGGCAGTAAGGACAAGGTAGGCGCCGCGCTATTTGATTTGGTTGAACAAACAGGCGTTAACGAAATAATGGCCTCCTCCCACATTTATGACCGCGACGCAAGGCTAAGGTCGTACCGGCTGTTTGCGGAGTGTTTTAAGTAAAATCAGACCGTTAAAAAGCCCCTGTGTATATGCACATGGGGCTTCAAATCACAGAATAAGCAGAGATAGTCAGAAATTATATTTACTCACCCACAATTTTTTGTAATCCTCATCGTGGCCCACATAAGTAATGCTGTTTTCTTTTTCGTCAAATATCCCGGTAAAATTCTTTCGCAGGTAGTATTTTTTATCGCCAAGTATCGCAAAATCGCTTACGCTGGTGTTTGACAGGTTAATTTTTGCAATTCTTGGAAAGTAATGCGGGTAATAGGTGAGGTTGCCGTTCATTGCATCCATAAAACCGGCATATCCCTTTTGCCCTTTGGCTTCCAATAGTTCCCAGTAAAGTGTTTTCCCATCCGAGCCCAGGTAAAAGTTTTGCTCGATGCTGAATATTTCACTTTTTTTATCATCGTTTATGCGCTCCACGCCGTATTGCGCCTTTAGCTGCCCGTTTTTGTCAAAATGCATACATATAATATCCTGGTAGGTTTTAACAGAAGTCACGGTAGGGGTGTTGCCCAATGCGCCGTAACCGCTGCCTAACATGGCACGGCTGGTAAGCTGCCCTGCAATTAAAAACTCTTCGTCTGCGGTTACAAAAAATTTATTAATGCTGAATTTAGTCCCCTTGTAGGCGGATGCCCCTTTGCCGGAAGCCCTGAATTTCGATTTAAAATCAGCTATCGGCGACGTAGAGGCGAATATCAGCTTATCATCCCTGAACTTCAATAAATGAAAGCTTTCCATTTTTTGGTTCGACTTGTTTTGCCACCGCAGGTCCTGATCATTTTGCTGCTCCTTAAAGCAGGGGTTAAGGATGGAAGCGTAGTCTTCAAAAACTTCGCTGTAAGCATCTTTTGATTTTGTTGAGGTGGCACAAAAATAAACCGCCCCGTTAAGCTCACGTGCGTCCATGATCAGCAGGTTGGTTGACGGGCTGGTAAACGGAACTTTGCTTTTTAACTCACCCTTTATGGAATAACGCAGGTAAGTATACTGTGATGGGTCGCCTTCTCCCTTTTTTGGCGCAAATACCATGATCACGTCATCGTTTTCAAGCTGGTCGCAATAAACCAGCGATTGATTGCCCGCCACATCGATCGTTTTTTCGGTAATGTCGAGATTTGGGGAGAGTTGTAGGATAAAAAAAGGATTGGCCTGCTTTTTCTCCGTTTTGTCATTGGCGGCAATTATAAAGGTATCGCCCGCATCACCCGAGGAAAGGTACGACGCAAAACCCTTATAGGCTTTCCCGGCGTCATTTTTTGCTTTGATTACTTCGTCCGAAATAACTTTGGTGGTTACATATTGCTGCTTGTCATGATCCCAGCTTTTCTGCAGCACTCTTTTGTGCAGGTTAAGCTTCATGCTCAATATATCAAATGATGTACATCCGCCGACCGTAGCATAAACAAGCGTTTTTACCTTGTCTTCTTTGTCCTCTTTTGCAATATTGGCATCGTTGCTGCTGATAAATTGCAATCGCTTGTTAAAGGCATACGTTTCAAAGGACACATCCTGCTTGTTGTCGCCCGCGATTTTGTAGGTAACAATAAGGCCGCCGTTGTCGGTCTTATTGATGCCATAAATATATCCTTTGACGGCTTTTTTCGACAGCGGCTGAACAGATTCCTGGCTTTGCTGCGCCCTAACCGCGCTAAATGCAACCAGGCATAATGCGGCACAAAATAAATAATGCTTCATGTGATTTAATGGATTTAATTTATTGTGAAAGGGGTACGCTGTAAAGGTGAACTAAAGCACCCGCACTAATAATGTGATATTAGTGGTATAAATGCGCCCGGCCCGGGCGATGGAACTTTATTGCAAGTATCTTACCTTTAATCCCATCAATCGCAATACAATGCCGAACGGCTTTTGGCGGTCGAAGACGATGATCGAACTCAGGCCCTGCCGGTTAAAAGCTTGTTGCGCTGCCCCGGCACTTTCATACCGCCAATTTTTTACACCGCGGCAACCATCTGTGCACATTAAACCGTACTGTTAAAAACAGTAGCCCTGCCTGTTTTACGCTTATCCGGATTGTCAAATCGTCAACAAAATCAATATAATTTTGTTATGTAACGCAAATATGACATTAAAACTAAGCATATTCATAAAAAAGTAGCTACATTATTGCTCTATTCAAAATTCACCTATATGAACAAACGTTTACTTTTATTGCAACTCGTGTTTTTCCTTTCCATTGCCACAGCCTTTGCGCAGGAGAGGATAGTTACCGGGACGGTAACCACGGCTGACAGCGGGGAGCCCTTGCCGGGCGTGACCGTTAACATCAAGGGCACTACCACAGGAACCGTTACCGACGCGGACGGGAAATTCAGAGTGGGCGTGAAACCCGGCGCGGTGCTCCGGTTCACCTTTATCGGCTTTGCACCGCAGGAGATTGCGGTCGCCGCCGGCGTTAATAGCTACGCCGTAAAACTGCAAACCGATACCCACCTGCTAAACGACGTTATTGTGACCGACGGTTATGCGGTACAGTTGAAAAAAGCCTACACGGGCGCGGCAACTGCCATCAGCGGCGAGCAGAACGAGAACAAGCCATTCACCTCAACTATGCAATCCTTACAGGGCGAGGTTGCCGGTCTGAATATTTCTAACAGCAGCGGCCAGCCCGGTGCAAATGTGGAGGTGCGGCTGCGTGGTGTTGGCTCAATCGGGGCTGGCTCAAACCCTTTGTATGTAATTGACGGTACCATTATCAATGCGGGCGATCTTTCCACAATGACCACCACCGCCAACGTTTTAGCCGGCGTTAACAATGACGATATAGCCAGCATCAGCGTACTAAAGGATGCATCGGCTACTGCCATTTATGGTTCGCGCGGATCAAACGGGGTGATTGTGATCACCACCAAAAAAGGCCGTGCGGGGAAAACGGAAGTGGAGGGCGATGTGGAAGCCGGCAGTACCAGCGATCTGCCCTTACCGGCAGCGGGCGAGCCGCTGACACCCGCACAATTCCGCACGCTGACCCTGGAAGGTTTAAAAAATGCAGGCTACGACCAGGGCACCATCGACTACTATACTAAATTATACCAGGGCCCCAGCAACAACTGGTACGACCTGGTGACACGCGATGGTTCGCAGCAGCAATACAATGTATCCGTTAGGGGCGGCGACGATAAGACGAAGATATTTGCATCGGGCGGTTATTTCAGGCAAAATGCCACTACTATAGCATCCAGCCTGGATAGGATCACCGGCCTGATCAATTTAGATCACAGCATCAGCAAGCGCTTCAGCATCAGCCTGGGCGCCAATATATCCAACGTAAACCAGTATACACCCGATAACGGGGGCGCCTTTGCCAACCCCATCGGTTCGGCATACTTCCTGACGCCGTTTCAAACAGCTTATAATAAGGATGGTTCCATCAATATCAGCCAGGACTCGTACCCCAGCGGCGTTAGCAACTATAACCCCATCTACATCGCGGCGAATGATAAGCATTTCCTGTCGCAAACCAGGTTGCTTGGTAATTTATCTATAAAATGGAACATAATCGGGTCGTTAAAATTTACCAGTTATGTGGGCCTGGATGACAACATCCTCGAGGAAAACCAGTACCTAAACCCGGTGATGGGCGATGGCGCACCGGCAGGATCCGGGTCCGACAATTACACGCGCTATTTTAACTACCTGGTGCGCAACCAGTTTGACTACCGGTATAATATCCTGAAAAACAGCGAGGATTTTTATATCGACCTGACGGCCGGTTACGAGGCGCAGCGGTCGGCAGCCTATTTCATCCAATCTAATTCAACAGGCTACCCGGCCACCCAGCCCTCATTAACGGTATCGGCCAATGCCTCTACACCAATTGTTGGCAATGCCTCTTTTAATGATTATACCTACGACTCGTTTTACAGCCGCGGCAGCATCAACTTTAAAAATTTATACACACTAAGCGCGTCCTTCAGGCGTGATGGCTCCTCGGTTTTTGGGCGAAATAACCCTTATGGCAACTTTTATTCGGTTGGCGGGGCCTGGAACCTGGACCAGGAGGCTTTCTTCAGCAAGCAAAAGCTATTTTCGTCGGCCAAGCTGCGTAGTTCGATTGGCGTAACCGGCAATTCGCAGGGCTTAGGAAGTTATTCAGCTTTGCCCACCGCTGCTTATGGCAACAACTACGCGGGGAATACCGGGCAAAATTTCAATACGCTGGGTAACCCCGATCTGACCTGGGAAAGCTCGCACAAATTTGACGCAGGTGCTGATTTTGGCTTCCTGAAAGATCGCTTGACCTTTACCGTCGACTATTACCGTAATAATATCGATGGTTTGATACAAAGCGTACCTGTTTCGTATGTTACTGGTTTCTCAACCGTTACTGCTAATATTGGCGCAATGGTAAACCGCGGTTTTGAATTTGACATTACGGGCAACCCCATAAAAACCCCTGATTTTAACTGGGTAACCGATTTTAATATTGCGCTGAATCGTAATACCGTAACCAAAATTTACAACGGGTTGCCTTATGACGACGGCGGCTTTCAAACCGCGGTGGGTAAAGACCTTTACACCTGGCGCGCGCCGATATACGCAGGGGTTAACCCCGCCAACGGCGAGGCCCTTTGGTATACCGACGCCACCCGAAGCACCAAAACCGATGTGTACGAAGACGCCCAGCCCGTTGACGGCTACCAGGCCGACCCGAAAGCATTCGGCGGCTTTAACAATACCTTTAGTTATAAAGGCTTTACGCTGGCCGTGGATATTTATTTTAATTATGGCAATTATATCAACGATAGCTGGGGAGGGTATTTTACCGATGGTTTGTATAATACTGAGGTGAACAAGTATCAATATATCTATGATCACCGGTGGACGCACCCCGGGCAAATCACCGATGTGCCGCAGTATGTGGATGGCGGTACCAATAACGGCGAAGCGGGTAACTACTCGACGCGGTTTTTATACAAAGGCGATTATGAGCGCCTGAAGAACCTCACCATCGGCTATAACTTTACCAACCAGGCATTTTTGAAAAGCATCGGCATAAGCAAGCTATACCTGTACGGCAGGGGGACGAACCTGTTCACCCATACCTATGACAGCCGGCTCCCATTTGATCCGGAGGTAGGCATATTGGGTGCAAGCAACCTGGAAGTGCCGCAGGTGAGGACCTTTACCATTGGTTTAAATGTTGGATTATAAAAAATATTGAAATGAAAACCACACGATATACATTTTTAATAATTGCAGTGAGTCTCGTTGTGTTCTCGTGCAAAAAAGACTTCCTGGTACAAAATCCCCCAACCGCAATACCGGTTGGCAATGCTATAGTAACGGCAAATGATATGGCCGATGCTGTAAACGGCATGTACCAGGCCATGACGCCCGCTACCTTATTTGGCCGGGACATCCCTGTTTTAGGCGATTTAATGGCTGACAATTGCTATATCAGCATTGTAAACTCGGGCAGGTACCTGGCCGAAAATAATTTCTCCTTTGTATCTACCAACGGCGAAGCGGCCGACATATACAGCCAAAGCTACTATGTAATATTGCAGGCCAACCGCATTATTGCTGCCCCGGTGCCGGCCTCGTCCGACGTAAGCGAACTGAAAGGGGAGGCCTATATTGCAAGGGCGTTAAACTATTTGCAACTGGTTAATTTTTTTGGCGAACCTTATACGGTGTCTTCCACTGATCCGGGAGTTCCGGTAATAACCACGCCTACCAATCCCAATAACCCCTACATTAAACCCGCCAGGAATACCGTAGCTGAGGTGTATACCCAAATCATCAGCGACCTGGACAGCGCCTACGCTATTATGCCTGCGGGCGGCACCAGTTTGCACCCCATCAATTCGGAGTATTTGAGCAAATACGCTGCAAAGGCCATCGAGTCGCGTGCTTATTTGTACAAAGGTGATTATGTTAATGCCCAGGCGGCCGCCTTGCTGGTGGTAAACAGCGGTGGTTATAGCCTCACCCCGTCTGCCAACCTGGTTGCTTATTGGGCCAACCCGGCGCCCGTTAGCAACAAAACCGAAACCATTTTTGAACTGGCGCAAACCGAAACGGAGAACGACGGCTTCGACGCGCTGGCCTCCATTTATTCGCAGGGCAGCAGCGGGTACGGCGATATGCTGGTAACGCCCGAACTGGATGCCCTTTACTCCAGTACCGATGTGCGGGGGCAATTGATCATACCCGCCACCAGGGGTGGTTTTAATGTGCTGGCAAACAATAAATATTCAAACTCAGCCAACCAGGTGGATAAGGACGACATCAAGATCATCCGTTATGCCGAGGTGCTGCTTACGCTGGCCGAAAGCTATAACCGCAATGGCGACGATGCCGATGCAAGGAAATATTTGAACCAACTGGTTGAAATGCGTGATCCTGATTTTACAGGCTATACAGATAGCGGCGCAAAGCTGCTCACCGATATTATTACCGAGCGCAGAAAAGAGCTTGCCTTTGAAGGGCTCCGATATTTCGACCTTACCCGCCTTAACGTACCCATTGTACGGCCGCAGGAATCAGATTCAGCGCCATCCATCGGGCTGGTGCCGGTAGGAGATTACAGGAGGTTGCTGCCCATCCCGAGGGCCGAAATAGATGCTAACCCGAATACGAAACAAAACCCGGGGTATTTGAATTAGGGGCCGCCGTTTTGTTTGTAAGATAGAAAATGGTATTGCCTTTTTTTAACAGAAAGGCAATATCATTTTTCGGTTTTCGGACGATCTGTTGAGATAACTGTTTTTTGTGGATGGTGCTCAACTTCCTACCATATAGTTAAGCTACCCAGTTCAATGATGTCGATATCCGAGGAAGTCAACAAATCAACAGCTTTTACAATGTGAGGCTTTATAAACTCCCACATCGTACGGTTGTCACAATTGCCGATTTTGAGATTGATGAGCTTTGGAGGAGAACCCAGACGGCTTATCAGTTCGGCAAAGTCAGCATCTTTTGAAATAAGGATGACGTTTCCATGTTCCCGCGCACGGGCGTAAATTTCAAGGTCACCTACGTAATGCAGAGAAAGGGAATAAGATGACTTAACGGTAAAGCCGGTGAAGTCTGCCATCCATTTGGCAATAGCAGGCGAAATGTGCGTGTCAAGCCACAATTCAAAATCAGGCTGCATGGATTGTGACCGTATTTTTCATTTTTAGGGCTGCGTAAAGAAGCGCAGCATGAATGTCTTCGGGTTCAAGTACAGGGTGTTGCTCCAAAATCTCCTTTTCTGAAAGGCCGCTTGCCAGCAATTCCAGTACATCAGCTGCCGGAAAGCGAAGGCCGCGGATGGTGGGTTTTCCGCCCATCAAACCCGGTACGATAGTGATGCGTTGAAGTAATGTTTGTTGTTCAGCAGTCATTATAAATCAAATATAAGCTAATAAATTTATTTATTCAATCGGCTGCGGCGAGTGTTGACCAAGTTTGGCGGCAACTGTTTTCTTGTGATAGCAGACTATCCGCGTGGTCGTTTCAAATCACAGCCATAGGATCATCCCTTTAGTCGCCGCCGACATTTACATACATATAACGGATGTATTGCCAGCTTTGACTGATGGCGGTCTGCCCGCTGCTGTCGCGCAGGCGGGCGGTGATGTTCAGGGTGACTTTATGTTCAGGGTGACTAAAATCTATGCTTAGAAATTTTATCCCCCAACTATTCAACTTGATCCCTTTATGGGATCAGGCAGCCGCTGCGAACCCCAAAAATCCCTAAAAAGCGAAAACGGAAGCCTCTTCTTGCGATTCGACTTCCGTTTTCTGACCCTTTGCGCAGCCGTGGCCGTGCATCGGGCACCAAGTTTTGTGTAAATTAACCGATCTGCTATTCTGTTGCCCTTGCGGACATCTGATCCTTTCAGTTCATCAGCTGGTATCTGCGCTTCTCCGTAAAAAATTGCAGCCATTCTGATATCTCGTTTAGCCTTCCTTCCTTTTCTGCGACTTTCGCCGTTTCTTTTTCCGGTAACTTCAGGTACTTCCGTGATCTTTAACTCGCCCGAGGGTTCGCCCGATTCAGTTTCTGTATTCCTGTGAGATTGTCAAAGTACGTCGTTCTTGATGATTCTAAGATAGTGCGCAGGGCCATCCGTGTCAAGCTTTTTTTTTAATTTTTATTAACAGGTTTTGAACAATTTTCTCCCCCGCTTTTATGGCGAATCAATGGGCGGAGGCCAAATAATTGCCCCAATTTTCGCACTTATTAACAAACGACTTATGCACAAATCGCCGCGAAAACCGGCATTTTAGGAGTGGCGAAAATTCTTAAAATCACAATTTTTTAAAAATTTCTTAAAATAGGCGGCATTTTTTTGGCGGTTTTTCACTCATTTTTCCTTCGTTTTTGACAACAAACTTTCTAAAAAAATTTAAAAACTTGCTATTGCAACGGATTTATTCTAAATATGTGCAGCAATCACTAACCAGCCATTAAAAACCAATCCATGAAACGCAGCTATTACATTGTGGCATTGATCATGCTCACATTTTTTGTTATTTCGTTTATAACGAATATTATCGGGCCGCTATCGCCGGCGTTTGTCAATGATTTTCACTTAAGTAAAACGCTCGCTGCGGTAATACCCTTTGCTTTTTTTATAGCTTATGGCATCATGTCCATACCGACAAGCATGCTGGTGCAGAAGTACAATGAAAAGAAAATAATGGTTGCTGCATTTGTGGTAGCATTTATAGGCTCTTTGCTTATCGCTATTTTCCCAAACTATCTTACCGTAGTACTTTCGCTGTTTTTGATCGGTTGCGGCATGGCCATGCTGCAAGTGGTAATTAATCCCCTGCTTCGGGTGGCCGGCGGCGAGGAAAATTATGCATCCACGTCGGTATTGGCTCAGTTAATATTTGGCGGTGCATCGTTTATCAGCCCCTTGGTTTACTCGTACCTCGTGTTAAACCTGCAAAGCCATCAGCAAAACCAGGTTAAATCTGTTTTTCAATCCATCGTACCCGGCAATATGACCTGGATATCGCTTTACTGGCTATTCACCGTAATTTCTCTTGCAATGTTTATAATCATGTTGCTATCTAAATTTCCGGTAGTTGAACTAAAAAGTGACGAAAAAGCGGGCCCATGGTCTACACACGTCAACTTATTTAAAAAGCGTGTGGTTGTTTTATTCTTTATCGGGTTGTTTTGTTATGTAGGTACCGAACAAGGTGTGTCATTTTGGATGCCGCAATTCCTGAAAGGATATTTTCATTATAATCCTGAAACTGTCGGCGCAGCTGATGTGGCGAATTTTTGGGGATTAATGACTGTGGGTGGTATACTTGGCCTAATACTTTTAAAAGTAATGGACAGCCGCAAACTGCTCATTTTGTTTGGCATACCTGCATTAGTCGCTTTAACACTGGGGCTATTTGGTTCGGCAACGGTATCATTGTACTCCTTTCCGATAGTCGGTTTTTTCATGTCGGTGATGTATCCCATCGTATTTTCACTGGCTTTGAGCTCGGTAAGCGAAGATCATGGTTCGTTCGCGGGCATCCTGGTGACCGGCATTATTGGCGGCGCTGTAGTACAGTTGTTAATTGGTGCGCTGGGTGACGCTTTTGGCTTGAGGGCCGGGATGCTGGTTTTGTATCTTACCATGGGCTACATTGTAAGTATCGGTATATGGGCGCGGCCGATCGTTAAAAACGAGACTGTTCCCCTTAACGCCAAAATCTCCGGCTACATCGGTCTTATGGTGGCCGAAATTTTTATAGCTGTAATTTTCACGCACGACCATCTGGACCAACTCTTTACACTCAGCTTTTGGGCGACCTATCCCAAATACATTATCCTGGGGGGCGTAGGCGGTTTTTGCATACCTTATGCAATTGCCTATTTGCTATTAAGGAACCGCCGCACAAACCAGACTATCCATTAAAACAAACAACATAACATTGCGATTACGATCGCAGTGCGTTATTTAAGTATGAGAAACGAAAAAATTATAGGTATCGACCTCGGCGCAACCAACATCCGCGGCGCTGTGGTGAGCGATGAACAAATTTCAGAGATCGTGTCCCGGAGAATCCATGTCAAAGGCACGGAAGAAGAGGTTTTGGAAGATGTATACTGGCTGATCGATAAACTGATCGGCAAAGACGTGAAAGCTATTGGGATCGGCGTACCCAGCGTAGTGGATGTGGAGAAGGGAATAGTTTATGATGTGATCCATATTCCATCCTGGAAAGAAGTTCATCTGAAAGAAATATTGGAGGCCCGTTATCATGTTCCGGTGTTCGTAAACAATGATGCCAATTGTTTTGCATTAGGTGAGCATTATTTTGGACAAGGAAAAGGTGTTGCCGATATGGTCGGCCTGACCATTGGCACCGGGCTTGGGGCTGGCATCATCGTTAACAACCATCTTTACGCCGGTAAAAATTGCGGTGCAGGCGAATTCGGCATGGTTGATTACCTCGACCAAAACTATGAATACTACGCCAGCGGCTCCTTCTTTCAAAATGTTTATGGTTTGAAGGGCGAAGACGTTTTCAATAAAGCAAAAGCCGGCGACGAGGCCTCGCTAAAACTTTATCACGAACTGGGTACCCACCTGGGAAATGCGGTAAAAATGATCATGTATACTTATGATACCGGCCTGATCATTTTAGGCGGATCGGTACAAATGGCCTTTGATCTTTTTGAAAAACCAATGTGGGAGCGGATAAAAACCTTCGGTTTCCCCAAAAGCATCGAGCAACTGCAGATCAAAACATCGGAATTGGCGAATAGCGGGATATTGGGGGCGGCGGCGCTTTACTATGATGCGGAATGATTTGAAGATGTGCTGATTTGAAAATTTGAAAATGAATTTATCTTCAAATCCGCACATCTTCAAATTTTCAAATTAAATTACGAGGAATAATTCGGCGCTTCCTTCGTAATCGTAATATCATGCGGATGGCTTTCGCGCATGCCGGCTGCTGTGATCCTCACAAACCTGGCCTTTTTCAAGTCTTCAATATTAGCCGCTCCGCAATAGTGCATGCCGGCCCGCAAACCGCCGATGTACTGGTAGATCACTTCGGCAAGCGTGCCTTTATAAGGTACACGGCCGACGATCCCTTCAGGAACCAGCTTGGTTACCACATCGGTTTCGTCCTGGAAATAACGGTCTTTTGAGCCTTTGTCCATTGCTTCAACCGAACCCATACCGCGGTACGATTTAAACTTGCGGCCTTCGTATAAAATCGTTTCACCCGGTGATTCTTCTACTCCGGCAAACAGCGAGCCTGCCATAATGGAGCTGGCGCCTGCGCCAAGGGCTTTAACAATATCACCGGTTTGTTTAATGCCACCGTCTGCAATAACCGGTATGCCACGGCTTTCGAGCGCTTTGGCGCATTCGTAAACGGCAAACAGTTGCGGAACACCCACGCCGGCAACAATGCGGGTAGTGCAAATGGAGCCGGGGCCTATACCAACCTTCACGGCGTCAGCGCCGGCATCGGCAAGGGCAAGGGCGCCATCGGCCGTAGCCACATTGCCTGCAATGATCTGCAAACCCGGGTACATCGATTTTACCAATTTCACCATATC